>Ga0209429_10000850_pt1 | contig 20008 bp, 16 predicted proteins | sample BarGraNGADG00212_3_FD_184493 | JGI IMG/M metagenome (GOLD analysis project Ga0209429, IMG submission 184493) | Arctic peat soil microbial communities from Barrow, Alaska - Barrow Graham LP Ref core NGADG0004-212 (SPAdes) (version 2) | ecosystem: Environmental > Terrestrial > Soil > Wetlands >...
CGGAACATCACTCGCGGGCTGAGGAACTTGTCGCGATGCTCCTCCATGCCCGGCGCCGTGCGTACCACGAAAGGAAGCGTCTGGCCCCAGGGGCAGGCGTGCGAGTTGTACTGCGTGAACTCTGTCTCCTCATTGACCTGGTTGGGCACGAACACGTAGTCCACGCCCTCCCGGAGGAGCCACTGCACGTGGCCGTGGGCAACGCGGATGGGGAAGCAAGGCTCGGCGACGGTGAGGTCGACGCCGTCCTCGCGGATCTGCTTGTCGCTTTCTGGGGACAGCACCGGGCGGAGACCCAGCTCGGCGAAGAACGTCGCCCAGAACGGCAGCCGGTCGTAGGTATACATGCTACGCGGCAGGCCGACTGTGGGAGCGGCCTCCCCGGCCTGCTCGGCAGCCGCAAGGTACGGTTCCAGAAGGCGCTCCTCACGGAAGGCCACCAGGTCGACGATCACCGGCTCCTTGTCGACCTTGGCGGGCTTGCGGTACCGGTCGGAGCACTTGTCGCCCCAGTAGGTCTTTTGGCCCTCGATGGTGAACTGACGCACGTCGCACTCGTTTGAACACGCTTTGCAGACGAAGTCGACCACCGTGTAGTCCACTTGGCCCAGATCCCAGCCGCGGAACGAGGTCGGCTCGCCGGTCCGTTGCACGCGCTCACGGGCGAGCAACGCCATGCCCAGGGCTCCCATGACGCCGTTGTACGGCGGCACGATGACCTCCTTGCCGAGAATCTGGCTGAAAGCCGCGGCGACGGCGTCGTTGTAGGCCGTGCCGCCCTGGAAGAAGATGCAGTCCCCCACCTTGCGTTCGCGCACCAGGCGGTTGAGGTAGTTGGTGGCGATCGAGAAGGAGAGGCCGGCAACGAGATCCTCGCGCCGCGCGCCGCGCTGTTGGTACGCCATGACGTCTCGCTCCATGAACACGGTGCAGCGCTCGCCGAGGCGGATCGGCGCCGGCGAGCTCAGCGCGAGCTGCGCGAACTCTCCCACGATATCGATGCCGAGCTTCTCGGCCTGCTCCTCGAGGAACGAACCCGTGCCGGCCGCGCAAGCCTCGTTCATGGCGAAGTCGACGACGATGCCGTCCTGCAAGCTGATGAACTTGGAGTCCTGGCCGCCGATCTCGAAGATCGTGTCGCACTGCTTGCCGATCTGGCGACCGATGAAGTCCGCGCCGGTCTTGTGAGCGGTGATCTCGTCGGTGATGATGTCGGCGCCGCACAACTCGCCGATGAGCTCGCGACCGGAGCCGGTGGTGCCCACGCCGAGCAGGTTGATGCGCGCGCCGATCTCGGCCTGGATATCGGTGAGCCCCTTGCTCACGACTTCCACGGGGCGTGCGTCGGTCGTGGTGTAGATCTCCTTGATCACCCGGCCTTCGTCGTCGACCACGACGAGATTGGTGGAGACCGAGCCGATATCGATGCCCATGTAGGCGTCGACCAAGGCGCCGTTCCCCCCGAAGTCGAAGGGACGGGCCATGTCGCGGAGCAGCAGGACGTCGTCCATAGAAAGGGGCTCGGCGACCGGGAAGTCGGCGGCCGGCAGACGGTCGGCGTCCAGACCGCCGATCGCCACGGCACGCGCCGCGGCGTAGTCCGCTTCGATCAGCGCGGCGCCGATGGCGCCCATCGAACTGTGAAACTCCGGGACGAACAGCTGGTCGTCCTTGAGGTCGAACGCTTCGCGCAGAGACTGGACGGCGCCGCTGTTGGCGGCGACGCCGCCGATGAATGCGATGGGCGGTTCCACGACCTTGCCCTTGGCAATCGTCCCCTTGAAGTTACGCATGACGGCGTCGCAGAGGCCGCGCAGCACTTCCGGCGGCTGGTAGCCCTTCTGCTGGGCGTGGATCATGTCGCTCTTGGCGAACACGCTGCAGCGCCCGGCGATGCTGGCCGCCTTGCCCGCGTCGAGGACGATGTCGCCGACGTCCTCGATGTCGTAGAGGAGCCGGCTGGCCTGCTGGTCCATGAACGAGCCGGTGCCGGCGGCACAGTCGCCGTTGGTCTGGTAGTCGGCGATGCCGGCGCAACCGGCCTGGTCGGCAGCCTCGAGCCGGATGAACTTCGAAGTCTCGCCGCCCATCTCGAAGATCGTGTGGGTCTCCGGGTGGATCACCGCGATCCCACGCGTTATGGCCTTGAACTCGTTCTCGAAGCTCGCTTCGAGCGCCTGCCCGATGAGCCGGCCGCCGGAGCCGGTGACGCGCACGCCGCCGATGCGGCCGTCGGGCAACGCGGCCAGAAGCTCGTCAAACAGCGCCTGCGTCGCTTCCCCGGGACCGCCCTTGATGCGGCGGTACGCAGCCACCAGGAGAGGCCTTTCATCGATGATCGTCAGTCCTGCGCGCGGGACCTGAAAGAGGTCGGGACGCCTGGTCAGGAGGTCGGCATAGAGCGCCTGGTCTTCGACCTCGCCCACAAGGGCGGCTTTGAGGCTGATGCAGCCGATATCGATGCCAAGAGACGTCATGGGTGTAGGGACGTACCTCCTGCGGGTGGAACCCGCCTTGCCGACTGCAGAGCCTACCGTCCGGGGAACGCGCTCGCAAGCTGGGATAACAAGACTCCTTAAGTCTTGTTTACGGGTCAACACCCCCTGTCGCGCGTGGTCCAATGTCCACCGCCGGAAAGAGTCGATGTCATCCCCGACACCCCATCGTGAGCCTGTCAGCTCGCCTCATGCGCCGCTACCATACCTACACGGCGCGCCGGCCGGGCGCCCTCTGCCAAACGCATCAGTGGGGGGATCCGTGAACGAATCGACCACGCTCACCAACCGAGAACGACGCGAGAATGTCGCCTTTCTCGGGCAAGCGTTCGCCGCCGCCTCGCGGCAACCAGCCGAAGTGCTCGATGCCGACGAGCGCCAGCGTTTCTCCGCCGAGACCGGCGAGCAGAGCCGGCTGTTCCACAAGCTGCTCTGCTACGGCGCCCTGGCGGCGCAACCGGCGCCTGAGTCGGTGGTCGATGCCGACTGGCGCCGCATCGAGGCCGCCGGCGTCATCGACGCCGTGTTCGCCGACGAATTCGACCTCAAGCGCTACGCGCTCGACCCTCCGGTCTCGCGCAACGACAGCAAGGGCAAGATCATCGACTTCACGCGGCTCGCGGAAACGCGGGACACCTGGAGCCGACTCCTGCCGCAGCCATCCGATCCCGACGTCACCGTCGACGTGCTCCACGCCGCCTCCGGCGGCGCGCTCAAATCCCGCGCCTTCTGGGCGGTGCGCGAGATGCGCCGGTACGGGCTGTGGGACGACGAGCAGCTCGACCGCTTCGCCTGCGTCCCGGACGGGCGCGTGCGCAAGCGCTCCGTGCGCATGGGCCTCATCGACCTCCCGGAGAAGGCCGACACGTTCGCCGACATGAAGGCGGTGTCACGGGCCCTGCACGCCGTCCTGCGGCTCGGCGAGGCGCCCGACGGCGCCTTCGACCTGCCCATCAGCATGGCCGCGCAGCGTTGCGAGATCTGCGACGCTGCGCGTATGGCGAGCTGCCCCATGCCTCACTGTCGCTGGCGGCGCGAGCACGCCGAAAGCTGAGTCAGCACGCTCAGCCTCGTGGGCGACGGGACGGCGAGAACAGCCGCCCCGTCGTCCACTGCCTCGTGGCCCCCACGCACTCTGCGTGCAGAGATCCAGGGGAACGCGCGGCGAAGACTTCAGGTGTGTGCCCCCTCCTATCTGGTGCGCAGGCCTGATGTTCTCACGCCCACATTGGGAAGATACATAGTAGTGGTGCCGTGTCGAGCGGCATCCACGTACGCGGAGAGAGGAGGCGTCATGAGCGGCTGGGAGATCATCGCCTGGTTCGCCGTCGCAGCAGTGGCGGTACTCCGCGTCGCGCTCGTGGTCGGCTTTGTCGCTCTGGTCGTAGCCATCGTGCGCGGCCTGCGCGCGATCGAGCCGGTCTCACACGCGGGCTGACGTGCTGCGATCATTCGCATGGGCTGAGGAGACCCAGCCCGCGTATCAGTGCGCCTTGAGAGACGTATTTCTCACGACGCTCTGGCGGTTGCCCCCACGATCTACGGCGCTGAACGCCAGTGAATAGGCGCGCTTCGCCGGGGGCTTCCAGGCAAACGTAAGGCTCTTTCCCCGGCGGACCCAGCCGCAGGACACCGACGCCACGATCTTGCCCTGCGCGTTGCTCACCGTCACTCTTACGCGCACGGTCGGGCTGTACGGGTCTCTGACACTGTAGACGATCTTCGCCGTTCTGCCGTACACGACCCTCGCCGTGGCAGGGACCGTGAGGCGCGGCGCATACCGGTCGACGGTGAGCGCCTCGCCGGCCGTCACCGTGCCCACGTCGCTGTTCGCGGTCACGCGCGCGATGTACGCGCCGCTACGCGCGTACTCACCGCCGACCCGCCCGTCCCACGTGACCGTGCGCGTCCCTGCGACCATGGCACCCGGCCGCAAGGTGCGCACGACCTGGCCGGCCTTGAGGATCGTCACGGATATGTCGGCGCGCCGAGTCAGCTTGAAACCGACGTCGACCCTGTCACGCGCACCGTCCCCGTTCGGCGAACAGGTCCTCGGCGTGAGGCTGGGGAAACCGAGCGTACGATCCACGACGACGGCGCGCCGCGCGCTCGCCTCGTTACCGGCGAGGTCGCGCATGGCCACCTCGAGCGTCGCGCGCCCCTCGGGCGCGGCCGCGAGCCTGCCGCCGACGCTGATGCGCCCGTCCCACGCGACCGCCTGGCTCCGGGCACTCACAGTGCGCCACCCGGTGACGCGGCGCAGGACCCGATCGCCGCCGACCACGGAGACTCGCGCCCTGCCCCGCTCGCCGGGCTCGAAGCGCAGGAACGTCTTGTCGCCGTGGCCGTCGCCGTTCGGGCTGAACGGGCTGGGGCCGACTTCGGCGCTCTGCAGGTGCGGCGGCGTGGTGTCGATGCGGACCGTGGTGCGCACCGGGCGCGCCTCGCCCCTGGCGCTCGCGGCGCTGGCGACCAGGGCATAGTCGCCGTCGGGAAGGTAGCGTCCCTGGTCGTCCCTGCCGGCCCAGGTGACCTGGACTCCGGTACCCTGGCCGGTGATGCGCCGCAGCACGTCGCCGCCGGGCTTGCTGACCTCGATACGCCACTTGACAGCCTCCGCGGCGGTGAACCCGATGGCGGTCTGGTCGAGCACGCCGTCTCCGTTGGGGCTGATGGAGCCGGCGCTCATGGAGAAGTTGTAGATCTTCGGTCGGCCGAGAGCCGCCACCGCCTTGCGGATGCTCGGCAACAGGCCGTACAGCTTGGTGCCCGGGCAGTCCGTGTAGTTGGCGTCGCGGTGGCCGGCGATGACGTTGAACTTCACCTTCTGGCCGGTGGCGAACTTCTGCCCGTACCCGCAGGTCAGGGTCGCCGAACCCAGGGGGTCGACGTGATGGACGTCGAGCTTCCAGGCCAGCAGCTTCTCGAGGGCATTCACCGCGGCCGACGGCGGAACGACCTTGGAGAACGTGCCGATCACCGAGATGCCTGTGCTGCCGGTGTTGAACCCCAGCGTTTGCGCGCCGATCGGGCCCATGGTGACGCCGCCGTACCGCCCTTCGTAGACGGTCCCGTAGCGGTCGACGAGGAAGTTGTAACCCACGTCACTCCAGTGCAGCGACTTGGTGTGGTAGTAGTACACTCCGCGCACGATGGCCGGCGCCTGGGAACGGCTGTAGCTGTTGCCACTGGCGGTGTGATGGACGAAAGCCATCTTGACGGTCGCGAAGTCCGGCGTACCGCTGCGGTATGACTCGTTGGCGCCCCACTCTGACCGGGTGACGATGTCCGGACGCGTGGTCATGGCGCCGACCGGCGGCGTCAGATCGAGACCGGCCACGGTAGCCATGGTTTGCCGAACCACGCCCAGGACGACTGCTCCGCCATCGGCGTCCTCAGTGCTGTTGATCGCCACCACGCGCACCCCGCGCAGTTCGACGGGCGTGCTGAGCTCGCTGGCCGCGGCCTGCGCCGTCACTTGCACGTAACGGCCGCCGCCGGTCCAGATCGGTTCGGTGAAGGCCAGCGCAGCGCCGCCATCAGCGCCGCTCGTCCTGTCGAGGGCGGCCTCGTACCACTCACTCCAGGTCGCCCCATCCTCGCTGGTGCGCAGACGGACTGACACGGGGCCCTGCCTCGCCGGTGGGCGGCAGGTGACGCCGACCATGGTGAAGCGCAGGCCGGCGTCCACGCTCGGTGCAGCTACCGGGCCCGCGGCAGCGGGATCGGGTGTGGAGTCGTCGGCCTTGGCGACCAAGGGCGACCCGCCGCCTGACGCAGGCGAAACGGCGCGACCCGCCGCCGCATCGGCGAAAGCCATCGGGACGTGCTGCACCCGCACGGCAGCCGGAAGAGCAATGGTCACGGAACGGATCGGCGGTGTGCGCAGCCAGGCAGCAACGGCGTCACTCATTCTCGGCGCCAGCCAGATGGCCGTCAGCACCGTGAAGAAGGTGACTATGGAGACGGCGGCCGCCCGAGCGACCCGCTTGTGAGGATAGGGTCTCGCCATGTCGTTTCCGGCAGAGTCTAGTTTCGACAGGGTAGCACGAATCCCTTAGCCGGCCGCGCGGGCCCGTGCGGCCGCAAACGCGAGGCGGGCGGCGGGGCGCCCGAGGCGCCCCGCCGCCCGCCAGCCACGCGGTCGCGTGGACCAGAGCTAGTCGACCGGCGCCGGCTCGCAGGCCTTCCCGGCCTCGTCGCCGGCGCACATGCAGCTCCAGACGGGAGCGTAGACACGATCGACCTCGGCCGAGTAGGCGTCGAGGTCGGCACGCAGCTCGGTGAACATGCTTTCGGCACCCGGATGCGTGGGACTGGCGCCGGTGAGCGCCATGATCTCCCGCGACTGCTCGGGGTTGTCGATGAGCATGCAGGGCATGAGCAGGTTGTGGTTGAACGGCTGGCGCTTGCGGATCTCGCGGAAATACGGCGAGTTGAACGCCTCCAGGAGGCTCACGTCGCGGATGTTGTCGGTGGCGAAGTGAGTGAAGATGCACGGCTCGACCCAGCCCTCGCTCGTGATGTGCGCGTAGTGCCTGCCGGCGATGCAGCCTTGGACCCAGGGGGCGTCGCCCCAGAAGTCGACCGGGAAGATCGGCTTCATGTCGCGCACGCGGTGAATGGCGATGCGGAACTCGTTGCGCTCCTCCGGCGTGAGCATCATCGCGGTGCTCGGGTCGCGACCTACCGGCATGTAGAGGAAGTGCCAGCTGATCATGGCGCCCTTCTCGACGAGCGGGTCGATGAACTCGTCGCTGATGAGGATCCGCCAGTTGTTCCTGGCCACGGTGACCGAGTAGCCGAAGGGTACGCCGGCCTCGCCAAGACGGTCCATGACCTCCATCACCTGCCGGTGCACGCCGGGCCCGCGCCGCAGGTCGGTCATCTCCGGCGTGCCTTCGATGCTGAGCATGGGAGCCACGTTGCCCACCTCGGCCAGCTCGTCGACCAGGTCCTGGTCAAGGAGCGTGCCGTTGGTGAACACCTGGAAGTAGGCGTCCTCGTTCTCACGCACGAAGTCGAGCAGCCCGTCGTACATCAACGGCTCGCCGCCCAGCATGGTAAACAGAAAGACGCCCATGTCGTTGCCCTCGTCGACGATCTTCTGGAGAAGGTCGCGGTCGAGGTCCTGGTCGGGCGAGTACTCCGCCGCGTAGCAGCCGTCGCAGGTGAGATTGCAGCGCATCGTGGGGCTCATGAGGACAGTCATCGGCGCCATCATGCCCGTCCGCTCCATAAGGTCTGTCCGCCTGCCGGAACCGCGAAGAAGTGTGTTGACGATAAGACATTCGATGAAACGGTCGCGACAGCGCGGGCTGAGCTTGGTGGTGACGTACCGGGCCATGGAGAGGGCCGGATGGTCGTCCCTGACCTTCTCGGCGACGAAACGCACTGAGCCCTTGTAGTGGTCCGGGGTGATCTTCTCGGCGAGCCGGAACGCACTGACGATCTTGGTCTTGTCGTCGCTCGAAGCCAGCTTCAGCATCTGGTTGATGACCTGCCTCTGCATAGCAGTGTATAGGCCATCGCTGCGACTCATAGATCTCCTCCCTTCTGGCGATGCGCCCACGGCTTGCGGGCACGCGGTGCGGCCGGCATGACCAGCACGAGGAAAGGAGTACCGGGAGTACCGGGGCAGGGCGGCGGGTGCAGTGACCGCCTCGAGACGTCGGCTTCCTCTCACTATCCGTGGACAACCGTGTTCGTAGTCTACCACCGCGGTCAGGCGTGGCGACGAAGGGTCAGCGCCTCGATTCCTGCGGCCGCGAAAGGTTTGCCCACCCTGATTCGTCGTAGTCGGTGGGAAAGATCTTGACGCCACGAGAGGAAGGCATTCTCGCGGCGCACGCTCCCGCGCCACGTCGTCTCTTCGGATGGTGTCAGACGCCTCCAGCTGCCAAGCTGGCTGGCTGGCTGGCCGCGCCCGACCGCTCCACACCGGCGCGAGCGGCCCTGCGCGTTGCCTCCGCCAGCAACACTTGGCCTGCCAATTCGTCTAGAAGCCCTTATCTTTCTCGCGCGACCCGCCGATAGAGACCCTGAACGATAAAGGCAAACTTGCCGTGAGGCAGGGACGCAAAGCCAGAGGTCTTGGATGATCAAGATAGCTCGGTTGCCGAACCCGATCTTCGCGGTCGCGAACCTCGCCTTCAGCATCCGGCGCCAGGCTAGCGTCCCTTTCCTCACGCCAAGGGTGAACCCGAACAGCGTCCTCCGGCCTTGAGCAAGCCGGTAGGCCCACGGAGCACTGGTGTGGAGGCGATGAAGATGAAAGCAAAGATCCTCTTCCTGGCCGTCGCGCTGCTGTGTCTGCTGGCCTTGCCGGTCACGGCACTGGCCAAGGACGACAGCGACGACAGCAAGATCGACTCGAGCGTCACCACGGTCCTCGAGGCCACAGGTGGAGACGACGCGGTCCCCGTCCTCGTCTACACGGAGCCCGACGCCACCGGCGTCGTGCAGGAGGCCTTGCCGGCCGGCGCCGAGACGACGGAGTTCCCGCGCTTCGACGCCGTGGCGGCATACTTGACGCCCGATGAGATCGCAGCTCTCTCTCAGGAGAGTGCCGTCCAGATGATCGTCGCCGACAACCCGGTCTTCGGCCTCGACTACAAGAGCTCGATGGACGTCACCAACCTCGCCATCGGGCTTGGTGACGTGACGCCGCCGGCCGACGGCGGACCGGACGGCAGCGGCGTCGGCGTCGCCATTGTCGACAGCGGCGTCGCCACCACGTCCGACCTCGGCAAGAGCCGGATCGTGGGCTGGAAGGACTTCGTCAACAAGAAGAAGGCACCTTACGACGACGCCGGGCACGGCACCTTCGTGGCCGGCCTCATCGCCGGCGACGGCACGGCGTCCCTGCCCCTCGAGGACGGCGGCTACGCCACGATGCAGTTCCGCGGCGTCGCACCGGCCGCCGACATCGTCGGCATCAAGGTGCTCGACAACACGGGCCAGGGTCGCGCCTCAGCGGTCATGGCCGGCGTGATCTGGGCGGTCGCCCACAAGAGCGACTACGGCATCCGCGTGATCAACCTCTCGATCGGCAGTAACCCCGTAGCCCCCGTGCAGTACGACCCCATCGCTCGCGCCGTCGAGTTCGCCTGGAAGCATGGCATTACGGTCGTCTGTGCCGCCGGTAACGAGGGCGAGTTCGGCCCCGGCGGTATCCTGTCGCCAGGCAACAGCCCGTATGTGCTCACCGTCGGAGCCACCGACACTCGCCAGACGCCAACGCCCGGCGACGACGTGATGACCTACTACAGCTCCATCGGCCCCACCCTGTTCGACGAGTTTGCCAAGCCAGACGTGGTGGCCCCGGGCAACCGCCTCATCTCGGTGCGCATGCCCGGCTCATACATCGACGTCAACTTCCCCCAGAACCTCATCCCGGTGGCCACATACGCTCCGTCGGCCCCGGCCAACACTCAGCCGAGCTACTTGATGCTCTCGGGCACCAGCACCTCCGCCCCCGTCACCGCCGGCGCGGTCGCTCTGCTGCTCGACGCCGATCCGGGCCTCAGCCCAGACGACGTCAAGGTGCGCCTCATGCGCACGGCCGACCCGCTGCCCGGAGCGAGCGTTCATCAGCAGGGCGCCGGCCTGATCGATGTGGACGGGGCCCTGGCCGACACGTCCAAGGCGAACGGCTACGCGCTGTCGGCCGATCTGGGCGACGGCACAACGATCCTCAGCGATGATGTGTACGCCGCGTGGGATAAGAAGGCATGGACGAAGTACGGATGGACCAAGTTCCGGTGGACCAAGTTCCGGTGGACCAAGTTCCGCTGGACGGGTGTCGCCTGGACCAAGTTCCGCTGGACGAAGTTCCGCTGGACGGACGTCGCCTGGACCAAGTTCCGGTGGACGGACTACCAGTCGACCAAGTTCCGGTGGACGGAGTTCGATTGGACCAAGTTCCGGTGGACGATCCTGCTCGAAGGGCAGTGAGCGCAGGCTCATCCGAGATCGTAGTCCGTGACGAGACGGCCATGCGGAAACGCAGGGCCGTCTCGCTCTACGTGGCGCTGGTCGGCCTTGGGGCTGCGGGCGCCTGCGTCGCCGCCGGAGTAGCCGACCCGGTCCCCTTCACGCTCGACCTGGTGGCGTTCATGATCCTGGCGACGCTCACCGACCTGCGCGAGATCAAGCTTCCGCTGGTCGGCGACGTGACGCTGTCGTTCGTGCCGGTACTGGCCTGCCTCATCGCCCTGGGCCTCTGGCCGGCGATGGCGGTCGCCGCGGTCAGCGGCCTCACCACCTCCTGGGTCACACGCGACCCCCTGAAGATCGTCTTCAACGTCGTCAACTACCTGCTGTCGACGTACCTGTGCGGCTTGCTGTACCTCAGCCTTACCCCGGCAGGCGGAGACTTCATGAGCAAAGTCCTGCCGACCTTCGCGGCGACGATCGTCGACTTCGCGGTGCACACCGTGTTGCTGGCAGGGGTCATCTCTCTGGTCACCCAGGATGGTCCGATACGCGTCTGGCGTCAGAGCTACCAGTGGGCGCTGCCGGGCTACCTCGCGGGATCGACCCTCGCACTCCTCGTGGCGGCTCTCTACCTGTGGCTGGGCGTGCCGGGCATGCTGCTCGGGATCCCGCCCCTCTACCTGATCTACTACTCCTACGACATCTACGTGAAACGTGCTCGGGAGCGGGCGACGTTCGATGCCGAGCGCGACTCGTTCCACGAGGAACTGGCCACGTCGGTCAAGCTGCACGACGAGCTCCGCGCGGCGCAGCTGAAGGTGGCGGCCGAGATCGAGCGCGCGCGGCGCATCCAGACCGACCTCCTCCCCGCCTCCACACCGGAGGTCGAAGGGCTCCGGCTCGAGCAGCGCATCGCCTTCCTCGGCGAAATGGGCGGTGACTACTACGACTACATCCCGTTCGGCGATGGGCGTCTGGGCATCGTCTGCGGCGATGTGATGGGCAAGGGCCTCGCGGCGGCGCTCATCATGGCCATGGCTCGCTCGCTGTTGCACGACGCCATCGCTCCCGGAAAACGGCCGGGCGATATCCTCGCCGAGGTCAACGACGGCCTGACGCGCGACCTCGAGGGCCAGCGACTGCCCTACTTCCTCACGCTGGCCCTGGCCGTCTACGACCCGGGCACGAAGAGCGTGACGATCGCCGGCGGCGGCCACAACCCGGTACTCGTGTGCGGCGCCGACGGCGTGCGCCAGGTGCCGTCGCGCGGCGCTGCCCTGGGTGTGCGCACCGGCCTGCGGTTCCCTGAGGACGAGATCTCGCTGGCCGTGGGCGATGCCGTGGCCCTGTACACGGACGGCCTCACCGAGGCGAGGAGCCCGGCCAACGAACTCTTCGGAATGGAAAGGCTGGAGGCGTCGTTCGAACGTTGTCGTGAGCACTCACTTGATGAGACACTGGAAGCGGTCTGGGAGGACATCGCCGCTTTCCGCGACGGCGTCTCACCCAGCGACGACGCCACCCTGTTGCTGGCGCGACTCGCCTGAGCCGCTCCCGCGATGCGGCAGACGCACGACATCGAACGGGGGGAGTAGTGGCTGAACCAACGGCCGATTTGCCGGCGTCACTGCAGGTCTTCCGCTACACGCTCGGCGACACGAGAGTCCACGCCGTCATCGGCGAGCTCGACGCCGGGCTGCCGCAGGACGACCTGGTGGCGCACGCCGTGGAAGCTCTCACCCGCGCCACCTTCATGTGCTACGCGGTCTCGCAACCGGACGACTTCGTCGCCGATGAGCTGTGCTTCGTCCCCCAGGGCAAGCGCTGTGACATCCTGAGCATCCGCACCAACGGTTGGCAGCGACACCACGGCGACCACAGACGCAGTCTGGTCGAGATACTCAACAACCTCGCCGCGGCCGTGGCTTGCGGCAAGCTCCGCATCTTGGACGACAAGGAGCTTATCCGGGAGACCAGGACGGGAAAACGGCTGCTCCAATTCGCCATCGACGACTCAGCCTCCCTGGCGGCCGCCCGTGAAGCCGTGGACGTGGTGCTGGAGGAATCCGGAATCGATGTCGCCACGCGCAAGCGCACCACCCTGTGCATCTCCGAGGCGGTCACCAACATGCTGCTGCACGGCGGCGGGAGCGGCGGCATGACCTTGCGCCGCCTTGACGACCGCCTCCGTGTGGTCGTTGCCGACGACGGGCCGGGCCTGAGTTTCCTCAACTGGATCAAGCCGCCGACGGCGAATGGCCAGGCATCCATGGGGTACGGGTTCAAGATCATTCTCGACTATCTGGACGCCGTGGGGCTGCATACCGGCCCCGCGGGCACGACGCTTTTACTCGACCGCAAAACCGACTGAGGCAGGAAGTATGCTGCGGACATCGATCGACCAGGGCCCGGCGCCCACCGTCTACCTTGCCGGCGAGATGGACCTCGACTGCGCCGACACGCTGCGGGAGGCCGTTACCACGGCCGCCGCCGGCGCGCAGACCGTGGTCCTCGACTTTGCCGGCGTGGAGTTCATCGACTCCTCGGGCACGGGCATCTTCGTGCGCCTGTGTCTCGACATGGGCAGCCAGGGTACTCCGCTCATCGCCCGTAACCTCTCCCCCGCCGTGGGCGGCGTCTTCGACATGCTGCGCGTGCGCGAACTCGTCGGCGATGCCGTGTTCCCCGACTGAGGACGGCGGCAGAGCCTGGAACCGCGCGTCAGGTGCTGTGCAACGGCCCCAAGCCGGACAGCGTCACAACGGTGGCGGCATCGTAGGAATCGCTGACGTTGGCCACGCAGGCCTCGCCGCGCAAGAAGTCGCCCTCGCGCGTGACCATGGTGAGAGCCATGGACGAACCGTTGACCAGATGGCCGCGAAACTCATCCAGGTCAGCGGGAGACTCAACGCACAGGCGCCAAGCCGTATCCGTGGAATCCTCGCGGAGCACACGCGCACTGACGAAGCCGAGGTCGCGGCGATCGTACTTGATCCTCAGAAGTCGCTGTGTCGTCATGCTCTGCCGGGCCTCCGCTGTATTCGGGTCGGCACCCTGTTCATAGGCTTCGACCGACGATGCGGCTGAAGCCCTCCACGTCTCCTGCTATCGGCGGCGCGCAAGGGGGCTTGAGCGACGCGCTGCGGCATGCGTTGTCCGATCTGACAGACTCAGTGTGCCCCGTGCCGCTTCAGTCAGACGATGATCTTCGCTAACGCCGTTCCTCGTGTTCAAGGAGGGTGACGCGCCGCAGCTTTGACGACGAGCCGCGACCGACGACGCACGGCGGCGCCGGACCATGCCTGGAAGATGGTGGCGAGGGTCAGAATCGAACTGACGACACCGCGCTTTTCAGTCCCGCCTAGCCGTGCCTGCGGTGCCCTTCCAGCCGCGCGTTCGACGCACAGCGTGTGCAGGCCGTCGCCCTCGGGCAACGTCCAACCGGCCGAGGCAAAGTAGGTCGTCGCGCCCTGTGTCGCGTCGAGCCACAGGGACCAAGCAGGGCCGTCGTTGCTCAGACGAAGACGGCAACCGTCCCCTCTCTGCCAAGATAGCGCGCGAGGGTCATTCCGGACCCGGAACTCGTGGAGCGGCCGCAGCGGCGGCGGTTCACCTCCGAGTGCAAGCTGCGCATCCTGTGCGATGTAGATGGTCTCTCGCGCCCAGGTGACGTCGGCGCTCTTCTGCGCCGCGAGAACCTCTACTCTTCCCCAGCTCTCCACCTGGCGCAGGCAGCGGGACCAGGGTGCCCTGGAGGCCCTCTCCCGGCCCCGGGGGCGTAAGCCGGCGGAGGCCCCCCTTGCGGCGCAGATCGCGGAGCTGCGCCGGCGCATCACGCGCCGCGAGACTCAGCTTGAGAAGGCCCGCCGGGTGATCGCGGTCCAGGGAAACTTCCAGCGGACGCATCCCCAGCGAGCAGTAGACAGCCGGGAAGCGGCGCGGCGCTGAAACGCCGAAACGTTCGGCCACAGTGACTCGAGCCTTGCGAGCCCGCCGCAAAACACGGTTCTTCGCTGAAACCGGCTGTCACATCCCCGCGCCGGACTGGCCTTTGGCGACCTGGACTGAACGGGCACGTCGCCAGGCCGTGCTGTCTCGACGCCCTTGTCCCACCACGCGAATTGTCAACCTCAACCTTGACGCGTCTTTCTCACGCAAGTAGTCTCTTCGAGTCTGGGACCAGGGTGACAGTCAGGGGATCCCAGAAAGGGGGTCCATGTATCGCGCACGGTATCGCGCCCGCATGTCCGTTCGTACGGGGCTGGTCCTGCTGATTCTGGCCGTGTTGCCATCAGCGACTGCGGCATGCACATTCTCCATGAACCCGAGCACCGACTATCCCCCGTAGAGACACTAGGGCAGCTCCCTTCAGGCTGCACTGTCCATGAGACTAGATCAGTGTAGAAAGGAAAGCGGAGACAAACGTATGCAAGCATTTGACAACATATTCATCTGGCTCAACGGTTACCTTTGGGGACCCGTTATGCTCATTCTCCTCTTCGGTACGCACTTATTCCTGACCTATCGAACTCGCTTCGTTCAAAGGTACATTCTCAAGGCAATCAAACTCTCCGTCACCAGAGAAAAGGGCGCAGAGGGTGATGTGAGTCCATTTGGCGCTCTTACGACTGCTCTCGCCGCGACCATTGGTACAGGGAATATCGTTGGAGTAGCAACCGCTATCGGCCTTGGCGGTCCTGGCGCCGTACTGTGGATGTGGCTAACGGGGGTATTCGGGATTGCTACCAAATACTCTGAGGCCTTGCTAGCCGTCAAGTACCGAGTCAAGACCATCGATGGGACAATGCTTGGTGGTCCGATGTACGCTCTCGAGAACGGGCTCGGCCAGAAATGGCTTGGGGTATTGTTCTGCATATTCACTGGAATTGCGGCTTTTGGGATTGGCAACACAGTCCAAGCCAACTCCGTTTCCGGCTTGGTGTACGAGACATTCCACATCCCTGCCTATATCACCGGTATTCTTATGGCCATCCTCACAGCAGTCGTCATTCTCGGTGGCGTAAAGAGTATTGCGGCCGTCTGCGAGAGGCTTGTGCCTTTTATGGCTATCTTCTACGTCACTGGCTGTGCCATCATCTTGATCATGAATGCCGAGTACGTAGGGCCTGCCATAGCCGAAATCGTCAGATCAGCCTTTTCACCTCGAGCAGCTGGCGGTGGATTCATCGGAGCAACGTTCATGATGGCCGCTCGATACGGAGTTGCCCGCGGTTTGTTCTCCAATGAGTCCGGGTTGGGATCAGCTCCGATCGTCGCCGCCGCTGCTCAGACGAGGAATCCCGTCCGACAGGCCCTCGTCTCTTCTACCGGAACCTTCTGGGATACCGTAGTGGTCTGCGCAATGACCGGGCTCGTCATAGTCAGCAGTACTCTGAGCGCTCCTGCTAATATGCAGGGAATGCAAGGCGCCGAACTGACTAAAGTAGCGTTTGAACAGATCCCTCTGGTCGGCGCCGTGGTCCTGACCGTGGGCCTCATGACCTTTGTGTTTTCAACGATCCTTGGCTGGTCGTATTACGGCGAACGAGCGGCTGAATACTTGTTCGGAAAAGTCATAATTAGGCCTTACCGTATTCTCTGGGTCATTATGGTCTTCGTCGGATCGGTCATGTCTTTGCCTGCCGTTTGGGATATGGCGGATTCGATGAATATCATGATGGCCATACCCAACCTCGTTGCTCTACTTCTCTTGAATGGAGTTATTGTAGCCGAAACGAAGAAGTATCTTTGGGCTGACAACTTGGATGAGCTATCGACGGAACCCATTCGGCTTAGGGGTAGATGAGAAATCGACGGAACCCATTCGATCTAGGGGGGTAGGCGGTTAGCTCCTCCTTCCCTGGCTCCCGCTCCAGTCGTAGCCGAACGTCAGCTCAGCCTCGGTGAGCGGCCCGGCAACCACGGCTTGCTCGACCCGGCGACGGAAGACGAACCCACGACTGCCGGAGCTGCGTCTGTCGAAGCGGAACGTGAGCTCCTCCAGGTAGGACTGCAGGTGGGTCGGGGTGACAGTGGAGCGCAGCCTTGCCCAGTATCGCGTGTACCGCACGCCCGTTGCGCGCGCCAGCCGACGATAGGCGGCGCACGCGCACTGCGTGGCAGGTACCCGGCACCGGGCAACGAGCGTGTGGGAGGCAGGGCTGCCTGAGGTCCGCCTATGCCGGGAAGCGAGCGGGGGCCCCGCAACCTAGTGCGAGGCCCCCGGAAGGCAGGCGACTCCCCTCTTGTGCTTCGGTCCTTCGTCGGCGCCAGCAGCACAGGTATCTTGCTCCTCGATACCACTCCGGACGCGGTCGATCCCAACCACCGCGCCAGCCGGCGCTGGGCCGACGAGCGCACCGTCCGATATGATGCATATGCTTAGCGGTGTTCAGGTGCGACGGTGGGGGTGTGCGTCATGGCCGAGATCGGTCGCGAGCTCAGTTGGTGGTGGGTAGCGCCGTTCGTGGGCTTGCTTCTGTGCATCGCCATTCTGCCGCTTGCCGCCGGCGAGTGGTTCGACAAGCATCGCAACAAGGCTCTGGTGGCCCTTCTGTTCGGACTGCCCGTGGTCATCTTCCTGATCACGCGGTTCGGTCGCTTGGGTGGCGAGGAGATCCTGACGACCGCCGAGGACTACGTCTCATTCATCATGCTCTTGGCCACGCTCTACACGATCGCCGGCGGCATCTTCCTGACCGGCAACCTCCTCGGCACGCCGTTCACCAACGTGGTGTTCTTGGGTATTGGCGCCGTCTTGGCGAGCTTCATCGGCACTACCGGCGCCGCCATGGTGCTCATCCGGCCTCTGCTACGTGCCAACTCCGAGCGCAAACACGTTACGCATGTCGTAGTCTTCGCGACATTCGTCGTCTGCAACCTCGGAGGCCTGCTCACCCCCCTGGGAGACCCCCCGCTCTTCCTGGGGTTCCTCAACGGAGTCGACTTCACGTGGACCCTCCGTCTGTGGCCCCAGTGGCTTCTGGCCAACGGCCTCGTCCTGATTGCTTTCTTCGTTCTCGACACCTATGTGTACCGCAAGAAGGAGCCGCCGCCGGCGCTCAAGGAGGACCTAGCCGACTATGTGCCGCTGGGCATCGTCGGCAAGCTCAATATCCTGTTGCTGCTGGGCGTGATCGGCACCGTCATCTTGTCTGCACCCCTCAAGCATGCCGGAGAGCTCATCCACTTTCCCTTTCTGCGTGAACTCATCATGCTGCTCCTCCTGCTGGCCTCACTGAGGCTCGGCCCCCAGCGTCCGCGACAGCTGAACGAATTCACCTGGGGTCCTATCAAGGAGGTGGCCATCATCTTCGCGGGCATCTTCGCCGCCATGATCCCGGCGCTGGCGCTGCTCGAGGCAAAGGGGGCGGCACTGGGCCTCACTCAGCCCTGGCAGTACTTCTGGGCGTCTGGCGGGTTGAGCTCTTTCCTCGACAACGCGCCTACCTACCTCACGTTCACTGCCACGGCGCAGGGCTATCTGGGTCTGGGCGGCAACATCGGAGCGCTGATGAGCACGACCACGGCAGCGGGTGCGCCGGCCGTCCCGGCGGCATACCTGGCCGCGATCTCGTGCGGATCGGTGTTCATGGGGGCCAACTCGTACATAGGCAATGCGCCGAACTTCATGGTGAAGTCGATGGCCGAAGAGGCCGGTCTGAAGATGCCGTCGTTTTTCGGCTACATGGGGTATTCCGCGCTCGTGCTCGTCCCCGTGTTCGCCCTGATCACGGTGATCTTCTTCCTCTGAGTCGCATCCTCACTCATCCGGCTGGATATGACCTACGGCCCGGTCTCGCGCAGCTCGGCCCCCATCGTCGTGTCCCCCATGCGGTTGGCAGAGGGCACTCGAGAGCGAACACGCGGCGTCACACGAAACACCGCATTTGCGGGGGTTTTGTGGTGGCGAGGGTCAGAATTGAACTGACGACACCGCGATTTTCAGTCGCGTGCTCTACCAACTGAGCTACCTCGCCACGGAGGAACTGGGGGGCTCCAGAGAGCGCGGTCCATGCTACCCGCGAGGCTGCGGACGGTCAACCGACGCTCCGCCCTCCGAGGTGTCGAGCTGCGACTCCAACAGGACGCGCTCAGGCTCCTCTCCGGGCAGGAACACCCTGATGAGCTCCTTCTCCTTGCCCGGGGGGAGCAGGCAGAGCACGTAGTCGCCGGGCAGGATCTCGGTGGAGCCGCGCGCCGTCATCGCGTTGCCGGCGCGCACGATCGCCGCCAGAAGCACGCCCTCGGGCAGGTCGATGTCCTGCACGTAGGTGTAGGCGAACGCCGAGTTCTCGCTCACCTCGAGTTCGACTACCTCGATGCGCTCGCGCCTGAGCGAGAGCAGGTGCACGAATTTATGCGTCGGCAGCTCGTGCATGATGAGGTTGAGCATCGCCGTCGTGGCGCAGACGGTGTTCTCCACGCCGAGAAGGTCGAAGGTGGGCTGGTTGTACGGGTTGTTGACCCGCGCCACGACCTTGGGCACGCCATACTTGAGCTTGGCTACCTGGGAGATGATGATGTTGTCCTCGTCGTCGCCGGTGACGGCCACCACCATGTCGGCGCGGCCGATGCCGGCCTTCTCGAGCACCCAGATCTCGGTGCCGTCGCCGAACACGAGGGCGTCGTCACCGAGTCCCTCGGCGATGAGGTCGTAGCGTGTCTTGCGCTGTTCGACGAGCGCGATCTCGTGACCGAGCTGAAGCAACTGGCGCGCCGTGTTGAGGCCCACCTTGCCGCCGCCGACGATGAGCACGAACACGGCTCAGCCCTCCTCGGGAGTGATCTTGCAGGCACGCACCGCGTCCAGCAGAGACACGCGCACGTCCCTGGTGGGGCACACAGTGCGGATGTCGGCCTGCGCGAAGATCTCCGCGCGCAGCGGATCGTAGACCCTGGCGACGACGCAGCGGATACCGTACTTCTTCTGCGCGATCTGGGCGATGACGATGTTGGTGTTGTCGCCGTCGGTGCAGGCGACGAACGCCGTGGCGTCTTCGATGCCGGCCTCGCGCAGCACTTCCCAGTCCAGCGCTCGCCCCACCACGAACTCGCCGGGGAACTCGTCGCCGAGCAGATGGAAGGCTTCGGGACTCTCATCGACGATGGAGACCTCGAACCCCTGCGTCACGAGGTCACGGGCGAGGCCGGAGCCAACGCGGCCGCAACCGACGATCAAGACCTGCATGCGTCACCTCTCACGTGGTAGCAGACGGGCCGTCCTGCCCGCCGTCGGTGGCGGCGGGTGGCTTCTTCGGCCCGGGAGCCTGCCGTTGGCTCCCGAGGACCGCCGACCCTTCCGTAGGATAGCCCTTGGGAGCCAGGTTCAACAGCACCTCGCAGGGTGCGTGATCGAGAACGTAGTCGGCCGTTCGCCCGAACACCAGGTCGCCGATGCGCCGCTTGCGCATCGTGCCCAGGATGATGACTTCGGAGCGGCGATCGATGGCTTCTTCGACGATCGCCCTGCCGGCCTGCCGGGCCGTGATCACGTGGGGAGTGAACTTGACCTTGAACGCGTCGGCCACGCGACCCGCCATGGCAAGCGCCGTGTCGGCCTTCTCCCGCTCCAC
>Ga0209429_10000851_pt1 | contig 19993 bp, 20 predicted proteins | sample BarGraNGADG00212_3_FD_184493 | JGI IMG/M metagenome (GOLD analysis project Ga0209429, IMG submission 184493) | Arctic peat soil microbial communities from Barrow, Alaska - Barrow Graham LP Ref core NGADG0004-212 (SPAdes) (version 2) | ecosystem: Environmental > Terrestrial > Soil > Wetlands >...
GTCGTTTGCCGACAAGAAGGCGCTCGAGACAGCTCTGCACGAGATGGGCCAGGATGCGCCCGTGATCGAGCGCGCGGTCGCCAGTGGGGCGCCCATCGAGGCGGTGGCCGCGCTCGCGGCGTCGTGGACGGAGCTCGACCCGGAGGACAGGGCGCTCATCCGCTACCCCGCTCGCAGGCGAGACGCAGGGGCGGTCAACTGGGGCTCTGTGCGCGCCACCCAGGTGGATCAGACCACGTGCGGGGCCGCATCCATGGCGATGATGCTCATGATCGGCGATCCGTTCGTGGCCGCTTGGGTCGCGGTTGGCTACCGCGGTGGCTGGTACATGCCGCCCGAGGCGCTCGCCGCGAGCATCGAGGCCGACGCGGTGGGCCACGGCCTGCACAGCGTCGCCGACCGTTGGGACGCGCTCCAGCGGGTGATGCATGCGCGGGTGACCAGGCATGGCCTCGGACTGGCGCCGTGGCCTCTTGCCTTGGGTAGCTGGCCGTGGCGGCTCGACAACGCGACGCGGTTTGGCGGACTGCGCTTTCGCGGCGTGCTCGTGGACGATGCCCGGGCCGACGAGGTCGCGGCGCTTGCCTCTCACGTGCGCGCGGCCGTGGCCGACGGAATTCCCGTGCCGCTGTATGCGTCAGGAGACTCGGGGGGTGGCCTCGCCTCCGTGGTGCCGCGACATGTGGTCCTGGTGGTGGGGTTGGATGGGGACGGATTCCTGGTCTACGAGCCGTCGACGGGGTCGCTGCACCGGCTGGATCTGGGGGCGCTAGGGGGTGAGCCTCTGGCCGCGTTAGGGAACTGGAACCGGGTCGGCTGGGCCGTGCTGCCACGGGTGCGGGAAGCAACGACGGGCTAGGTCTGCGCGCGAACTGAGCCGCCGGCCGCCTAGTGGGTCGTCACGTACCCGAGTCCAGTGTCGGTGCCGTCCTGGTGGAACGTCACGTACCCGCCGCCAGGGTGCCACTGCTGCTGTCCGACGGGGGGCACGAGTACATCTACGGCACGGGTTCGTCGCCGGTGGCACAGGGCGACACCGCGACCGGTGATGTGATGTTCCTGCACGGGGACTTGGTGGGGTCCACTCGAACTGCGACTGATGCGTCGGGCTCCACCACACCTAAACCCGCAGCACCCTCTCCATCGCCTTGCCGCGCGCGACCTCGTCCACCAGTTTGTCCAGGTAGCGGATCTTCTGCATTAGCGGATCCTCGATCTCCTCGACCCGCACGCCGCAGATCACGCCCGTGATGAGTTGCGCGTTGGGATTAAGGGTCGCGTCGGCGAAGAAGTCCGCGAACGTCGTCCCGGCCTCGAGATGCCGCTCAAGCGTCGGCCGGTCAAAGCCCGTCAGCCACTCGATCACCTGATCGAGCTCCGCCTGCGTGCGACCCTTGCGTTCGAGCTTCGCCACCTACAGCGGGTAGACCGACGCGACCGGCATCGTGAAGAACTTGCTCATGGGTTCGAGGGTAGCCCGCACCGGGCGCGGTTTGCGAGAGAGCCACGAGCCAACGCGATCCGCGCAGACGCCATCGGTCCGGGGTGCGGGGGGGCTCCACGGCTACCGTAGGTAGATAGGATTCCTCGACAAGGTTCGTGGCGGACGCAAGCGCGTCGCGCCGCACGGTCTCTGGGCAGACGGCGCCGAGCGGCTCGCGGCGTTCGCGGCGCGCGGCGCGGACGTCACCGCGCCTCGCGAGTCGGAGTTCTTCCTTTCCTTCGCCTCTAGCCCCAGGGCCTCTGCCGCCGACGACGACCTGCGAGGGCGGGGGAATTCCCCACGAGATCGTTGTGCCAAGCCACGACATTCCCGAGTGGATGCTGTTCATTCGCGGCTACAGGGTGGCCTTGCTTCCTGACTTTCTGCGCGAGACGGTCGACATGTGTGAGGAGCTCGCCTCGAAACACGGCGGACAGTTTGAGGGATGGGCTGGGCTCTTTGCCGAAGCGGGAAAGGACACCTAGCCGAGGGCGTGTTGGACTGTCGCCTGCGGGCGCCGCGGGGCTTGTCGCTCCTGATGTCGGCCTTAGGCTTTCCCCATGGCCACCCCCGACTTTGTCCTCGACCTGCGCGCCAAGGTCGGCAACGACCTCTTGTGGCTCTCGGGTGTGACCGCTGTGGTCCTGCGCGACACCGCGCAAGTGGGGCCCGACGCATCGGCCGGGCGCGACGCATCGGCCGGGCGCGAGGTGCTCCTCGTGAGGCGCGCCGACACCGGCGCCTGGACCCCCGTCACCGGAATCATCGACCCGGGCGAGCAGCCCGCCGTCGCGGGAGCCCGCGAGGTGCTCGAGGAGGCGGCCATCGTCGCCGTTCCCGAGGCCCTCACGTCCGTCCGTGCGCTGCCACCCATGAAGTACGCGAACGGCGACCTCGCGCAGTACCTGGACCTCACGTTCCGCTTCAGTTACGTCAGCGGCGAGCCCCACCCCGCCGACGGCGAGAACACGGACGCCGCATGGTTCCCCGTCGAAGACATGCCGCCGATGTCTGAGGACATGGCCGCGCGCGTCGCGTCGGCGCTCGAGCCTGGAGATGTGGCGCGCTTCGAGCGTTGACACGCCCTGGCATCGGCGAAAAATGCGAGGCAGATCCCGCGTATCGCGGTATGTTCGAGGTGTGAATCTCGCAGCGCCCCCCATTGCGGGGGCACCGGCGTGCAGGTGCGTCGTCGACGCCCGCATTTCGGTGACGCGCGCGTGACCGAGGTGTTGGCCCAACGGCTCAAGAGCACCCGCGGCTGGCTCGTCGGCGCAGTGGTGGGGACAGGCGTGATCGCGTGGCTTTCCATCGCTTGGGCGTCCACGAGAGACCTTGAGTATTCGGGTCACTTAGGCGTGGTCGGCATCGCCCTCACCATCGGGTCGGCCGAGGTTGCCTACCTCGTGTGGCGCAACTGGGCGCTGGAGCAGCGCGTTCCCGCCTACGTCGCGGCGGGCGGCGCCGGCGTCGGCTCGTTCCTCATCCTCGGGTCAACCCTTGGGGGAGTGGAGGCCGGGCGCTTCGTGGCCATGGCGATGGGAGTGGGAGTCCTCGGCCTGGCGACGGCCGTAGGGCTGCTCGGCGTGTACCGGGCCACCGGAAAATCCACCGCGGGCACCGCGACCGCGATGGTCATCGTGCTCGCGCTCGCGTACTTCGCTTCGGTCCTCTGGGCGGCCGTGCCGTAGCGTTCGCCGTAGGCTGGTGACCATGACCCTCACCGCCGAAGACATCCTCGCGCTCCCCAAAGTTCTGCTTCACGATCACCTCGACGGCGGCCTCCGCCCCGAGACGCTCATCGAACTCGCCGCCGAGATCGGACACGAACTTCCCTCGACCGATCCCTCCGAGCTTGCGAGCATGTTCGTTGAGAACGCGAACTCCGGTTCGCTCGTGCGGTACCTCGAGGCATTCGGACACGCCATCGCGGTGATGCAGACGGAAGTCAACCTCGCACGGGTTGCCCGCGAGGCAGTGGTGGACCTCGCCAAGGACGGCGTCATCTATGCCGAGTTGCGCTACGCGCCCGAGCAGCACGTGGCAGGTGGCCTCACGCTCCAGGAGGTCGTGGAGGCCGTTCAGGCTGGAATCGAGGAAGGCATCGCCGAGGCGGCCGAGGCGGGCTTCGGCATTCGCGTAGGTGCCTTGCTGGACGCGATGCGCCACCTCGACCGCTCGTATGAGATCGCCGAACTCGCGATCGCCAACCGCGGCCGCTGCTGCGTCGGCTTCGACATCGCCGGACCGGAACTCGGATTCCCGCCCTCGTTGCACCGCCAGGCATTCCAGCTGTTGCGGGAGAACCTCATGCCCGTCACCATCCACGCGGGCGAGGCCGACGGCGCCGCATCCGTGGGTGAGGCGCTTGGGCTGGGCAGCGCGCGGCGCATCGGTCACGGTGTGCGAATCCACGAAGACATCGAGGGCTTTGGCACCGACGACGAGCCCATCCTGGGCCTCATCGCCCAGTACGCACTGGACGAGCAGATCCCGCTCGAGTGCAGCCCCACCTCCAACGTGCACACCGCGGCGGCCACCTCGATCGAGGATCACCCCATTCACGAGTTGCGCGACCTGGGCTTCGCGGTGACCATCAATACGGACAATCGCCTGGTATCCGGCGTGTCGATGTCCGGAGAGTTCGCCAAGTTGGTTGAGGCCGGCTGGACGCTCGAGGACCTGTTCGAGGCGACCCTGGTTGCCGCGTGGGGGGCGTTCCTTCCCTACGACGAGCGTGCCGAACTCGCAGAGCGTGTGGTGGAAGGGTACGAGTCGTGAGCGCGCTGACGCGTGCCGAACTCGCAGAGCGTGTGGTGGAAGGGTACGAGTCGTGAGCGCGCTGACGCGTGCCGAACTCGCCCATATGGTGGACCACACCCTGCTCGCGCCGACGGCCAGCCCGGCCGATGTCGCCGCCCTGGTCGCGGAGGGTGCCGCTCTGGGGGTCTACTCCGTGTGCGTCTCGCCGTCGATGCTTCCCTTGTCGGTGCCCGATGGGTTGCTGATCGCGGTCGTGTGTGGCTTCCCTTCGGGCAAGCACACCTCCGCAGTCAAGGCGATTGAGGCCGCGGAGTCCGTGGCCCTTGGCGCCGACGAGGTCGACATGGTGATTGACGTGGGCGCCGCCTTGGCCGGCGACTTCGCGGCCGTCGAGGCCGACATCGCCGCCGTGCGTGCGGCCACTTCCGGTGCGGTCTTGAAGGTCATCATCGAGTCGGCGGCTTTGACTGATGCTGCGATCGTGGGTGCATGTCGCGTCGCGGTCGCGGCCGGTGCCGACTTCGTCAAGACGTCGACGGGCTTCCACCCGTCCGGCGGGGCGTCGACGCATGCCGTGGCGCTCATGCGCGCGACGGTTGGCGACAAGCTCGGCGTCAAGGCATCGGGCGGCATTCGCACTGCCGATGCCGCTCTCGAGATGATCGCCGCCGGCGCCACGCGCTTGGGGCTGAGTGGGACCAGAGCCGTGCTGGATGGTCTCGACGCCGATGGGCTCGATCACGCGGCCGCGACCGAGGATGCCGCCGGGTACTAATTTCTGCGGTCGGTACCGAGGATGCCGCCGGGTACAAATTTCTGCGGTCGGTACCGAGGATGCCGCCGGGTACAAATTTCTGCGGTCGGTCGTCAGGCGCGCCTCATCCGGACATGTACAGGGTGAGAGCAACCCTGAGGAGGGGAAATGACTGACCACGAAACGCGCGACCTAGACCGCCGCGACCTCGACACGCTGCTGAGCGAGTCGGCGCCTACGACCAGCCAGGACGGACCGGTGCGTGCCGCCGCGCTGGAGGCCATGGCGCGTGACGCACGCCCGAGCCGCCGGAACGCGCGTCGGCCGCTCGCGATCGGCGCGGGAGCCTTCGCGCTCGTGCTCGCAGGTGGGATGGCGGCGAGCGCGGCCTTCGATTGGCATGTCCCGTGGGCGAACGACGCCGCAGCCAAGTACACCTACACGCTGCCCAGTGGCGCGGAGTGCACCGGGATCGTGGGCAATGTGACGGGTCCGCCCGATGCGGTGGCGGCGGCGAATGCCTTCTTGGGCCGTGACGACCTGCTCAAGACCATCGACATCGATGCCGCTCTCGCCTTCGAACGCCAGGGGCCCAATACGTTCGATAGAGGAGGCGCTCAGGTCGACGCTGGCCCTGGAACCGTCTATTGGACCGCCGACCTCGAGTATGAGCACGCCGTGAGCTGGGCCGTATCGACCGCGCTGTGGGACACGCTCAAAGCGCAGGGTTACAACCTGGATGACATGTCCTACCAGGGCGCCTTGAACTGTCCCGGCGCAGACCTTCCTGCGTACATGGGCACCGCGGGTGACTGACCTCGTCGCCGCGCTCGACGCGAATGCCGGTGCGCTGCTCGATTACCTCGAGCGGCGCATCGGCATCGACGACGCTCCCGACGCGCTCGCCGAGGTGATGACGGTCGTGTGGCGGCGGGAGGTGGACTTGCCCGAGGACGCGACCGAGGCGCGCATGTGGATGTTTGGGATCGCCAAGGGCGTGGTGGCGAACGTTGCACGCGGCAAGGTGCGCCGTGCCAAGCTCGCCGACCGTTTGCGAGCGGTGACCGCGGTGTCTCACGAGGCTGCGCGTGATCGCGTCATGTCGGGAAGCGGCGGGGCGGCCACCTCGGCGCCGTCCGTGGCACTCGCTTCCGCTGCGCTCGCTTCCTCTGCGGTTCCAGTCGCGGCGCCGCCGGCCGACCATGGGCTTGAGGTGCGCGACGCGATCGCCCGCCTCGACCCCGAGCTCGCCGAGCTCGTGCGCCTGGTCCACTGGGATGGTTTCAGTTTGGGGGAGGTCGCCGCGCTCGAGGGGATCCCTGCGTCCACGGTGCGGAGTCGCTACGCGCACGCCAAGCGCGAGCTTGCCGTTGCGCTCGGTGTGGAGGCGTCCGGCGCGGAGGCGCACTCCTCGTGACCACCACGCCCACTTAGCGGAGGTGAGTGCGTCCTGCGTGACTGTCTCGCCCACTCCGACTCGGCGTTAGTGACCACCCAACGAGGTCTCGTGCAGCACAGTCGGCGCTGGTGACCACCCACGCAGCGGGACCGCGACCCGCGTCTACAACGGTCGAGTGGTCACCAGCGCCGACTGGGACGCGGTGGACGCAGAAGAGTGGTCACCAGCGCCGACTGGCGCGCACTGGAGCGCTCAGACCCCCAGCAGAGCCTCGACATCGGCGCGCAGGGCCGCCATGGCCGCGGTGGAGCGCTCAGGCCCCCAGCAGGGCCTCGACATCGGCGCGCAGGGCCGCCATGGCCGCGGTGGCGCGAGCGCGCGCACCGCGCACGTCACCTCCAGCGCTGTCACCTCCAGCGCCGTCACCAGCGGCCAGGGGCTCGATGACTTCGAGGTACGCCTTGACCTTTGGCTCGGTCCCTGACGGGCGGATGATCACCCGCGCGCCCGACGCCGCAGCGAGGTGCAGCCCATTTGTGGGCAGCAGCCCCGCAAAGCCCTCGTTCATGTCGTCTGTGGCGATCACGCGAGACCCGGCGAGAGTCGCCGGGGGCGACGAAAGCAAGCGAGACATGAGCGCGGGGATCTGCGCCACGTCGTCAAAACGCGCGGATACCTGGGACGACAGATACACGCCATACTCGCGCGCGAGGTCGTCGATCGCATCGGACAGCGTGCGCCCGGAAGCCTTGAGTTCCGACACCATCTCCGCGATCATCACCGCGGTGGAGATGCCATCCTTGTCCAGAACCAGGTCGGGGGCGACGCAATAACCGAGCGCCTCCTCGTAGCCGTAGACCAGGCCGGGAGCCCGCGCGATCCACTTGAAGCCCGTCAGCGTGCTCGCATGGCCGAGCCCGTGGTGTGCGGCGATCGCGGCGAGCTGCTGGGACGAGACGATCGAGTTCGCCAAGGTGGGGGTGGCGGACGCTGGGGAGGCGGAGGCAGTCGACGTCGGGGCCGAGTTGTTGGGCGTCACGGCGAGTTGCTTGGACGAGACGGTCGAGTTTGCAAGGGGTTGCGCACCGGGCGCCATCCGCAGCAGCGCCCTCCGTTGAGCGATGCGCTCGCCCAGCAGCGAGCCCACCACGTCGCCGTGCAGCATCTGCCAACCGCCGTCGATCACCGTGGCCACCGCGCAACGGTCCGTGTCGGGGTCGTTGGCGATCACCACGTCGGCCTCAATGGTCGTTGCCAGTTTGAGCGCCAGGTCGATTGCCCCGGGCTCCTCTGGATTGGGGAACGCGACGGTGGGGAAGTCGGGGTCGGGCGCCGCCTGCTCGGGCACCGAAGTGAGGTCGGTGAAGCCCGCGCGGCTCAACGCGTTGCGTACTGTCGTATCGCCGACGCCATGGATGGGGGTGAGGACGACGCGAAGCGCCGCGCGCCTTGTGGCCACGGGTGACGAGTGGTCGCCGGGAGCGACCACGGCCACGGGTGACGAGTGGTCGCCAGGAGCGACCACGGCCACGGGTGACGAGTGGTCGCCGGGAGCGGCCACGGCCACGGGTGACGAGGAGTCACCGAAAGCGGCCACGGCGGCGGGGACAAGCGCGGCAACCTTTGCCGCGTACTCGTCGACGATGCTCGGGTCGAGAACCTCCCAGCCGGACTCGGCGCGGGGCACCGACGCGACGGATGGCACCGCGGCGATGAGTGCGGCGATCCCCGCATCGTGCGGCTGCACGATCTGCGCGCCGGCGGCCTCGGGCGTGATCGAGGCGCCCAGGTACACCTTGTAGCCGTTGTCCCACGCCGGATTGTGGGAGGCCGTCACCATGACGCCAGCGTCGGCGCCGAGCGCGCGCACCGCGTATGCGACCAAGGGTGTGGGAAGCGCGGAGGGCAACAGCAGCACCCTGTGTCCCGCAGCGACGGCCACGGCGACGGTATCGACGGCGAAGTCGTGCGAGCGGTGGCGGGCGTCGTAGCCCACCACGATCGTGCCCGCGTGTCCCAGTTGGGCGGTCACGTACGACGATAGGCCCGACGCCGCGCGGATGACGACGGCGCGGTTCATGCGGTTCGGTCCGGCGCCGATGCGCCCGCGCAGCCCGGCGGTGCCGAACTGCAGCAGCCCAGAGAACCGGTCCTCGAGATCCGCCACCGCGCCCGGTTGCTTGGCGACCGCGGCGTCGAGCACGGACTCGAGCTCAGCCTTGGTCGTGGCGTCGGGGTCGTCGGTGAGCCAGATGATCGCCTTGCGGACGAGTTCGTCGGTTTCGGACATCACATCTTCCCGACGACGTCCGCGAGAAGGCGAGAGATGCGCGGGCCCGCGTCACGCCCCGCATCGAGCACCTCTTGGTGATTTAGGTGTTCGCCGCCGATGCCGGCGCCGAGGTTGGTCACGAGCGACAGGCCGAGGATCTCCATCCCTTCCGCGCGGGCGGCAATGGCCTCGAGCGCGGTCGACATGCCGATGAGGTGAGCGCCCCAGCCCGCTGCCATCTGCACCTCGGCGGGGGTCTCGTATTGAGGGCCCGTGAATTGGATGTAGACGCCCTCTGGAAGCGCGGGGTCCACCTCGAGCGCCAGCGCGCGCAAGCGAGGGGAGTAGAGGCCGACGAGATCCACGAAGGTCGCACCCTCGAGCGGCGTGACGCCGGTGAAGTTGATGTGATCGGAGATCAGGACCACTGAGCCCGGTCCCACCTCGGTGCGGGTCGAGCCGCAACCATTCGTCAGCACCAGCTGCGTGCAACCCGCCGCAGCGGCCATGCGCACCGCATGGGCGACTTTGGCGGCGTCGCGGACCTGGTAGTAGTGCTGGCGCGCGCCGAGCACCAAGACGTGGCGGCCGTCGGCCAGACGTAGCGAGCGCAACATGGTGCTGTGACCGGGGACGACGTGGGCGTCGAAGCCGGGAACCTCCGCTGCTGGCACCGATGCGACCTCTTCGCCGATGAGTTCTGCGGCGCCGCCCCATCCGGACCCGAGGACCAAGGCGATGTCGTGCTTAGTGACGCCGGTGCGAGTGGAGAGAATTGCTGCGGCCTCTGCGGCCAATTCCTGAGGGCTCATGTCGCGAGCCTAACGGCCCAGTTCGGGCCCTGCCACAGCCGTCAGCGCCGCATCCGGAGCGGCGCGGTCCCGGTATTCGAATGTGGCGCGTCGTGCTCGTGAACCGGTCGAAGACTTGGCAAGTGGCCTACCGGGCACGACCAATCGAGGGCTCGGATGGTCCTGGACAAGACACATGGGCTGCGCTGCAGCTCTGTGAGAGCCAACGTAAGCGCGATGGCGCAGAATCTTACCGAGCACAGGTGACTTCACGACGCGCCGTGCTTGAGCGCAATTCGGGGCGCGCAGTTATCGCACGGTACAAACCTGGCTGGGCGGGTCTGACTTATGGCCGACGGGAGCCGATTACGTCCCGCCGCGACCTGAACGCCTTCCTGCACTGATGGACGACCTCGTGGAGTTTTGCGCCAGAACGGACGTCGATCCGATCGCGCAGGCGGCGGTGGCCCACGCCCAGTTCTTGTCCATCCAGCCCTTCGACGATGCCAACGGTCGCGCGGCGAGGTCCCTCATTAACGGCGTCTGGAGGCGCCGAGGTGTCACGGGGGGCCTTGTGGTGCCCATCTCGGCCAGCATCGCGGGCGACCGGCGCCGTTACGTCTCCGCATGGCGCGCCTCAACCAAGTAAGGGGTGCCCTCGTCGATCGACCGACGCCGGGAATCGGCGAGCCTCGAGTGCGCAAGGAACCGGCTAGTAGCCCTCGCTCGCGGCCTTGGACGCGAGGAGGCGCCTAATGGAGTCGATCTTGACGGCCCGATCAGGGTTGTCGCCCACCCAGCCGTCGAGTTCGCAGCCGTCGGCGGCGGAAAGGTGCTGGCAACCTCGGGGGCAGTGTTCCACCTCGTAGGCGGCGACATCGGGGAATGCGGACATCATGTGCTCGGCATCCACGTGTGCCAGTCCAAATGACCGAATACCAGGAGTGTCTATGATCCAGCCGCCGCTTGGCACCTCGAGCATGAGCGACGACGTCGACGTATGGCGCCCGCGCCCCGTCACGTCGTTGACGCGCCCGACGGCCCGCAGGGTTCCGGGCGCGAGCGCGTTCACGAGCGTCGACTTGCCCACGCCCGACGGCCCGACGAACACGGTGCGCGCGCCCTGGAGGGCGGTCCGCAAGAGTCGAAATCCGGGGTCTGCCTCCGGTCCGCCTTCGCGCATCACCGAGGTCTCAATGACCGTCACACCCAACGGCTCATACAACGCTCGCATGTGGTCCGCCGACATGAGATCAGCCTTGGTGAGCACCAGAATCGCACCCATTCCCGCGTCGAAGCCCGCAACGAGACAACGGTCGATGATGCGTGGGTTGGGTTCGGGGTCGGCAAGAGCCGCGATGATCGCGAGTTGATCGGCGTTTGCGACGACCACCCGTTCGGCAGCGTCGCTATCGTCGGCGGTGCGCCGCAGCGCAGACGCACGCTCGTCACGCCGCACGATGCGCGCCAACGTGTCGGGCGTGCCTGAAGCATCGCCCACGAGGCCGACACGGTCGCCGACGACGAGTCCCCGTCGGCCCAATTCACGTGCCTTGACAGCCATGACGGTGGGTCCGGCGTCGGTAAGAACCGTGTAGCGCCCTCGATCGACGATCGTCACGACGCCGTCGACCGCATCCGCGTGCGCCGGCCTGATCTTGGATCGCGGCCGCGAGCTGCGCCCTGGACGAACCTTGGCGTCCGATTCGTCGTACCCGCTCCAGTCGGTCACGCGACCGTGATCCCGCCGGGTGTGGATGGCTCTCCGAGCATCGCGCGCCACATCGAGGGAAACTCGGGCATCGTCTTGGAGGTCGTGCCGACGTTGAGTACCTCGATGCCAGGGACGCGCAAGCCCATCACCGCCGCAAAGGTGGCCATTCGGTGGTCGTGATACGTCTCCATGACGGCTCCAACCAGGCCCGCGTCGGCGTCACCGGGGCGCGGCGCGCCACCGAACTTGAGCGAGTCGTCGCCCGCCAAGCACGCGCCTCCGAGGCGGTCGACCTCTGTGGCGATCGCCGCCAGCCGGTCGGTTTCGTGCCCCCGCAGGTGCCCGATGCCGGTGAGTTCCGACGCGCCGGAAGCGAGAGCGCAGAGCGCGGCGATCGTGGGCGTGATCTCGCCGGCGGGCGAGAGGTCTGCGGCGATTCCGCGCACCGTTCCGTCTCCGGTGACGGTCATGACGTCTCCCACGAGCTTGCAGCGACCGCCCATGCGCTCGAGAAGTTCGGGAAAGAGGGCGCCAGGCTGGGTGGTCTGTCGTGGCCAACCGGGGATGCGCACCGTTCCCCCCGCCACCAGCGCGGCCGCCATGAAGGGCCCCGCGTTGCTGAGATCTGGCTCGACGCGAATCGCGTCGAAGTGAAGGCTGCCAGCGTGCACGATCCACGTGCGCTCGTCGGGCTGGTCGACGCGGATGCCGGCCTCGCGCAGCGTCTCGCACGTCATGTCGATATGGGGCAGGCTCGGCAGGGCCTCGCCGACGTGACGCACAGTGAGACCGCCGGGCAAGCGGGGCGCCACGAGAAGGAGCCCCGTCACGAATTGGGACGATGCCGACGAGTCGACGTCGACCTCGTGGGGCACCGAGGAGGGAGGGATCACGGTGAAGGGGAGCGTTCCCCTGCCGCCATCGTCCACCGTGGCGCCCAAGGCTCGCAGCGCATTCAACAGCGGTCCCATGGGACGCAAGCGGGCTCCAGCGTCGCCGTCGAAGGTGATGGGCCTGGTATCTCCGGCAATTCCCGCCAAGAGCGCGAGTGGGGGGACAAAGCGCATGACAGTGCCCGCCAGGCCGCAGTCGACGTGGACTCCACCGTGCAACGGGCCGGGCGTGACCGTCCATGCCCCGTCATCGGCGGCATCTGCGCCCGATTCAATCGCGACGCCGAGGGATCGCAAGGCCGCAATCATCAGGTCCGAGTCTCGGGAAATGAGCCCGCCGCGCAAGACGACGGGAGCGTCGGCCAGGGCCGCGAGGACAAGGTAACGGTTGGTCAGTGACTTGGATCCTGGCACGTCGACCGTGGCGTCGAGCGGGGCGCTCCCATGGAGGGGAGAGGAGACCGGCGCAGTCCAGACCTGGCCGGGGCCGCTGCCCTGAGCGAAGGCGCCGCCCGGCTGGGGGACTCCTGTCACGTTGCCGTGCCGCTCACTTGGCCGCTGTGTTCACTTGAACTTCGCTCCGGACTTGGCGCCGGCCTTCGCGGCCGCCTTCTTTGCCTTGGCCTTCTCCGCGGCCTTCGCCTTGTGAGCCTTCTTGCGCCTGACGTGGCCAGCGCTGTGGCCGGCCGTCGCGGCGAGCATCGCGCCGCCGAGTAGCGACAGGTTCTTCATGAATTGCTCAAGGGCCGCATCCCGCTCGGGCCCCTCCTCCATGCGCCAGAAGGGCGTGGCGGTGGCCACCGTGACCGCTGCGAGGCCGGTGAGGGCGACTCCTGCGGTGCGCGGGCTCCGCGAGAACGCGAGGATCGTGGCGGTGGCGGCCGTGGCGATGCCGTGGGCCCTGACGAGCGTGTCCATGGACACGTCAACACCCGCCTCCCGCAAGAGCGGTTCGACGACGGGTCTTGCGGCCTCGGCGCCCTTCTGCGGCTCAAGCGCGGCGCGGACGCCGCCAAAGACGAACCACGAGGCGAGCAACGGACGAGCGAGTGCACGAGTCATGACTTCAGCCTACTCGCGCACCGCGAGCGGTACACGGCGGCGGGCAGGTGGTCGGCAAGTGGTCGGCGCTGGCTGGTGAAATGCAAGCGTGCCTGGTACCAAGGACGGGGGAACCGAACCGGACGGCACCGGGAATGTGGATTCGTCCCCAACTGTTGATCCGAACATGACGGTTTTAGAACTCGAGGCGCCAATCCGCGCCGCAGGAGCAGGGCCGTGGGACGTGCGGGTAGGCTCTGTCGCGATGAGCGAAGAGACCAGTCTCGACTTCGAGACCGAAGCCCTGTCCTACATGGACCAGTTGTACGCTGCCGCTTTGCGCCTCACGCGCAATAGTGCCGATGCCGAAGACCTGGTTCAGGAGACATACGCGAAGGCGTTCAAGGCCCAAGACAAGTTCACGATGGGCACCAACCTCAAGGCGTGGCTATACCGAATCCAAACAAACGCCTTCATCAACACGTACCGAAAGAAGCAGCGCGAACCCAAGCGCACGGACGCGGACACGGTCGAGGACTGGCAACTTGCCGCCGCAGCGGAACACCAGTCGTCGGGTCTTGCGTCGGCCGAGCAAGAGGCGCTCGACTCCCTCGGGGATACCGAGGTGCGGCGCGCCCTTTCCGAGTTGTCGGACGACTTCAGGATGGCCGTCTATTTGAGCGACGTCGAGGGCTTCGCGTACAAGGAAATCGCAGAAATCATGGACACGCCGGTTGGCACCGTGATGTCTCGCCTGCACAGGGGAAGGCGCATGCTGCGGGAGAAGTTGCGTGAATACGCGGCGGAACGAGGAATCTACGAGCGCAGTGGAGGAGACGCAGACCATGGCTAAGCGACAGTGCGAAGAAGCACTCGCCAAGTTGTTCGAATACATCGACGGCGAACTCCCCGATACCGAATTACTGCGGATAGGTGAGCACCTCAAGGACTGTCCTCCCTGCGAAGCCGAACATCAGATCAACGAGAAGATCCGGATGCTCGTCTCACAGGCGCACGGGGATAAGGCGCCTCACCAGTTGCGAGAGCGCGTGCTGAGCACCATTCAGGCGGCGAGAGCCGAACTGCAGGCCGAAGGCTGACTCGCCCCAAGACCCCCACAACATGCCTGTTAAAACGACGAAACCCGCGTCCCTACGGACGCGGGTTTCGGACGTTGAGGGCTGGCCCCATGCGGATCAAGCGTTGGGACGCTTGCCGTGGTTGGCAGCAGAGTTCGCGCGCGTCTTGCGCTTACGGCCCTTCTTGCTCATGGTGTCTCCCTAGTGATTCGGTCAAGCGACCCCCTATCATTCCACACCTGGGGGCCTGCTTCGTGGCGTCGGCCTTCGCCGGGCCCTGTGACGGATTTCTCTCAGGCTACCCGCGGGGGCTCTCAAGGCCCTACGCTCTCAAGTAAACCCGCACCAATGCCGATGGAGGGACCGTGAGTGAACAGCCCCCCGTGTCCGTGATTCCGTTGTTGCACGCCCTCGCGTCGACAGGGGGATCCGACCTGCACTGCAAGGTGGGTTCGCCTCCGCGTATCAGGGTCGACGGAAGGTTGCGCAAGCTTCAGGTCGCGCCCTTGCGTGCAGACGACACGCGAAACATGGTCGCGCAGGTGCTCCCAGAAGACCTGGTGGTGCAGTTCCGCGACACTCACGAGGCCGACTTTGCCTTCTCCCTTTCAGGGGTCGGACGATTCCGCGTCAACGCCTACGTGGCGCGCGGCACCGACTGCCTCGTATTCCGCCGTGTGGCAGTGGGTGCGCAGCCGATGGAGGAACTCGGAATTCCGTCGGTTGTCTCCGACCTGGCGCTTGAGCCCCGCGGTCTCGTCCTGGTGACGGGCCCCACAGGTTCTGGAAAGACCACCACACTCGCGTCGATGGTCGACCTCATCAACACGTACCGCGAGGTCAACATCATCACGATCGAGGACCCGATCGAGGTCCTCCACACCGACAAGAAGTCGATCATCAGCCAGCGCGAGGTGCGCTCGGACACGCTGGACTTCCAGAATGCGTTGCGTGGCGCCATGCGCCAGGATCCCGACGTCATCATGGTGGGCGAGGTGCGCGACATCGAGACGGTGCGCGCGGCGCTGTCCGCGGCCGAGACCGGCCACCTAGTGCTCGCCACGCTGCATACGGTGGACGCGCAGGACACGATCAACCGCATCGTCGACTTCTTCACACCTCACGAGCAGCAGCAGGTGCGGTCGACGCTTGCCCAGACGCTCAGGGGCGTCGTCTCCCAACGCCTCGTGCGCAAGGCCAACGGCATCGGCAGGGCGCTCGTCTGCGAGGTCATGATCAACCACGGTCGCACCGCGGAGGCGATCATCGATCCTTCGACCCAGCCGCCCATCGTCGACCTCATCTCCGAGGGCGCGTACTACAAGATGCAGACCTTCGATCAGCACCTGTTCGCGCTCGTCAGGGATGGAGTCGTGGCCTACGACGACGCGATGGCTATCGCCTCGCGGCCCCAGGACCTCACGGTCCAGCTTCGAGACGGGGGAGTCCTGGCCTAGCCAGAGTTGTGGCGTAGCAGGAGCCCTGGCCGAGACGGAGTCCACTCCTTCGCGCTCGCGCCCACCGCGCGCTCGGGAAGCGCCTATTACCAGGTAATATTCTGAAACTAGATCGATACGATCGCACCCCACAAAGCCATTGCTACCACTGTGCCATTGCTACCACTGTGCGACCTCAGTAGCAATCGCTAGCGACTGCAGTAGCCACCTGGTAGCAGTCCCGCCATGAAGTTGAGCATTAGCCTGACCGACGCGGACGTCGCCCTGATCGACCAATTCGCAAGCGAGGGCGGCTTCGCATCGCGCTCGGCGGTGGTGCAGCACGCGCTGTCGAAGTTGCGCGTCCAGGAGCTTCAGGGGAGCTACGCGGTCGCGTGGAGTGAATGGGCCGACGAGGGAGATGCGGGCGCCTGGGACTCTGCCGCGGGCGACGGAATGATGCCGCGAGGCCAGAAGCCGTGAGGCGCGGGGAGATTCGCTGGGTGGCGCTCGATCACGGCGACCAACGCCAAGGCAAGGCGCAGCGCCCGGCGGTGATCGTGTCGAACGATGGAGCCAACGCCGCCGCGGCGCGAAGGGGAGCGGGCGTCGTGACCGTCGTGCCGCTGACGACCTCTTCCGCCGCAGCCCAGCCGTTTCAGGTGATCTTGCCAGCAGGCCTGGGAGGCCTGCCTCGCGACGCCAAGGCGCTCGCGGAACACGTCCGCACCGTCAGCGCCGACAGGGTGGGCCCGAGCATCGGCACGGTCCCTCTTGAGTACTTGCGACGAATCGACGACGCGTTGCGCCTGCACTTGAGCCTGTAAGCGGGTGCGGTTCTCGTGTCGGCGGGCGACAGTGGTTTGACTACTGCTCGACGTTGTCGATGCCGAGCCACTCGTGCCAAGCGGAGTGGAGCACGAGCCACGCCATGAGGCCGTATCCGGCCTGTCGCGGCAAGTCGTCGTCGCCCATGTTGATGTCGGCCAACCACTGCTCGTGCCGAGCAAGGGGGCCATACATATCCACGTACGGCACGGCGCGGCGCGCAGCCGACTCCTCGCACAGGGCCGAGAGCTCGGCGATCGAGTCGTTGTGCTCAGGCATGCCGGGAGGGGGTCCAGCGAGCATCGTCATGAATCCAAGCGCCTTGGCGCGATCGAGCGCATTGGCGATGTTGAGGCGCGTCATCGTGGGAGAGACGCCGCGCACCACGTCGTGACGTCCCACGGCAAAGAGCACGGCGTTCGATGTGTTGCCCACTCCGCCCTCGCCGATGCGTCGAAGCGCTTCATCGTCCCATCGTGCGGTGAGTTCACCCGTCGTCTCACCCGGAACGGCGAGCGTGTGGAAGCGGAGTTCTGGCTGGTATGGCAGCGTCCTTGCCGCCACTCGGCCCGTCCACCCAAGTGCTTTGGGGTCCCCGTGGCCCGCTGCGAGTTCATCGCCCACGAAGAAGACATTGGTCATGTATCGAGTGCCCTTGCGACGAGGTTGGCCTGTTCTTCCAGGTGTCTTGAGGCTAGCCCCGAAGCGGGCGAAGCCGACGCACGGCGCGCCACGACGCCAATGGTCCTGCCAAGCAATTGAGGAAGCGACAGCGAGATCGTTGCCCACGCCCCCTGGTTTTGTGGTTCCTCTTGGACCCACACGAAGTCGGCTCCGTCGAACTGGTCAACGGCGCCGCGGATGGTCTCTCCGTCGAGCGGGTAGAGCTGTTCGAAGCGCACGATAGCCGTGGAGTAGTCGCCCCTCCTCTCGCGCTCGGCCAGCAGGTCGTAGTAAACCTTGCCAGCGCACATGATCACGCGAGTCACACGCGAGCCGAAGACATACCGGTCGGGAATGACCTCCTCGAAGATGCCCGTTGTGAAGTCCTCGACCGCGCTCGACGCGGCCTTGAGGCGCAGCATCGACTTGGGTGTGAAGACGACGAGAGGCTTGCGCGGGCGGTTATAGGCCTGGCGCCTCAGCAAGTGGAAGTACGACGCTGGGGTCGATGGCATCGCCACGACGATGTTGTCCTCGGCCGCCATCTGCAGGAAGCGCTCGACTCGGGCGGACGAGTGGTCGGGGCCTTGGCCCTCAAAGCCGTGAGGCAGGAGCAGCACGACGGACGATGACTGGCCCCATTTTTGCTCGGCCGAGGAGATGAATTCGTCCATGATTGTCTGGGCACCGTTGACGAAGTCACCGAACTGCGCCTCCCACACCACCAGGGCGTCGGGACGCTCGACCGAATACCCGTACTCAAAGCCGAGGCATGAGTACTCGCTCAGCGGCGAATCGTAGATATGCATGCGGCCCTGGTCGGACGAGAGGTAGAGCAGCGGCGTCCATTCGGCGCCGTTCGAGCGGTCGTGGAACACCGCGTGCCTCTGTACGAACGTTCCACGCCGCGCATCCTGGCCCGCCATCCTGATCGGCACACCGTCTTGCAACAGGGTGCCAAACGCGATCAATTCGCCGTAGCCCCAGTCGATGCCGCCCTCGCGGCTCATGAGTTCACGCCGTTCAAGCAGCTTCTCAAGCTTCGGGTGGACCTGGAAGCCCTCCGGCGGGCGCATGTGCGCGCGCCCAATTCTTTCGATCTGGCTGGAGGTCACCGCGGTGCGCCAGCCGACCATCACCCCCGCATCGGACGACTGGGAGGACGGGAGCTCAAGCCCGGCGACGGTTTCGGGTTGAGAGGTCTTGAAGCCCTCGCGCGTCTCGAGGAAAACGCGCTCGAGTTGAGCCAGGTAGTCCTGCGACATCTGCTCGGCCTCGTCCGTGGTGATGTCGCCGCGGCGGATCAACGCCTCGGTGTACAGGTGCCGCACCGATCGCTTGGCCTCGATGAGGTCGTACATGCGCGGCTGGGTCATCGACGGGTCGTCGCCCTCGTTGTGGCCGCGGCGGCGGTAACACACCATGTCGACGATGACGTCGCGACCAAACTGCTCGCGGTACTCGAACGCGAGGCGCGCGGCGCGCACGCACGCCTCCGGGTCGTCGCCGTTCACGTGGAAGATGGGGATCTGATAACCCTTGGCGATGTCCGTGCAATACCGCGTGGAGCGACTGTCTTGCGGTCCGGTAGTGAATCCCACCTGGTTGTTAATGATGACGTGGATGGTGCCGCCGGTCTTGTAGCCGCGCAGCTGGGCCATGTTGAGCGTCTCTTGCACGATGCCTTGGCCCGCGAACGAAGCGTCGCCGTGGATCAGGATCGGCAAGATGGGGTAGCCGTCCGTGGTCGGGTCTGCGCCCAAGGCGTCGAGCTTGGCGCGGACGATCCCAAGGAGCACGGGGTTGACGGCCTCGAGGTGTGAGGGGTTGGCGGCCAGATAGACCTTGGTCGTCTCGCCGCTGTCGGCAGTGAAGATGCCCTCGGTGCCCAGGTGGTACTTGACGTCCCCGGACCCCTGAACGGATCCAGGGAGTGCGGTGCCGTCGAACTCGCTGAAGATCTGGGAGTAGGACTTTCCGGCGAGGTTGGCGAGCACGTTGAGGCGACCACGGTGGGCCAAGCCCACACACACCTCGTGGATTCCCACACGTGCGGCCGACGACAGGATCGCGTCCATGAGGGGGATGAGTGATTCGCCTCCCTCGAGAGAGAAGCGCTTCTGGCCCACGTACTTGGTCTGCAGGAACGCCTCGAAGGCCTCCGCTGCATTGAGGCGGCCAAGGATGCGCAGGTGCTCCTCGCGCGCGGGCTTCGTGTAGCCGTGCTCGAGCCGCTCTTGGAACCACGAGCGTTGCTGGCGGTCGGCAAGGTGCATGTACTCGACGCCCATGGTGCGGCAGTACGCGTCGCGAAGTCTGCCGAGCACCTCGCGCATCTTCCAGCGATGTTGACCCGCAAATCCAGGGGTCGCGTACGAGCGGTCGAGGTCCCACAGGGTCAGGCCGTGCGTCTGCACGTCGAGGTCGGGGTGCTTGCGCGGGCGCGAGCTGAGCGGGTCCACGTCCGCCATAAGGTGCCCGCGAGAGCGGTAGGCGTGAATCAGTTCGGCGATGCGAGCGGGCTTGCCCTGTTCCGTGTCCTCGTCGGCCGCGGTGTCGGCGACCCAGCGCACTGGTTCGTAGGGCACGCGCAACGCCACGAACACCCGGTCATAGAAGCCGTCGAGGCCGAGCAGTTTCTTGTGAACGAGGCCAAGGAATTCGCCGGATTGGGCGCCCTGGATGACTCTGTGGTCGTACGTCGACGTCAGGGTCAGCACCTTGGATACGCCCAGGCGGGCGATCGTCTCGGCGGACGCGCCCTGGAATTCCGCGGGATAGTCCATCGAGCCAACGCCGACGATCGCACCCTGTCCTTGCATGAGGCGCGGCACGGAGTGGACGGTGCCGATGGTGCCGGGGTTGGTCAGGGTGAAC
>Ga0209429_10000852_pt1 | contig 19970 bp, 25 predicted proteins | sample BarGraNGADG00212_3_FD_184493 | JGI IMG/M metagenome (GOLD analysis project Ga0209429, IMG submission 184493) | Arctic peat soil microbial communities from Barrow, Alaska - Barrow Graham LP Ref core NGADG0004-212 (SPAdes) (version 2) | ecosystem: Environmental > Terrestrial > Soil > Wetlands >...
CCGGCGGAGGACACCGCGTTGGCGGCCATGCACCCCACGTCCATCGGCACCGTGACCAGAGTGCTCGCCAGAGGCGTCGCGACGCCGGTCTGGTACTCCTCCTCGGTGATCTTGCCCTGGTCGCGCATCAGCCCGAGCACCCTGTTGCGCCGTTGCTCGGACTTCACGGGATCCCGCTCCGGGTCGTACAGGCCGGGCGCCCGGGTGATGCCGGCGATCGTCGCCGCCTGCAGGTAGGTCAGGTCGATGGCGTGCACGGAGAAGAAGTGCTCAGCGGCTGCCTCGACGCCGTAGATCTGGGCATGGCCGAACTGGGCGATGTTCAGGTACCGCTCGAGGATCTCGTCCTTGGTCAGGCGCGCCTCGAGGGCGATGGCGATCTTCGCCTCCGCCAGCTTGCGGGCGTAGCCCTCGGTGCCCGATGAGGTGGTCGCCGCCTCGATCGCTGCGGCGATCGCCGCCTCGTCCTCGCCCTGCAGGGCGTTCTGGATGAGCGCGTTCTTCACGTACTGCTGGGTGAGCGTCGAGCCGCCCTGGGTCCCGCCCCGGTGGGTCGCGTTGTTCACCAGTGCGCGCAGGAGCCCGGTCGGGTCGATCCCGCCGTGCTCGTAGAAGCGGCGGTCCTCGACCGCGATCACAGCGTCCTTCATCGGCTGGGAGATCTGGTCGAGGGTGACCACGATCCGGTTCTGGTAGTAGAACTCCGCCAGCACTGTGCCGTCCGAGGCCAGCACCGTCGACTTCTCGGACAGCGGCACCTCCTCCAGCTCAGTGGGGAGGTCGTCGAAGAGGTTCACCGACGTCGAGGTGATCACGTTGGTCGTGGCGACGGCGGGCATCACAAGACCCGCGGTCAGCACACCGCCCAGGCCGGCCGTGAGCAGGAACGCGAGCAGGAGCCCGATGAGCTGGACAACGCCGATCCGGCGGCCCGAGGCTGGGCGGGCAGAGGACACCATGGGCTCCAGGGTACGTGAGGGCGCCAGTCTTGGTCTCCCACGGACGCCGCCGAACGGGTGGAGATCCTGTGCAGGCGCCGCAGCGGAGGATTTCCCGCGGGCTGCGCCTCTGGACGGTCGGTGTGTGCAGCCGGAAGGATTGCCCAGGGGGCACCGACGTGCTGCCCGCGCGTGCAGCGTGGCACGAGCGGCGCAAGTTGACCCGAACGGCTCATGAGAGCGCGACCACCGCGCAATACCGTTGACGGGTCGTCGAGAGGAGGTCTGGTGACTGATCAGCACTGGACCGCGTACGGCGCCTGCTCGGGTGCACCCCCGGACGATCTGTTCGTCGAAGGTGCGGCGCAGCGGACAGCCCGCGAGGTCTGCGCGAACTGTGCTGTGCGCGTGGACTGCCTGATCGACGCCCTCGACCACCGGATCCTGTTCGGCGTCTGGGGTGGCACCACCGAGCGTGAGCGCCGCGCGCTGCTGCGCCGCTACCCCGACGTCGGCTCATGGCGGGAGATCCTCGATACCGACCCGGACATCGTCGCCTGGCCCGGCGCGTACCGGGTGCCCCGGCGACGGGCCCTCGAGCACCAGTCGGCGGTCGGCCGGTAGCGTTCCGCCATGGCCACCCGCTGGGAGTACGCGACAGTCCCGCTCATCGTGCACGCGACCAAGGCGATCCTCGACCAGTGGGGCGCTGACGGCTGGGAGCTGGTCCAGGTGATCCCGGGACCGGACGGCAACGGCCTCGTCGCGTATCTCAAGCGTCCCCTCGGGGAGTGACCGTGAGCATCGGGCACCGGCTGACCGAGCTGGGCATCACCCTTCCGGCGGTGGCGGCACCCGTCGCCGCCTATGTGCCGGCGGTCCGCAGCGGGAGTCAGGTGTGGACGTCCGGGCAGCTGCCCTTCGTCGACGGCGTGCTGCCCGTCACAGGCAAGGTCGGTCACGGCGACGGCCTCGTCGACCCGGGTGTCGCCGCCGACCTGGCGCGCACCGCCGCGCTGAACGCTCTCGCAGCGGTCGCCGAGCAGGCCGGCAGCCTTGACCGGGTGCGCCGGGTGATCAAGGTCGTCGGCTACGTCGCCTCCGACCCCGCGTTCACCGGGCAGCCGGGCGTGGTGAACGGTGCCAGCGAGCTGCTGGGCCAGGTGTTCGGGGAGTCCGGGGTACATGCCCGCAGCGCCGTCGGGGTCGCCGTGCTGCCGCTGGACTCGCCGGTGGAGATCGAGCTGGTCGTCGAGCTGTACTGATCGCCTGTCAGCGGGCCCTGCCTGTCAGCGGGCCCTGCGCTCCAGTCGCGCCATGTCAAGGAGCACCACCGCTCGGCCCTCGCGCCGCACCCAGCCGCGACTCGTGAAGTCGGCGAGCGCCTTGTTCACGGTCTCCCGGGACGCGCCGACCAGCTGGGCGAGCTCCTCCTGGGTCAGGTCGTGCGCCACCCGCAACCCGTCCTCGGTCGGCTCGCCGAACCGGGAGGACAGGTCCAGCAGCGCCTTGGCCACCCGACCGGGCACGTCGGAGAACACCAGGTCGCCGAGGGTCTCGTTGGTGCGGCGCAGCCGACGGGCCAGGGCCGCGAGAAGCTGGGTGACGACGCCGGGATATCGGTCGACCCACTTGACCAGCTCGGAATGGCTGAGCTCGAACAGCCGGGCGTCGGCGACCGCGGTTGCGGTCGCGGTGCGCGGACCGGGGTCGAACAGCGAGAGCTCGCCGAACATCTCGCCGGGGCCCAGCACCGAGAGCAGGTTCTCCCGGCCGTCCGGGGAACGATGTCCCAGCTTCACCTTGCCGGAACGGATGATGTAGAGCCGGTCCCCGGGATCGCCCTCATGGAACAAGGCATGACCGCGCGGCAGGTCGACAGGGGTCATCGAGCACAACAGGTCGCGCGACGCATCGGGGTCGATGCCTGCGAAGAGCGGTGTTGACAGCACGACGTCGTCGTCCACGTCACGTCCTTGGTCGGCAGTGGGCACGGATGGGCGCCTGCATCCCATCCTGCCTCACGGGTGCTGGCTCAGCGAGGGTCGTCCTGCTGGTTCGGCCTGGGCGACGCGAGGTTCCACATGATCTGCTGCGTCGAGGCCTCGAGGGCGGTGTCCAGCCGGGCGCCGTACGCGGCGAGCTGGCGGTCCAGCCGGCGCAGGCGCTGCATCAGCGCCACCTCGTCCTCGGTGACGCCGACGTCGACCGCCTCGAGCAGGTCCTGCGGCCTTGGCAGCGACATCTGGGCCTCGGGCAGGATTTCCCAGCTCATGGCGCCGAGGGTGTCCGGCGGGGCGTAGCCGGCGACGGCGAGGTCCAGGCGCGCACGCAGCAGACGGCGCCAGCGCAGCAGCTGCGCCTTCTCCGCGCGGAGCGCGCGGCGGACCGTGCGGGCGTCCGTCCTCGGACCCAGCGGCCGTTCCGTGACCTGCGTCGACGTCATTGCTCCGACCCTCGTCCTGACGGGGCTTCCAGCGTCCCGCTCACAGCAGAGTTCGGCGGAGTTGGTCGAGGACTTGAGCAGGTTGACCCGCAGTTCACTCCAATGGGTGTGGTTTTACACCCGGTCGGCGCAGGCGCTGGGCCGCCGGAGTCCCGGGTGCTCCGATGGACCGTGACCGGATCGCGACATCACGGCCGCCGCCTAGGCTGGAGGGGTGACCGAGACCCCGCTCGCCCGCACGCGTCGTGCCCGTCGGATCAACCGCCTGCTGGAAGAGCGCTATCCGGACGCCTGTTGCGAGCTGAACTTCAGCACTCCGCTGGAGCTGCTGGTGGCCACCATCCTGTCCGCGAAGTCCACCGACGCGCGGGTCAACCATGTCACCCGTGAGCTCTTCACCAGCTACCCCGACGCCGCCGCCTACGCCGCCGCCGACCCGTTGCAGCTGGAGGAGGTGATCCGGTCGACCGGGTTCTTCCGGGCCAAGACCCAGTCCCTGATCGGGTTGGGCCAGGCGCTCGTTGCGCGGTACCACGGTGCGGTCCCGCCCCGGATGGCTGACCTGGTCACCCTGCCCGGCGTCGGGCGCAAGACGGCGAACGTGGTGCTCGGCAACGCCTTCGGCGTGCCGGGGCTGCCGGTCGACACGCACGTGCTGCGGGTGACCAGGCGGCTGGGTCTGACCAAGAGCGACGACCCGGTCGCCGTTGAGGTCGAGCTGTGCGCCATGGTCGAGAAGCGCGAGTGGACGGTGTTCTCGCACCGCCTGATCATCCACGGGCGTCGGACCTGCCACGCCCGGACCCCCGCCTGCGGCGCATGCCCGCTCGCTGCTCTGTGCCCCTCCTTCGGCATCGGCGAGACGGATCCCGACGTCGCAGCGCGCCTGGTCAAGGAAGGACAGGTGCGCCTCGCGCCGGTCGGAGCCAGGCCGGCTCGGAGCCAGCCAAGGTCGGTGTAGCGGATCAGGTAGGCGGCCGTCGCCTCGCGGGCCTCAGGTCAGGGAGTCCAGCCACTCCACGAGCAGCTCGCTCACCCGGTCGGGCGCCTCCTCGGGCAAGAAGTGCCCGACGGCGGGGATCATCTCGAAGCGGTACGGCGCGCCGTTACCCCAGTTCGCCACCGCCACCGGCACGGCGCGATCGGCCGAGCCGTGCAGCTGCAGCACGGGCACCCGCACCGGCGCCCTCAACGCGCCAAGGTACCGTTGCCCGTCCACCCGCGGGGTGGAGCGGACCAGCCAGCGCAGCACCTCCATCGCGTTGTGCGCCGCGAACGGGACCTGCGCCGCCGCGCGGTAGGTCGCAGCGACGTCGGCGGTCAGCCATCCGGGAGCGCCCCAGTCCGCGAGCACCCGGGGCACCAGGTCCCCGCGGGTCATCCGCCGCTCGGGGAAGTACGGCAGCTGGGCGAACGCCAGCCGGCGGGCGCTGGTCCGGGTCAGCATGGCCCGCGCGACCGCCGCGGTGTGCATCCGCAGCGGGTGCAGCGCCGACACCGCCCCGACGGCGCGGGTAACGGTGGGTTGCAGGGCGGGCATCGACCAGGCCACCGTCCCCCCGACGCCGTGCCCGACGACGACCGCGTCCTGCGCACCGAGGGACCGGATCACGCCGGCGACGTCGCTGGTGAGCGTCGGCACGTCGTAGCCCTGCGGCGGCTTGTCCGATGCGCCGGTGCCGCGCAGGTCCATCGCCACCACCCGGTAGCCCGCCCCGGCCAGCACGGGCAGCTGATAGCGCCACGCCCACCACATCTGGGGGAACCCGTGCAGCAGGACCACCAACGGCCCGTCACCGTTCGGCTCGGCCTCTGCCACGTGGAACCGGGCACCGTTGGCCGGCACGAAGCGGTGCTGCCACGGCCCGTCCAGGAGGACGGCGGACGGATCGGTCACTGCGCGAACTTACCGCGCGCCGGTCGAGGGAAGAGGTCGCGGCCGTTGCCAACAGAGGCGCCGCCCCGCGTGGCTACTGGCAGACTGTGCGGGTGCGCGCTCGTGACCTGGCCCAGACAGTCGACGTCGCCGACCCCAGCGACGACACGGGAACGGCCATGCGACGTCTGGGGGCGTCGGGACTTCCTGGGCTGGTCGTCCGCACCGGGAAGTCGTTCGTGGTGGTGCCGGGGTCGCAGGTGCTGCGAGTTGCCCTGCCCCGGTACGTGCTCGACGATTCGGCCCTGGGCCGGGTGTGGGACGAGGCATCGGCGGACAAGCTGGCCGAGCGCCTGGCCGGGCTGTGCGTCTCGGACCTGCTGGCGGCCTTGGACACCGACGACGACGCCCCTCAGGCGATCGTGGACGGAGACGCCACGGCCGTGGAGGTCGCGGCCGTCATGGCGGTTGCCCACCTCCCGCTGGTCGTGGTCGTAGAGGACGGCGCCCTGGTCGGGGTCGTGACGGCGAGCCGCCTGATCGCCCACCTGTCGCGATGACGTGGATCGGTTGGCTCGCCGTCGCCATCTTCGTCGGCGTCTACGTCCTGATCGCCACCGAGCGCATCCACCGGGTCGCCGCTGCCCTGGGTGGTGCCGCGCTGGTGCTCGCGCTGGGCATCGTGGACTCCCAGCAGGCCTTCTACTCCCGCGACACGGGAATCGACTGGGACGTCATCTTCCTGCTGCTGGGGATGATGCTGGTGGTAGCGGTCCTGCGGCGGACCGGCGTCTTCGAGTACCTGGCGATCCGGGCGGCCAAGCTCGCCGGCGGGCGCCCGTTCCGCGTTCTGATGCTGCTGGTGCTGGTCACCGCGGCTGCGTCCGCGCTGCTGGACAACGTGACCACCGTGCTCCTGGTGGCCCCGGTGACCCTGATGGTGTGCGACCGGCTGGGAGTGGCGCCGGTCCCGTTCCTGATCGCCGAGACTCTGGCTTCGAACATCGGAGGTGCCGGGACGCTGGTCGGCGACCCGCCCAACATCATCATCGCCAGCCGCGCCGACCTCTCGTTCACCGACTTCCTGGTCCATCTGCTGCCGATCAGCCTGGTCGTGCTCGCGGCCTTCCTCGTCCTGGCGCGGTTCATGTTCCGCAGCGCGCTTCGGGCCGACCCGGAGCGCTCGGCCTCCCTGATGGCGCTCGACGAGCGGGAGGCCATCACCGACTCGAAGATGCTCGCCCGCAGCCTGGTGGTCCTGGTCCTGATCCTGGTCGGGTTCCTGCTGCAGCGTCAGACCGGCATCGCGCCGTCGGTGGTCGCGCTGCTGGGCGCCGGGATGATGATGCTGCTGTCCCGGCTGGCGCCGAAGGACCTGGTCGCCGACGTCGAGTGGGAGACGCTGCTCTTCTTCGTCGGCCTGTTCATCCTGGTCGGGGCTTTGGTCGAGGTCGGCGCTCTCGAGGTGTTGGCGGGTCTGCTGGCCACCGCCACCGGCGGCGCGGTCGTCCCGACGCTGCTGACGGTCCTGATCGGGTCGGCGGTGCTCTCGGCGGTGGTGGACAACATCCCGTACGTCACGGCGATGACCCCGGTGGTGGCGTCCTTGATCGTCGCCAACCCCGAGCTCGGACGCGGTGGCGGGTTGTGGTGGGCGCTGGCCCTCGGTGCGGATCTCGGCGGCAACGCCACCATGGTCGGTGCCAGCGCCAACGTCGTCGTGATCGGCATCGCGGCCCGCAACGGCCTGCGCATCTCGTTCACCGAGTGGTTGAAGTACGGCCTGCCGACGGCCGCGCTGTCGATCGCGATCTGCGTGCCGTACGTCCTGATCCGCTACGGCTGACCTCGGACCGGTCGATGGGTACGGGGCGGGGACGGCGAGCCGACGGGCGCTCGTCGTGCTGATCCGGTCCTAGTCCGCGGCGACGGACGCGGCCTCCGCCTCCGCCTCGTCCTCGGCCAGGGCGCGCCGCTCCTTGAGCGGGTCGAACCGGTACCCGACGTTGCGTACGGTCCCGATCAGCTGCTCGCGCTCGGGTCCCAGCTTGGCTCGCAGGCGCCGGACGTGGACGTCGACCGTCCGGGTACCTCCGTAGTAGTCGTAGCCCCAGACCTCCTGGAGGAGCTGGGCCCGGGTGAACACCCGCCCGGGGTGCTGCGCGATGTACTTGAGCAGCTCGAACTCCTTGTACGTGAGGTCGAGCGGTCGGCCCCGCACCCGTGCCGTGTACCCGCCCGCGTCGATGGTCAGGTCGCCGGAGGAGATCTCGTCGGGCTCGTCGACGGCGCGGGCGGCGCCGGCCCGCTCGATCACCAGGCGCAGGCGGGCCTCCACCTCGGCGGGGGACGCGTGCTCGAGCAGGATGTCGGACGCGCCCCACTCGGCCGTGACGACCGTGAGCCCGCCCTCGGTGAGGATCAGGACCAGGGGGACGGTCAGGCCGGTGGCGCGCAGCAGCCGGCACGTGGAGCGCGCGGCCGCCAGGTCCCGCCGGGCGTCAAGGAGCAGGACGTCGGCGTCGGGTGCGTCCAGCAGGGCGGACGGTTCCACCGGGAGCACGCGCACCTTGTGGCCGAGCAGCCCGAGGGCTGGGAGCACCTGGGCGGAGCCCCCAGCGGTGGGTGTGAGCAGCAGCAGATCTGCCACCGGACGGGTGCCTCCCGTGGACGACGGTTGGCCCACCGTACCGCCGCGTGGTGCGCGGTCGTGCGCCGGCGTCAACGGTCCGGCGCGTGATCTGGAACACTGCGTGCGTGCTCCCTGCCGCGATCCCCGTCCTGGTGCGCTGATGGAAGCCTCGACACGCGCCGTCCTGACCGCCGTGCTGGCCGCCCTGATGGCGGTGGCCTCCTTCACCCAGGAGATCCCCCCGCTGGCCCACCTGGCGGAGCTGCCGGTGATCGTGGCGGCCGGCCTGATGTCACTGGCGATGGCCGCCGGATGGCCCCTGCTGCTGGGCCTGCCGAACGTGCTCGGCTCCGCCGTCGTCATCGCGCTGGGCGGCGCCGGTGCCGTGCTGGCCGTCACGGCGACCCGCGGGCAGCCGTTGCTGCGCAACCTGCCGATCGTCGTCGCGCTGGCCGTGCTGCTGGCGTTCGTGAACGAGCTGGCCCGTCAGGACGGTCGGCGGCGGCTGGTCGACTCGGTGTCCGGCACGGTGACCGGTGTGCTGGTGGCGACCGCGTCGGCCGGCTGGGTGGCGGCCGAGCGGACGCCGGGCGGCACGTCGCTGGTGGTGAGCGGCGCCGTCGCGCTCGCCGTCGCGGCCGCGGTCTCCGCGGTCCCGCTCGGCAGCTGGCTCGGTGCGGCCGTCACCACCGGTTCTGCGGTCCTCGCGGGTGCGGCGGTGGGTGCGGTCATGCCCGACATCGACCCGCTCGTCGGGGGCCTTCTCGGCCTGGCCACGGGCATCCTGATCGCGGCGCTGCATGCGCTCTTCGACCTGCTGCCGGCGCTGCGCCGCAAGCCGGCAGCGCTCACCGTCGTGGTGCTGCCGGTGGCCGTCAGCGGGATCCTGGTCTACGTCGTCGGCCGGGTTCTGGTCGGCTGACCGCCGGGCTCACTCAGTAGACGAGGGCCTGTGCGTCGGGCCGCAGCGTCTCCTCGACGAACACCGTCGCCCCGGCGATCCGGATGCCTGGGAGCATCTCGTCCCCGGCGATCCCGCGCCGGGCCGCGCACTGCGTGCACAGGGTCACGGTGCCCTCGCCGAGCACCACCTCGAGCAGGTCCGCCAGCGGGGTGGCATGCGGCAGCACAATGTCGCCGGCCCGCCCGGGCAGGGCCAGCCAGCTGGCCTCGCCGCTCAGCCAGAGGGACACCTCGACGCCCGCCGCCACCGCTGCGGCGGCGACGGTGAGGGCCTGGTTGCAGGCCTCGGGACGGTCGACGCCGGACGTCACGGAGATCACCAGGGTGCGCATGGCGGCAGGGTACGCGGGTGGGCGCGGGGCGTCGTCGGCCGTGGCGCGCGGCGTCGGCGGCGGGGGCCACCCGTGGCGGCATCGTAGGATCGGCACATGCCTGTGCTCGAGGGGTTCTTCATCGGGTTGCTGGTCGCTGCGACCCTGACGATCGGCTGGTTCGCCGGCTACGTCGTCTACAAGCTCTACAAGGGCCAGCGCTGACGTGCCCTTCGCCATCCCGGAGGGCTTGGCCCCCGAGGTGTACCCACTGGCCTGGCTGGTCGGCCGGTGGCAGGGCGAGGGCGTGATCGTCTACCCCACCATCCCGGAGTGCCCGGTGCGTCAGGAGGTCGTCGTCGACCACGACGGCGGCCCGTACCTCACCTGGTCGAGCACCCTGTGGCTGACCGGTGCGGGCGGGGCCGTGTGGGCGACGGAGTCCGGGTACTGGCGGCTGCCGCCGGACCGCCCCGAGGAGCTGTCCGCCGACCAGCACCTGGTCGAGCTGCTGCTCAGCGACCCGGCGGGCCATCTGACCCTGTACGCGGGCATGGTGGGCAACGGGCGCATCGAGCTGGCCGGCGACGTGATCGCCCGCACCCCGGACGCCGCCGAGGTCACCGCCGCGACCCGGCTCTACGGCCTGGTGGGCGGCGAGCTGATGTGGACCTGGGACATCGCCGCGTTCGGGCAGCTCCTGCAGTCCTACGCGTCCGCGCAGCTGAGGCGGGTGTGAGCATGCAGCCATGGCGCAGTCCCGTGCTCGAGCGACGCGGTGCCGTTGCGGCGGCCGGTCCGGATGCCGGGGTCGCCTGGCACTACGGCGACCCGACGGCCGAGCAGCGGGCCCTGGTGGGCGGCGGCGCCGTCGTCGACCTGTCGCACCGTGGTGTGGTCACCGTGACCGGTCCGGACCGCCTCACCTGGCTGCACAGCATCACCTCCCAGGACCTCGCGGGCCTCGCGCCGCGAACCTCCACCGAGACGCTCGTGCTCAGCCCGTACGGGCACATCGAGCATGCGGCGGGTGTGGTCGACGACGGCGAGCGCACCTGGCTGCTGACGGAGGCGGCGTCGGCCTCAGCGCTCGCGGCCTGGCTGGACTCGATGCGCTTCATGATGCGGGTGGAGGTCGCCGACGTCACGGCCGAGTGGGCGACGCTCGGCGAACCCGTCGACGCCGAGGGCGGCGAGGGTGAGCCGGTGACCTGGCGGGACCCGTGGCCGCGCGTCTTGCCCGGTGGCACCCGGTACGGACCTGCCGAGGAGGTGCACCCCGGGATCGAGCGGCCCTGGCGGGTGGTCCTGGTGCCTCGCGCGGATCTGCCCGACGCCGTCGCGTCCCGTGCGGCCGCCGGGTGGCGGCTCGCAGGGACGTGGGCGAGCGAGGCGCTCCGGGTGGCCGCCTGGCGGCCCCGGCTCGCCACCGACGTCGACCACCGCACGATCCCGCACGAGCTGGACTGGCTGCGCACCGCCGTGCACCTGCACAAGGGCTGCTACCGCGGCCAGGAGACCGTCGCGCGGGTGCACAACCTCGGCCGACCGCCGCGCCGGCTGGTCATGCTGCACCTGGACGGGTCGGGCCACCTACTGCCGGCGGCGGGTGCCTCGGTGACGTCCGATGGCCGGGAGGTGGGCGTCGTGACCAGTGTCGCCCGGCACCACGAGCTGGGGCCGATCGCCCTGGCGGTGCTCCGGCGGAGCACCCCGGCCGACGTCCAGCTGCTGGTCGCGTGTGAGGGCGGCGACGTCGCGGCCGGCCAGGAGGTGATCGTCTCGCCGCAGGGTGAGTCCGTCGACCGGCCGGCGCCGCGCGGTCCCGTTGCGCAAGGGATCACGCCAAAGGGTGTGGGTGCGCCGATGGTCCGTCCCGGCTCGTAGGCTCGTCGCGTGATCGCCCTCCTGCAGGTCTACGTCCTGTTCGCGCTCTACCTGATCGTCTTCGTGATGTGCGTCTTCGCGCTGGTCGACGCCGCGCGCCGCCCACCACGGGCCTTCGTCGACGCCGGGAAGCGGACCAGGGGGCTCTGGCTCGCCCTGCTCGGCGGTGCGTCTGCGGTGGCGTTCGTCGCCCTCCCGTGGCCGTTGGGTCTTGGTGGGGCCTCGATGTTCTTCGTCCTGCTGTGCGCCGTCGCGGGCGGGCTGTACCTGGCCGATGTGCGGCCTGCGGTGGCGCAGTACTCCGGTGGTGGGCGCGGTGGGCGCGGTGGGCGCGGTCCGCAGGGTCCCCGCGGCGGGTGGTGACCGTGGGCGGTCCGGCCGCGGGGAACCTGGACGGTCCCGTCGAGATCGGGAGGCAGTCGTGAGGGCAGTCCTGCAGCGCGTGACCCGCGCATCGGTGACCGTCGACGGCGTGCTGGTGGGGGCGATCGAGCGGCCGGGCCTGCTGGTTCTGGTGGGCGCGGCGCACGACGATGGGCCGGCCCAGGTCGAGCTGATCGCGCGCAAGGTCGCCGACCTGCGGATCCTGCGCGACGAGCAGTCCGTGCTCGACGCCGGGGCGCCGGTGCTGGTGGTCAGCCAGTTCACGCTCTACGCCGACACCCGCAAGGGGCGGCGACCGAGCTGGAGCGCGGCGGCGCCGGGTCCGGTCGCCGAACCGCTTGTCGATGCGGTGGTGGCTGCGTTGCGGGCGCGGGGCGTCGAGGTGGCGACCGGGCTGTTCGGGGCGGACATGGCGGTGGAGCTGGTCAACGACGGCCCGGTGACGGTGCTGCTGGAGGCCTGAGCCCGGGCGCGGCTCGGTCAGGACCAGCGCACGCGCTGCACCCGGTGCCACCGGTCAAGGACGTCCGTCCGGCCGGCTGAGGTGATCTCGGTCCCGCGGTTCCACAGCCCGAGGTAGAGCTGGGCGGCGGTCCCGGTGGCTCGCCTGCGGGGTGGCTCGCCTGCGGGGTGGCTCGCCTGCGGGGTGGCTCGCCTGCGGGGTGGCTCGCCTGCGGGGGCCCTGGTGTCCACCGCGCGCACGGGGTCCGTCATCGTCCCCAGCCCGGCTGCCCTCGATGTCCGATGTCAGACGGTTCGGATAGATTCGTACGCATGTTCCAATCGGCGCTGCAGCTCGAGCCCGACGTCCTGGCCGGCCAGGCACCCGGCTCGGCGCTCGCGGCGGGCCTTGAGCAGCTCGACCTCGAGGCGCTCGACGACGCGGCGCTGGTCGAGGTTGTCGCCGCGTGGCGCCGCATCGAGTCCTGGGCGGCTGCGCGGGCTGCGCGGGCGGCTGCCGCCCTGTCCGAGCGGGCCTCGATGAACCCGTTCTGGCCATCGGTGGCCGGGGAAGTCCGGGAGCCGTGCGTCGCCGGCGAGGAGCTTGCCCTGCGACTGGGCTGCTCCCGTCGCGCCGGACGGGAGCTCGTGCGCGCAGGCAGGGCCTTCGGCGGCGCGCTGTGGCCCACGGGTGACGCGCTCGAGACCGGGGAGATCGACGCAGGCAAGGCGCGCCTCATGGTCACGGCTCTGCTGGGTGTGCCCGGCGAGGTGGCCATCGCGGTACAGGAGGATGTGCTGCCCGACGCTCCGAGGCGCACGCACGCCCAGCTCGCGGGAGACGTCCAGCGCGCTCTCATCAGCGTCGACCCCGACGAGGCTGCGGAGCGAGCGGCTCGGGCTGTTGACGAGCGGCGGGTGTGCCGTCCGAGGGTGCTCCCCGACGGCATGGCCGGGATCTGGGCGGTGCTTCCCGCGCCGGCGGCCGTTGCGCTCAGCGGCGAGCTCGACGCCGTCGCCCGGGCGGTCCGGGGGCTCGGCGACTCGCGCACGCTGGACCAGCTGCGAGCCGATGCTCTGTGCTTCGCCGTGACCGCCCACGGATGGCGCCCCGACGACGGCGGGCCGGCTGAGGCAGCCACTGATGCACGTGCCGATGCGCTGCGCGACGTGCTCGCGGGCCCGCCGCTGCGCGCGGAGGTGCTGGTCACGGTGCCGCTGGACGCCCTGATGGGAACGGGCGACGGCGTCGCCGAGCTCGCGGGCTACGGCGCCGTCTCGACCGCGACTGCTGAGGCCGTTGCGCGCGGTGGTAGCTGGCGGCGCCTGGTCACTGATCCGTTGAGCGGCACGGTGCTGGACGTGGGCCGGACGAGGTATCGGCCCCCACCGGGTCTGGACGCCCATGTGCGGACCCGCGACGGCACGTGCGTGAGACCTGGTTGTCCCACCTCCGCGTGGTCCTGCGACCTCGACCACACGGTGCCGTTCGGGCAGGGCCCAGATGGTGCCAGCGGCGGACTCGGTGCCAGTGGCGGACCCGGTGCCACTGGCGGAAGCACGTCCGCAGACAACCTCGGCGCGCTCTGCCGTCGCGACCACCTGCTGAAGACCCACGGCGGCTTCCGGCTCAGCCAGGTCGCGCCCGGGGTCTTCGAGTGGACCACGCCGACGGGCCACAGGTACCCCGAGCGTGGGGTTCCCGCGCTCCCCAAACGCGGAAGCGCGTCAGGAGCGGGCGACCCATCGTTGTGATGGTCGGCGTCCGGCTCCGCGTCAGCCGTCGCGTCAGCCGTCGAGCCGGGCGAGCTCCTCGGCGGACAGCTCGACGTCGGTGGCCTTCGCGGAGTCCCGGACGCTCTCCGGCCGGCTGGCGCCGGGGATCGGGATCACCACGGGCGACTTGGCCAGCTCCCAGGCCAGGCACACCTGCTGCGGGCTGACGCCACGCTCGGCCGCGACCTCGGCGAAGGCCGGGTAGAGCGCCCCGAGGTCGCCGGCCCTGCCCATGCCGCCGAGCGGGCTGAACGGCAGGAACGCGATGCCGAGTTCGGTGCACACCTCGAGTTCCGGCTCGCTCGATCGGAAGCTCGGCGAGAACTGGTTCTGCACCGAGACCAGCCGGCCACCGAGGATCTGCTGGGCGAGCCGGATCTGGTCTGGGTTCGCGTTCGAGATGCCCGCCATCAGGATCTTGCCCTCGTCGAGCAGGTCGCGGATCGCACCGACGGACTCGTCGTACGGCGTCGCCGGGTCCGGCCGGTGGAACTGGTACAGCCCGATCGCCTCGACGTCGAGCCGCTGCAGGGAGGCCTCGCACGCCTTCTTCAGGTAGTCCGCGCCGCCCTGGGTGTACCAGGAGCCGTCGCCGGGCCTGCGGTGACCGCCCTTGGTGGCGACCAGGACGTCGTCGGCGGACGCGCCCGCCAGGCGCAGTGCCTTCGCGATCAGGATCTCGTTGTGCCCGACGTCGGTGGGGTTCAGGTGGTAGGAGTCGGCGGTGTCGATCAGGGTCACCCCGGCGTCCAGCGCCGCGTGGATGGTCGCGATGGACCGGGCCTCGTCCGGCCGGCCTTCGATGGACATGGGCATCCCGCCCAGGCCGATCGCACTGACGGTCCGGTCGCCGATTCGTCGCTGCTGCATGTTCTGCTCGCCTTCACTCGAGTTCTGCCGCTTGTTGGAACGATTCGACACCTAGCCTGCCCGTGGAGGCAACCCGGCACGGACAGGAGTGACCTCATGAACCTCGAAGCGGTCCGGGGAGACATCGCCGCGCAGCGGGTCGACGCCATCGTGAACGCGGCGAACTCCTCCTTGCTGGGCGGGGGCGGCGTGGACGGCGCGATCCACGCCGCGGCCGGCCCGACGCTTCTGGCCGAGTGCCGCGAGATCAGGCGCACTCGTCTTCCGAATGGCCTCCCGGTGGGCGACGCCGTCGCGACCGGTGCGGGCGAGCTCCCGGCGCGCTGGGTGATCCACACCGTCGGCCCCGACCGGCACGCCGGCCAGACCGACCCCGCGCAGCTCGCGTCCTGCTTCACGCGCTCGCTCGACGTCGCGGCAGGGCTGGGCGCACGCTCGGTCGCCTTCCCCGCGGTGAGCGCCGGCGTGTACGGCTGGGACGTCCGCGACGTGGCCCGCATCGCCGTCGACGCCGTGCGGACCTGGGCCGCGGACCAGGACGAAGACGCGGGCCTCCCCGCGGAGGGGCTTGGCCGAGTGGACCTGGTGCGCTTCGTGCTCTTCAGCGACGCGGCCCTGGCCGCGTTCTCGGCAGCCACCGAGGGGACCCAGTGATGGACGACGTCGAAGCGCTCGCCCACGCGGTCGAGCAAGCCCGGATCGGCCTTGCGGAGGGCGGCGTGCCGATCGGGGCAGCCCTGGTGGTGGACGGTGTGGTGGTCGCCGTCGGCCGGAACCGCCGCGTCCAGCAGGGCAGCGCCATCCGGCACGGCGAGACGGACTGCCTGGAGAACGCCGGCCGACTGCCCGCCACCACGTACGCCCGCGCCACCATGGTCACCACGCTCTCGCCGTGCGACATGTGCACCGGCGCGATCCTGCTGTACAAGATCCCGCGGGTGCTGATCGGCGAGAACCACACGTTCCTGGGTGCCGAGGACCTGCTCCGGGCGCACGGCGTGGAGGTGGTCGTCCTGGACGACGCCGAGTGCGCGGACCTGATGCGCCGGTTCATCGCCGCCCACCCCGACGTGTGGAACGAGGACATCGGCGTCCAGGACTGAGCCGACCCGGGTCAGTCGTTCCGAGCGAGGGCGTCCTCGACGCCGGTCTCGTGCGGCCCGAGGTGGACGGGTTCGCGTCCGGTCAGTGCGTCCCAGGCCGCCTTGATCGAGGCGGGGATCTCGCGTACCCGGTAGAGGACGGCCTTGATCGGCTCGACGCTCGTCGAGGAGACGCCCAGCCCGACGACGTCGATCCCGGCCTCGCGGCAGGAGAACAGCGCGCGGCGCAGGTGGTAGTCCTGCGTGATCACGACGGCGTCCGTCACGCCGAACACCGCATGCGCCCGCACGCAGCTGTCGTGGGTGTCCAGGCCGGCGAAGTCGCGCACCACCCGGTCCTCGGGGACGCCGAGACCGACCAGCCAGTCGCGCATCGCCGTCGGCTCGTCGTGCTGCGTGGTGGAGTTGTCACCGCTGACCAGGATCACGCCGACGGTGCCCCGGGCGTAGAGCTCCGCGGCGGCGTCGAGGCGTCGCCGGAGGTACGTCGAGGGTGTGCCGTCGGGGCGCAAACCCGCGCCGAGGACGATCGCGACGTCGGTCCGGGAGATGTCGCTGACGCCCGGACGCACCCGTGTCTGGCCGACCACCTGCACCCACAGCGCCGGGGCAAGGACGAGCGCGACGACGATGACGGCGGTCCGCAGCAGCACGCGGCGGCGCGGTCTCGGCCCGTTCATGTGGTCGAGCCTAGGTCGCTGCCAGGCACCGACAGGAAAGATCGCCGGAGAACCCGCGCGCGACCCCGACGCCGGCCGAGCCAGGCACGCTCGTGCCAGAATCCTGGCGTGGACAGCGCACCCGAGCAGGACGCGGCCTTCGCGGAGACCCAGATCGGCGGTCGGCAGACGGGAGCCCGCGCGCGGTTCCGCCGCAGCCGACGACGCCTGCTGGTCGGCGCTCGGCTGACCTGGCTGCGGGTGTCCCTCAAGGGCCTCGAGGTCGTGGCGCCGGCCGCCGCCGACCGGCGCGCCCTCGAGCTGTGGTGCGACCTTCCACCGGGCTCCGGGCTGCGCCGGGACTTCCGGCCGTACCCGGGCGACGTCGTGCGGCTGCCGGTCCCGCGCGGTGGTGAAGTTGTCGCCGAGGTGTGGGGCGAGGGTCCGGTCGTGTACCTGATGCATGGCTGGGGCGGTTGGCGCGGCCAGCTCGGCGCGTTCGTCGAGCCGCTCGCCGCGATCGGTCATCGGGTCGTCGCGGTCGACGCGCCGAGCCATGGGGATTCCGACCCCGGCTTCATGGGCCGGCGGCGGGGGACCGTCATGGAGCTCATGGAGGCACTGGACGCGGCCGGCCAGCAGTTCGGCCCCGCCGCGGGGGTGATTGCACACTCGCTGGGCTGCACCGTGGCCGCGCAGGTGGTGCGGACGTCGCTGCCCGCGGAGCGCCTGGTGCTGATCGCGCCCAACCACGGGTTCGGTGAGGTGGTCGAACAGTTCTCCGCGACGCTGCGGCTCAACCCGCGCACCCGGGATCACCTCAGGGCCTCCCTGGAGGCCATCACCCGCAAACCGATCGAGGAGTTCGACCTCGAGCCGCTCGGCGCGGACGGCAGCATGCCGGACACGCTCGTCCTGCACGACCGCGCCGACAAGGAGACGCCCTACCGGGTGGGCGAGGCTCTCGCGGCCGCCTGGCCCAACGCCCGCCTGGTCACCACCGTCGGCCTCGGGCACCAGCGCATCCTGGCCGACGCCGGGACCGTGGCGGCGGCCGTCGGGCACATCACCGACCGGGTCACCGCCCGGGAGGGCTGATCGGGTCAGCCCGGACGCAGCCCCCCCGCGCGGCGGAAACTCCGGCGACGCGCGCGGCCCCGCTGCGTACGGTGGCCGCCATGGAGCTGCGACGGTTCGCCCAGGTGGATGTCTTCACGGCCACGCCGTACCGGGGCAACCCGGTGGCCGTGGTGCTCGACGCCGTCGGGATCGCCGATCAGGACATGGCCGGGTTCGCCCGCTGGACCAACCTGTCCGAGACAACGTTCGTGCTGCCCCCGACGCACCCCGACGCCGACTACCGGCTGCGCATCTTCACCCCCGGTGGCGAGCTGCCGTTCGCCGGTCATCCGACCCTCGGCAGCGCGCACGCCTGGCTCGAGGCGGGCGGGACGCCTCGCACGTCCGGGGCGCTCGTGCAGGAGTGCGGCGTCGGCCTGGTCAGGCTCCGGCAGGACGGCGGCCGCCTCGCCTTCGCTGCGCCGCCGCTGCGCCGGTCCGGACCGGTCTCCCCGGAGATCCGGGCTCAGGTGGCCCGGGCGCTGCGCCTGCCCGACGACGCGATCGGCGCATGCGCACATGTCGACAACGGCCCGGCCTGGATCGGCGTCGTGCTGGGTGACGCCCGGACCGTGCTGGAGCTCGACCCGGACCTGGCCGCGATGGGTGACCTTGACGTCGGCGTCGTCGGCCCGCACGGGGACGACCACGACGCCGACGTGGAGGTGCGCGCCTTCGTGCCTCGCCTCGGCATCCCCGAGGACCCGGTCACCGGCAGCCTGAACGCGAGCCTGGCGCAGTGGCTGATCCCGGCCGGCGTGCTGCCGACCCGCTACGTCGCCTCGCAGGGCACCGCGCTCGGCCGTGGGGGCCGGGTGCACGTGGAGCAGGTGGGGTCGGACATCTGGGTCGGCGGGGACACCGTGACCTGCATCATCGGCACTGCGCTGCTCTGAGCGGCACCGCCGTCCGGTGATCGGGTCACGCCTGCGGCGAACACGGGCAGCCTCAGGCACCACCCGCGGTTAGCCTTGCAGGACGCCGTCTTCCAAGGAGCGCTGATGTTCGAGAGATTCACCGACCGGGCCCGCCGGGTGGTCGTCCTCGCCCAAGAAGAGGCGCGGATGCTCAACCACAACTACATCGGGACCGAGCACATCCTGCTCGGACTCATCCACGAGGGCGAGGGTGTCGCGGCCAAGGCTCTCGAGTCGCTCGGCATCTCCCTTGATGCGGTGCGGTCGCAGGTCCAGGAGATCATCGGCGAGGGCCAGCAGGCTCCCTCCGGGCACATCCCGTTCACCCCGCGCGCCAAGAAGGTGCTCGAGCTGTCCCTGCGCGAGGCGCTGCAGCTCGGCCACAACTACATCGGCACCGAGCACATCCTGCTCGGCCTGATCCGCGAGGGCGAGGGTGTCGCGGCCCAGGTGCTGGGCAAGCTGGGCGCCGACCTGAACCGGGTGCGCCAGCAGGTCATCCAGCTGCTGTCGGGCTACCAGGGCAAGGAGCCGGTCGCCGCCGGCGGTCCGGCCGAGGGCCAGCCGTCCGGCTCTGCCGTGCTCGACCAGTTCGGCCGCAACCTCACCCAGGCCGCCCGCGAGGGCAAGCTCGACCCCGTCATCGGGCGCGAGAAGGAGATCGAGCGGGTCATGCAGGTGCTGTCCCGCCGCACCAAGAACAACCCCGTCCTGATCGGCGAGCCCGGCGTCGGCAAGACCGCCGTCGTCGAGGGTCTCGCCCAGGACATCATCCGGGGCGACGTGCCCGAGACCCTCAAGGACAAGCAGCTGTACACCCTCGACCTCGGTGCCCTTGTCGCCGGGTCCCGGTACCGCGGTGACTTCGAGGAGCGCCTGAAGAAGGTGCTCAAGGAGATCCGCACGCGCGGCGACATCATTCTGTTCATCGACGAGATCCACACCCTGGTCGGTGCGGGTGCAGCCGAGGGTGCGATCGACGCCGCGAGCATCCTCAAGCCGATGCTGGCTCGCGGGGAGCTGCAGACCATCGGGGCCACCACCCTGGAGGAGTACCGCAAGTACGTGGAGAAGGACGCCGCGCTCGAGCGCCGCTTCCAACCCATCCAGGTGGCCGAGCCGACGCTGCAGCACACCATCGCCATCCTCAAAGGCCTGCGGGACCGGTACGAGGCGCACCACCGGGTGTCCATCACCGATGGCGCGCTCGTCGCCGCCGCGACCCTCGCCGACCGGTACGTCAACGACCGGTTCCTGCCGGACAAGGCGATCGACCTGATCGACGAGGCGGGCGCGCGACTGCGGATCCGCCGGATGACCGCCCCGCCGGAGCTGCGCGAGCTCGACGAGAAGATCGCCGAGGCGCGCCGCGACAAGGAGTCCGCGATCGACGAGCAGGACTTCGAGAAGGCCGCACGGCTGCGCGACACCGAGAAGCAGCTCACCGGGCAGCGGATCGACAGGGAGAAGGCCTGGAAGTCCGGCGACCTTGACTCCGTTGCCGAGGTCGACGAGGAGCTCATCGCCGAGGTGCTGGCGATGTCCACCGGGATCCCGGTGTTCAAGCTCACCGAGGAGGAGTCCAGCCGGCTGCTGCACATGGAGGACGAGCTGCACAAGCGGGTCGTCGGCCAGCAGCAGGCCGTCA
>Ga0209429_10000853_pt1 | contig 19967 bp, 19 predicted proteins | sample BarGraNGADG00212_3_FD_184493 | JGI IMG/M metagenome (GOLD analysis project Ga0209429, IMG submission 184493) | Arctic peat soil microbial communities from Barrow, Alaska - Barrow Graham LP Ref core NGADG0004-212 (SPAdes) (version 2) | ecosystem: Environmental > Terrestrial > Soil > Wetlands >...
GCCATTTGTGCGACTAAAGTCCGCACCTACAGGTCACACGTCCCACGTCTCACACCCCACATCCCAAAGGATGTGTCCAATTTCCTCATTTAACGATAAAAAGCTAACGATAAAAAGCAGCAGGTTTAAAGGTGGTATGGTGTTTGTTTAATGAGCATACAAACAGAGCCTTTGGGGGTCCCCTTATCCCTTGACTTGATTTGACAACAGTAGTATATTTGTATACGTCATACACCGATGTTCCTCGATAGCTCAATTGGTAGAGCAACCGGCTGTTAACCGGTAGGTTGTAGGTTCGAGTCCTACTCGGGGAGCCAATTTTATTTTTTGACCGCGCCTGGCGCGGTTTTGTTTTATTATTTTAAAAGTCAGCCCGCAAAAGTGTAAATAATAAAAAAAGTATTGAAAAACATGGTTGTTTTCAACTATAATATAGTCATAGTCAGAAAAGGTCAAAAAGGATATGGTAACAATGAATAATATTTCCGATCTAGTCGAGAATTACTTAAAGCAGCTTCTGGCTGAAAGCGGCAATCAATATGTTGAAGTTCAGCGCAGTGATCTGGCCATGCGTTTTAGCTGCGTTCCTTCCCAGATTAATTATGTTTTAACCACGCGTTTTTCCGCTGGTCATGGTTATTTCATTGAAAGCAGGAGAGGCAGCGGCGGTTATATCAGGATAGTAAAGATTCCTCTTGATCAGAGAGCTGATTTAATTCTTGATTTGTGCGCCATTGTTGGTGATTCGATTTCACAGGCTGATGCGGAAGGTGTTATCAGCCGCCTGTTTGAAGAAAATCTCATATCACTGCGTGAGGCCCGGGTAATGCAGGCTGCTGTTGATGGGAATATATTAAGGCTGGGGACGCCTGTGCGGGATAAGTTGAGAGCACACTTGTTAAAAGCCATGATCACATCCATACTGCGCAGTTAAATGCTGCCGTGCTCCATTTCCAAATATATAGTAGCAAAGGAGATAATATATATGTTGTGCGAAAAGTGCAATCAACGGCCGGCGACGGTGCATGTTTCTGAAATTACCAATGGACAGAAACAGGAAACCCACCTGTGTGAGATATGCGCCAAGGAAATTCAAATACACGGATTAAAGTTTTTCCCGCAGATGAATTTGAATAGTTTTTTTGCTGGTCTTCTAAATTACGATTTTAACGGCGGCAGTTATAATCAAACGGAAACTGCCGGTAAGATATGTGAAAAATGCGGAGTCTCGGAGGAACAGTTTGCCAAGAAGGGCCTTTTGGGCTGTGGTGACTGCTATCCCCGCTTTGAGGAAAAGATGCTGCCGCTGCTGCGGAGAATTCACGGCAATACAAGACATACCGGCAAAGTGCCCGAACGCACAGGCGGTAGGGCCAGATTGGTTAAGGATATTGAAGTAATAAAGAGACAGCTGAAGGAAGCTATCAGCCAAGAGGAATTTGAATGTGCGGCTCAGCTTCGTGATACTATTCGCCAAATGGAAAAAAATCTTGAAGAGGGTGGTGAGGGGTAGATGCCGATTAACGACAAGGTTAGCAGGGCAAGCAGCCGCTGGATGGATTCTGACGGCCCTGATGCGGATATTGTGATCAGCAGCCGGGTAAGGGTGGCCAGAAACCTTGCAGGCATGCCTTTCCCCCACTTGTTAGATCCGCAAAAGTTCATGGAAGTTATAGATGTGGTCAAAGCGGCAGTTGAAAGCAAAGAAGCGGCAGATCTTATAGGTAATTTGGAATTCAGCCTGCTGAATGATTTATTCCCAATGGATAGACAGATATTGGTGGACAAACATCTAATCAGTCCAGACCTTTTGAACAACTTTCAGTATAAGGCAGTGGCAATCAGCGATGATGAAGCTGTCAGTGTAATGATAAACGAAGAGGACCATCTGCGCATCCAGTGCCTTTTATCCGGCCTGCGGCTGAAGGAAGCCTGGGCGATTGTCAACAATGTTGACGACGGGCTGGAAAAGACTCTCGACTACGCCTTTTCAGAAAAACTCGGTTACCTTACTTCCTGTCCAACAAACGCGGGCACCGGCCTGCGTGCATCCGTCATGCTTCACCTCATAGGGTTAAAAATTACAAATCAGTTAGGCGGTGTGTTTAACGCTATAAGCAAGCTTGGGCTGACAGTGCGGGGCCTTTATGGCGAGGGGACAGAAGCCTTAGGAGATCTGTTTCAAATATCAAACCAGATAACCTTAGGGCAGTCTGAGGAGGAAATAATTAATAACCTTGTTTCCATGACCAGGCAGATTCTCGCCCAGGAACAGGCGTCCCGCCAGGCTTTATATAGGGAGAGGCGTGAGGTTATAGAAGACCGTGTTTACCGGGCCTACGGCATTTTAAAACATGCCCGGATACTGACGCTGGAAGAGACAATGCGCATTTTATCTGATCTGCGGCTGGGGATAGAAATGAAAATAATTTCAGGGGTGCAGGACAAACCCTTAAATGAATTAATGGTAAAGATCAGACCGGCCTTTTTGATTAAAACCGCCGGCAGAGAGCTGCCAAAGAACCAAATGGACGTTGCCAGGGCTGAACTTATCAGAAAAGAATTTGAGAACTGATACGTGGGAAATTAAACGCAGGACTTAAAGTATTGTCTCGGGGACCTAAAATGACCCGGTGGGGGATGCCTGAATTCTACATCCTAAGACTCACCATTCACGACTAATATAGGAGGTGTTTTATATGCATGGCAGATTTACTGAGAGGGCGCAAAAAGTATTGGTTTTTGCCCGTGAGGAAGCGAAAAGTGTTAATTATCCCCATATCGGAACGGAACATTTGCTGCTGGGGCTGATCCGGGAAGGGGAAAGCATTGCGGCTAAGGTCCTGTCAGCATTAGGAATAGATGCTGATAAGGTGTCCGAGGCCGTATCGCAAATGGTGGAAGCGAGTAGTGAGCAGACGCCAGCTGAACCAGCCCTTACAGCCAGGGCTAAAAAAGTACTGGAATTGTCCTTAGATGAGGCGCGGCGGATGGGAAATAATTATGTTGGGCCTGAACACCTGCTTCTTGGATTGGTTCGCGAAGGTGAAGGCGTTGCGGCCAGGATATTAAACTCCACCGGCGCCGATTACCGCAGGCTGCGAACCATGGTTGCCCACCTGCAGGGCGGCCAGACTCCGCCTGAGGAGCAAGCGCAGGGGAAGGAGAAAGCCAGCCCAACCCAAACCCTGGATCAATTCGGACGCGATCTTACCGTGCTGGCTAAAGAAGATAAACTGGATCCCGTAGTGGGCAGGGAAAAAGAAATTGAAAGAGTAATCCAGGTGTTGAGCAGGCGGACAAAAAACAATCCCGTATTAATCGGAGAACCAGGTGTCGGGAAGACCGCTGTAGCCGAGGGGTTGGCCCAGTGGATTACAGCCAGTAATGTCCCTGAAATTCTGCTCAACAAAAAGGTAGTTACGCTTGATATGGGTTCCCTGGTTGCCGGCACCAAGTACCGGGGGGAATTCGAGGAACGCCTGAAAAAGATCATTGAAGAGATCCGGCAGGCCGGAAATATTATCTTGTTTATCGATGAGCTGCACACGCTGGTGGGAGCGGGCGCGGCAGAAGGAGCCATAGATGCCGCCAATATTTTAAAACCGGCGCTGGCCAGGGGTGAACTACAGTGTATTGGTGCCACAACTATTGATGAGTACCGCAAATATATTGAAAAGGATGCCGCACTTGAACGGCGCTTCCAGCCCATTACTGTGGCAGAGCCGACAGTGGAAGAGACTATTCAGATATTGAGAGGGCTCAGGGATAAATACGAAGCGCACCACAGGGTTAGAATCAACGACGACGCCCTAAATGCGGCTGCGAAGTTATCCAGCCGATATATAACCGACCGGTTTCTGCCGGACAAAGCCATTGATCTGATGGATGAAGCAGGTTCCAGGGTGAGGCTGCAGGCTTTTATATCGCCGCCGGAACTTAAAGATCTGGAAAAGAAGCTGGAAGCGTTACAAAAGGAAAAGGAAGCCGCGGTAAACGGCCAGGAATTTGAAAAGGCTGCTGAACTGAGAGATCAGGAGCAGAAGCTGCGGTCAGAACTGGATGAGAGCAGGGAATCGTGGAAACAGCGAAAAAGCGGCGCGGATCTGGTGGTCGACGAGGAAGTAATTGCTCATATTGTATCGAGCTGGACCGGGGTGCCGGTGAAGAAACTGGCAGAGGGAGAAGCTGAAAGGCTCTTAAAAATGGAAGAGGCGCTGCACCAGCGCGTGGTTGGACAGGATGAAGCGATCCAGGCGGTATCAAAGGCTATTCGCAGGGCAAGAGCCGGTTTAAAAGATCCCAAGCGGCCAATTGGTTCCTTTATCTTTCTGGGACCAACCGGGGTTGGCAAGACCGAGCTGGCAAGGACATTGGCGGAGGTCCTTTTTGGCAGCGAGGATGCGATGGTCAGAATCGATATGTCCGAATACATGGAAAAATTCGCGGTGTCCCGTCTGGTAGGTGCGCCTCCCGGGTATGTAGGATATGATGAAGGCGGACAGCTGACTGAAGCCGTACGGCGCAAGCCATATACGGTAGTGCTCCTGGACGAAATCGAGAAAGCCCACCCGGATGTCTTCAATATCCTGCTGCAGGTAATGGAAGATGGCAGGTTGACTGACGCCAAGGGGCGCACAGTGGATTTTAGAAATACCGTGCTGATTATGACCTCAAACGTGGGCCTGCAAACAATTGGGAAAGATATTGTCATGGGCTTCAAGACAGGAGAACAGGAAAAATCCGATTACGGCGATATGAAGAAAAGAATAACCGGGGAACTGCGCCGGATCTTCCGTCCCGAATTCCTCAACCGGATTGATGAAACGATTGTTTTCCATGCCCTTACTAAAGAGCAGATTAGAGAAATAGTGGGCTTGATGATGAAAGAAGTTGCCGACAGAATGGCGGAAAACGATGTCACAATTGAAGTATCCGAAACGGTAAAGGACCTGCTGGCTAAAGAGGGGTATGATGAGGCCTTCGGCGCCAGGCCACTGCGGCGTGCTATTTTACGCCTGGTGGAGGACCGCCTGTCTGAGGAACTTTTAAGGGGGACTTTCCAACCCGGCAGCGAGGTCCTATTGGAACTTGACGATACGGGAAATGCCATTAAGGTTGTAAAAAAAGGCTGAAATAGCGGGGGCGCTCCTGAAGGGTGTGTTCCCACTTCTTTTGATTGTGCCACAATTGCGAAAGTGGTAATGGAATGTGGGCTGTAAAAATGTTATAATTTAGAAATAATAAAGCTTGGAGAATTTTTGTTTAATGCGTACAAAGACCAAATACCTATGTCAGGAATGCGGGCAGCAGTCTACCCGGTGGTTGGGGCGCTGCCCCGGCTGCGGAACATGGAACAGCCTGGTAGAAGAGAATATCAACCTCCGGCCGCCGTCCGTTTCGTCTGCTTTCGCGGGTGATGTGCCGTGCCCGGTCACAGAAGTGCCCGTTCTGGAGGAAGAGCGTTTTTCCACAGAACTCGGTGAAATGGACCGGGTTCTTGGTGGAGGCCTGGTCCCTGGTTCCCTTATTTTACTTGGCGGCGACCCGGGAATTGGCAAGTCAACCCTGCTGCTGCAGGTTTCACAACTGCTCAGCCGCAGACTGCAGGTTCTTTATGTTTCCGGGGAAGAATCGACACGCCAGGTCCGGCTCAGGGCTGATCGACTGGGAGTGCTTTCACCTGGTTTGCTGTTGTTATCTGAAACAGACATAGATGTTATGGAACGCCACCTGAGAGAACTGGCGCCACCGGTGGCTGTTATCGACTCTATCCAGACAATGTATAAAAGCGATCTGGGCTCTGCCCCAGGCAGCGTGGGGCAGGTCCGCGAGTGTGCGGCCCAGCTTATGCGCCTGGCCAAAACAACAGGGATTTCAATTTTTTTAGTCGGGCATGTGACAAAAGAAGGTGTCATAGCAGGTCCCCGCGTACTGGAGCATATGGTTGACACCGTCCTCTACCTGGAAGGGGACCGGCATCAGTTCTTCCGTATCCTGCGCTGCGTAAAAAACAGATTTGGCTCAACTAATGAAATAGGCATTTTTGAAATGAGCGGCAGCGGCCTGCTGGAGGTAACCAATCCCTCCGCATTGTTTTTAGTCCAGCGCTCTCATGGAGGCGTGCCAGGATCAGCAGTTGTCGCCGCGCTGGAAGGGACCAGACCCCTGCTGGTGGAGATACAGGCTTTGGTAACACCAACGGGATACGGTGTGCCCCGGCGGATGACTGCGGGAGTGGATTACAACCGGGTGGCCCTGATAGCCGCAGTTCTGGAAAAGAGGGTTGGTTTAAACCTGGGCAGTCATGATATTTACGTCAATGCCGTCGGCGGAGTCAAGCTTGATGAGCCTGCGGTAGACCTGGCCATCGCGTGTGCTTTAACCTCCAGTTTCCGGGATATTCCTGTTGATAACGGGATGGCTTTTGCAGGTGAAATAGGGCTTACTGGTGAGCTTCGCCCGGTTACGGGAGTGGAGAAAAGAGTAAAGGAAGCCTTTAAACTCGGCTTTAACCGCTTTTTATTATCCGGTCAAAGCGCTGTGGATCATGCGGGAGAAACTGGCATATTGACTGCGGATACACTGGCGGCCGCGCTGGAACTGGCTTTAGAGGTGTGAGGTGGATCATTTGAAAGAAGAGAAAATGGCAGATGGATTATTGAAGGTCTTACGTGCGGTAGCGCCTGGCAAACCTCTGAGGGAAGGCCTCGAAAACATACTCAGGGCTAAAACTGGCGGATTGGTAGTAATCGGTGATTCTCCCGAGGTTATGGAAATCACTGAAGGCGGATTTGCGATCAATGCCGACTTTACCCCTGCCGGGCTTTACGAACTGGCAAAAATGGACGGAGCCATTATTTTAAGTAAAAACGCCAGGAAGATACTGGCTGCCAATACCCAACTGGTTCCTGACCAAAGCATTCCATCAAGTGAGACGGGTATCCGTCACCGCAGCGCTGAAAGGGCAGCGAAACAGACCGACACCCTGGTTATTTCAATATCCCAACGGCGCGGTGTAATAACAACCTATAAGGGACCCCTGAAATATGTTTTAAAAGATCTCAGCGTTTTATTAACAAAAGCGAACCAGGCCATTCAAACACTTGAAAAATACCGTTCAGTGCTGGATAAGGTATTGCTGGGGCTAAATGCTCTTGAGTTCGTGGATGCCGTTACCCTTTTCGAAGTAGCCAAGGCCATTCAAAGAGTTGAGATGGTATTAAGAGTGGTCAGGGAAATAGACAGTTATATCAGTGAACTGGGGTCTGAAGGCCGCCTGATCATGATGCAGAAGGAGGAACTGGTGGCCGGCGTAGAAGATGAAGGCCTTCTGGTAATCCAGGATTATGCAATGACCATGGGGGAGATAACGCCTTCCGATATTCTGAATATTATTAGAAGCCTGCCGGCGGAAGATCTTCTTGACCTGGCATTGATCTCCAGGGCCCTTGGTTATCCGGGCAGCGCCAGTATCCTTGACCAGCACGTTTCGCCAAGGGGCTATCGAATTTTAGAAAAAATACCCAGATTGCCACTGCCCGTGATTGATAATCTGGTTAAAACATTTGGCACGCTCAGCAGGATTATCATAGCTACATTAGAAGAACTTGACAGGGTTGAAGGCATCGGTGAAGTGCGCGCCCGTTCCATCAAAGAAGGTCTTACCCGTTTCAGCGAGCAGTTTATACAATAATGACACAGGTGAAAACAAACAGTTAATGGCAAAATTATGCACAAATTATGCACATTAAATTTTACTTCAATTTAATGTTGACACTGCTTTGCAGCTGTGCTAAAATTAGAGTTTATTTGACACAGCGCATTTTTTATGTTATATTTTATTAGTAATGAAATTTTGGGGCTAATAAATAAGGGGGTACGGCATTGTTCAAAATTGGAGACAAAGTGGTGTACCCGATGCACGGAGCAGGTGTTATTGAATCCATTGAAGAGAAGGAAGTTTTGGGGGAAAAGAGGCAGTATTACATTCTGCAGCTTCCCGTTGGCGATATGAAAGTGATGATTCCGATCAATAATGGCGGTGGGGTAGGTTTAAGAGAAGTAATAGATTTTGAAGGTGTGGAGCGGGTGATGCACATCCTTCGCGAACAGTGCTCCGCGATGTCACCAAACTGGAACCGCAGATACCGCGCCAATCTGGAAAAAATAAAGAGCGGCAATATCTATGAAGTAGCAGAAGTCGTGCGCAACTTGATAACAAGAGACCGTGAAAAGGGGCTTTCTTCCGGCGAAAGAAAAATGCTGGAGAATGCAAGGCAAATCCTAATCAGCGAACTGGCTCTGGCAACAGAACTGGAAGAAGAAAAGGCCCAGTCACTTTTGGATGGCGCCTTTGCCTGAAAAGCGTCAGACAATCTGGCGTTTTTTTATTTTATCGAATATTTATATTGATGGTATGTTTATGGTAGTTATATAATATGGTTATATTTTATTTAAATAGTGGAGAGAGGAGGTGAGAAATAAGTGATCAGGAAAATTGTATATGGAGTTTTGGTAGCAGCTTTTACCTCCGGGGGATTTGCTTTGGGGTATTTTTTAGTTAACAGCGAGTTGGTTGCTTTTATTATCAATTTGCCACAGCAATACAAATACGGCTTTATTGGGCTGGTGACACTTTTTTGCCTGGTGGCCGGAATTTTACTTACACCACTGCTGATCCGCTGGGTTTTATGGCTGACATCTTTTATGGAGCAGTATTTACAGAGAATACCGACCCAGGATCTGGTAACCGGTTCAATAGGCTTGGTTTTTGCACTTATAATTGCCAATTTAATAGGTCCGACCATATCTTCAATTGGTTGGCCGGGCCGGGTATTGTGGATTTTATTAACCCTGCTTCTGGCCTATCTGGGAGCAAGCGTATTCATTAAGAAGAGGGAAGATCTGTTATCCCTTTTAGCGAGCATACCAAAGTTCGGCAAGGAGCGAGCTCTGAAGGTTGAGGCCCGTGCCGGACAACAAAAAATCCTCGACACCAGCGTTATTATCGACGGACGGATATCAGAGCTTTGTGAAAGCGGCTTTATCGAGGGAATCATGCTTGTACCAGCTTTTGTACTTGAAGAATTGCGTCATATTGCTGATTCCCCCGATCTTCTGAAACGGAACAGGGGCCGGCGCGGCTTGGATATACTGAACAAGATGCGCAAGGACCAGGAGATCAAGATCCAGATATATGACAACAACCGTGGCTTGGAAGAATCGGCTGAGGTCGATACCAAGCTTGTCAAGCTGGCCCAAAAACTCGGAGCCAAAATTATTACCAATGACTTTAATCTGAACAAAGTAGCCGAACTGCACGGGGTCAAGGTCCTCAACATTAATGAACTGGCCAACGCGGTTAAACCGATTGTGCTGCCCGGTGAGGAAATGGTTGTGCAGGTCGTCAAGGATGGCAAAGAGACAGGGCAGGGAGTGGCTTACCTGGATGATGGAACGATGATCGTGGTGGATAGCGGCAAACGTTATATTAACCAGACTATCCCTGTGCTGGTTACCAGTGTTCTGCAAACAGCCGCCGGGAGAATGATTTTTGCCAAACCAAAATACGAGCGGCGGGCTGATGGGCAGTCTGGATACGCTGAGGTGAATATCGGTGGTTAAAATTGCAGCGGTAGTTCCTGCCGCCGGGAGCGGTTCCCGCATGGGTATTAAAACAAAAAAACAGTTTCTAAGCCTGGCAGGCATCCCGCTGGTAGGTTATGCTTTAAAAAAAATGGAAGAGTGCCCTGCTATTGCAGGCATTGTTATAGTTGTCAGCCCTGGTGAGGAAGAATACTGCCGCACTGCAGTGGTTGACAAGCTTGGATTAAAAAAGGTTGCAGCAATTGTACCGGGAGGAAAAGAGCGCCAGGATTCCGTGTATAACGGCCTCCTGGCGCTTTCATATGATACTGATATTGTTGTGGTCCATGACGGGGCCCGCCCGCTTTTCAGCTCCGAGACCCTGGCATCGGTTATTGCCGCCGCGCAGATTCACGGCGCTGCGGCATGCGCGGTTCCGGCTAAAGATACGGTTAAGCTGGCCGATGATGAAGGTTTTGTAGCCAGCACTCTTCCCCGGGGCCGGATCTGGCTGGTTCAGACGCCGCAGGCATTCCGTTATGAATTGATTATTGAAGCTCACCGCAGGGCACGTGAGGAAAATATTTTTGCAACCGACGACACTGCCCTGGTGGAGTCTATTGGCGGACCGGTTAAGCTTGTTATGGGTTCATATGAAAACATAAAGATTACTACACCGGAGGACTTAGATGTAGCCCGGGCCATCATAAATGCATCTAGCCGTTAATTTTTAGAGTGTTTAGTATTCAGCAGTCTTTTGAGCCTTACTTCCAGTTCAGGGGCTGTAAAAGACTTGTTCATATAGTCGTCTACACCCAGTTGAGATACTTTAAGCATTGTATCTTTCGAATTTATTCCGTTCAGGGCTATTATTTTGACATCCATTGTTGGGGGGTTTCCTTTCGGCTTCCTGATCAATTCCAGCCCGCCCATCCCCGGGTTCAATCAGCGGTTTTGCCAGCCAGTCATGGCTTTTTCCCGATCAGAGATCATATGCTGTTTCTCCTAATAGTAAAAGGCCTTTTTTAATATTTTCCACATTTATTATTATCCTTTATGGAGGAGTTCATAATGAAGACAGCTTCTTTTTGAGGAGGGTTTAGAATGAGAGTAGGCATTGGTTATGATGTGCATAAAATGGTTAAGGAAAGAGCACTGGTCCTGGGCGGGGTAAGGATCCCCTGTGAAAAAGGGCTGCTGGGGCATTCAGACGCAGACGTGCTGGTGCATGCCATCATAGACGCTCTTCTGGGTGCTGCCGGGGAAGGAGACATTGGAAAACACTTCCCGGACAGCGATATGAAATACAGGGGGATCAGCAGCTTGGTTCTACTTGCAAAAACGGGAGAGTTGCTTAAAGCCAAGGGTCTGGAATTCCTGAATATTGATTCGGTAATAATAGCGCAGGAGCCGAGGATGGCTCCCTACACAAAGAAAATGGCTGTTAATGTGGCGGAAACACTTGGCATCAGCGTTGAACAGGTAAATGTTAAGGCGACAACTACCGAAGGGCTTGGTTTTACCGGTACCGGTGAGGGAATCGCGGCATATGCTGTGACAATGATCAGGGCTGCTTGTTCATTGTGAATTTCGATCACGACCTGATTCGATATGTCTCCACTTTTCAACAACAGTCAGGTCGCTTTCAAGCGCTTCATTTGAAACACCGGCTAATTTTAACAGGATTTTTAAGTCCTCCAGGCTAATCAACTCATAAGATGATGATTTGCTTAACTGGCCTACGATGCATAATAATTTATCAATGCGGCAGCCTGCGCAATGCGCACGGGTAAGCAGGCAGGAATCACAGCACTTTTCCAAAAGCCGGTTTAGTTCTTCAAAATCATCATAGTCCATCATTTTAAACCACCCTTTTAAACAAAAAATCCCTTGAAATTTTCAAGGGCGTCATCGGCCTTGCGTGCTTGTCATTAGTATGAATTGCCTTACTGGACTATATGAAATCCTTGATTAGATTATACAAGATTGAATCTTTAGATACAAGTATTTTTAGAATATTAAGAATTTTTATAATTGGACTAATAGCCTACAGGTAATATTTAATGAGAGCGTGTCTTGTATATGATATTTGGACTTATGTAAGGGACAAGCGCTCACTTAATAAGTTGCCTGGCTTTCAAATGAGGTGTTATAATAAGCTCGGTAAAAAGGGCATTAATTTAAAACCAATCCAAATACATACTATATACTGCAAGGGGGTTACGATTTGCCGCTGGTCAGGGTCAGATTTGCGCCAAGCCCAACAGGCCCTTTACATATAGGGGGGGCCAGGTCGGCGCTTTTTAATTGGCTGTTTGCCCGCCATTATGGCGGGAAGTTTATTGTTCGCATCGAAGATACCGATCTGGAGCGTTCCTCCCGCCAGTCAGAAGAAAATATTTTGACAGCTTTGCGCTGGCTTGGCCTGGATTGGGACGAGGGTGTCGATATCGGCGGGCCGTACGGGCCTTACCGGCAGACCGAAAGGCTGGCACTATATAAAAAACATGCTGAATATCTGCTGAAGAGCGGTTCAGCGTACTTATGTTATTGTACGGAAGAAGAGCTTGCGGCTGAAAGAGAAGCACTCATGGCAAAGGGCGAACTGCCCAGGTACCTGGGCCGCTGCCGGAACCTGACACAAGAAGAGCGTGCTGGGCTGAAAGCAGAGGGGCGCAAGCCCGTGGTGCGCTTTCGCGTGCCCGAAGACGAGGAGATACTGGTCAGTGACCTGGTGCGGGGAGATGTCTCCTTTGAATGCAGCGAGATCGGTGACTTTATCATGATCAAGTCAGATGGTATCCCAACTTACAATTTCGCGGTTGTAGTGGATGACCATACCATGGCGATCAGCCATGTCATCAGGGCTGAAGAGCATCTGTCCAACACCCCGCGCCAGATATTACTATATAACGCTCTGAGTTGGGAAACCCCGAAATTTGCCCATGTGTCACTGATCCTGGGCAAAGACCGCAGCAAAATGAGCAAACGCCACGGCGCCACAGCTATGGAGCAGTACCAGGAAAAGGGCTACCTGCCGGAGGCTTTGGCAAATTTCCTGGCCCTGCTGGGCTGGTCTCCTGTGGGCGAGGAAGAGATTTTTTCTTTAGAAGAACTGAAACAGCAGTTTACCTTGGACAGGGTGGCAAAAAGCCCTGCTGTTTTTGATCTTGATAAGCTCAACTGGCTCAACGGCCACTATATAAGAGAGACTGATCTGGATAGGCTGACCGAAATGGCCGTGCCATACCTGGAAAAAGCGGGATTCATCAGAACCCCCCTGCCGCCAAAAAGGTATAAGTGGCTCAAAATGGTGGTTGCCTCTGTCCAGAAACACCTCAGCTATATGGAGGAAATTACAGGGCATGTAAAGATATTTTTTGATGACGACATTCAAATTGAAGAAGAGGAAGCACGGCAGATTATGGCCGGTGAGCAGGTCAAGGCTGTTTTACAGGAATTAATTAAAAAAGTAAATGCTTCAGCCGGGATTACTGAAGACGAAGCCAGGACATTGCTGAAGGAAGTTGGCAAGGATCTCGGGCTTAAAGGCAAACAGATCTTCATGCCGGTCCGTGTAGCACTCACCGGCAGCACACAGGGGCCTGACCTCAACCAGGTTATGGCCATTCTGGGGCGGGACGGGATTGTTCGCCGCCTGGCCAAATGGGCATAAAATGAGTTTATAACACTGTTCCCTTTGTCGTTTAGTGTGACCAGACATCGGAACGGGGACACATCCGAATTCAGGAAATGTCCCCAATGAATGTCCCCGATTATAGGGCCGTCTGAAGCAGTCCCGCGCTCTGGGGGCTAGGAATGGCCCCAAATTAATGGAAGAATAAATTTGACCCTGCAAAAATCCGGGTTTTAACAATTGACGTCCGACGACTGACATCCGAATTGGGAGGCCTTGCGTTATTTATGGAAATTTATAATACCATGACCAGGCGCAAAGAAACATTCCAGCCGCGGGAACCAGGTAAGGTTGGCATATATGTGTGCGGCCCGACCACGTATAATTACATACACCTGGGCAATGCGCGGCCATTGGTTTTTTTTGATGTTATGCGCCGGTATTTTGCCTGGAAGGGATATGATGTCCTTTATATCCAGAACTTTACTGATGTTGATGATAAGATTATTAATCGCGCCGCGCAGGAGGGAAAGGAGCCACTGGAACTTTCCCGCAGCTATATCATGGAGTATTTTAAAGACGCTGACGCCCTGAATGTGCGCCGTGCTGATATGCATCCGATGGTTACGGAACATATTAATGAGATCATCAGCATGGTGAAAGGCCTTGTTGAAAACGGCTCCGCATATGTTGTGGAGGGAGATGTTTATTTTGAAGTAAGGAAGTTTGCCGGTTACGGCAAGCTTTCCAACCGGACCCTCGACGATATGCAGTCCGGGGCCCGGGTGGAGGTTGATACCAGAAAGCGCGATCCCTTCGACTTTGTGCTCTGGAAAGCGGCAAAGCCCGGCGAGCCTTATTGGGACAGCCCGTGGGGATCCGGCCGGCCGGGCTGGCATATTGAATGCTCGGCTATGTCGCTGAAATATCTAGGCACAAATTTTGATATCCATGGCGGGGGGTTCGACCTGATCTTTCCGCATCATGAAAATGAAATAGCACAGAGCGAGGCCGCTACCGGTAAGCAGTTTGTCCGTTACTGGGCACACAACGGTTTTATTACCGTGAACGATGAAAAAATGTCCAAATCTCTGGGTAACTTTTTCCTGGTGCGGGACATCCTTGCCAAATTCCCACCGGAAACAGTGCGGTTCTTTCTCCTATCCACTCACTACCGCAGCCCTCTGGATTTTGACGACGAGAACCTGTCTGCCGCCGGCCGCGGACTGGAAAGGATCAAGACCAGCATCCGCCTCCTTTTAGAAGCTCTCGCAAAACCTGAACAAAAAAGCACAGAAACATTAATTGCGGGTTCTGTTATTAATAAGAATCAAACATTTGAAATGCGTCTTGATGAACTAAAGGACTCATTTGAAGCCGCCATGGATGATGATTTTAACACAGCCCTGGCCACCGGCATTAGTTTTGACCTGGCCAGAGAGGTTAATACGGCGGTGCAGCGGCTTGGTGAGACGGTATCAGCGGTGGACAGGGATGTCCTCCAAATAGCGATGGATATGTTTAAAGATTTCAATGAAGTACTGGGTGTTTTTAAGGTTGACAGCAGCGGCATGATGCTGCTTGACAGCTCTGCCGGGGGTGGTTCAGATCTGGCCGAGGGGTTGATCAGCCTGATTATAGAAATGAGGCAGGAAGCCCGCAGGAAAAAGGACTGGGGGACGGCCGACCGGATCCGGGACGGGTTGAAGAAACTGGGCCTTCTCCTGGAGGATACCCCGCAGGGCGTCCGCTGGAAAAAGCAGGGATAGGATTGTTGTTGAATTTGAAAAGCAATAAAGTCGGTCGCCCGGAAGACTTGCCTTTGCTGGTCCTGGCTTATGTCGGGGATGCGGTGTACGAGCTGGCGGTACGGGAGTACCTGATCAGTACCGGGCTGGTAAAAGTTAACCGGCTTCATAACGAGACAGTTAAATATGTTAATGCCGGGGCCCAGTCTAAAGTCCTGCACGCGCTGGAAGGAATGTTTACCGCAGATGAGGCGGCGGTGGCGCGGCGGGGCCGCAACGCCAAATCGCCCCACACGCCGCGGAGTGCCGGAATGATAGAGTACCGGCGCAGCACAGCGCTGGAGTGTTTGATCGGTTTTCTGTATCTCAAGGGCGAAACGGGCCGGCTTGCTGAAATTATGGATGCAGCTCTGGAAATCATACAGAATGAAAAAACGTAGGTGCGAATTTATTCGCATAAATGTAACTATCGCTCCAAAAAAAGTTCGGCGTTACTGCGTTGTGTTCGGTTGAAACCGAGCCAACATAACTGATTTCTAAGACATATTAGGAATATAGTATATCCACACTCCAAGGCTTACGACCCACGACCAATCCAGGAGGTGTTTAAACATGGGAGCTAAAAAGTTGAGGGTCGCTCTTTTAAGATATACACCAGACCCACAGGAGGCTGTCGCCATGGGGGCCAAGCTCTGTTATTCAACAGCCGGCATTGAAGAACTACAGCAGGGCATTGAGGCCAGAAGCCAGGATGTTTTTCTGGAACGGCTGATGGAGTTTGGCCACCTGTCCCCGATCGAGCATGCCAGCTTTACCTTCGGCATTGAAGGGGTCTCCCGCAGCCTGCTGGCCCAGATAACCAGGCACCGCCTTGCCAGTTTCAGTGTCAAGTCACAGCGCTATGTGCCTGAAGCCAGTGCGGCGAAGGAAGGTGCTGTATTCAGTTATATCATCCCGCCGCGCATTGAGGCATTGGGCTCCGGTGCTGTCAGGGAATTCGAAAGCCAGATGAGCGTGATCCAGAAGTGGTACGACGGCTGGGTGGAAAGACTCGGGAACAGTGGGGAGTCCACCAATGAGGATGCCCGGTTTGTCCTGCCCAACGCCGCGGAAACCAAGATGCTGGTTACCATGAACGCCCGGGAACTGCTCCACTTTTTCAACCTGCGCTGTTGTAACAGAGCCCAGTGGGAGATCCGGGCCCTGGCCACAGAGATGCTGCGGCTGGTTAGAAGGGAAGCCCCGGTAATGTTCAGGGAAGCCGGTCCTGGCTGCCTGAAAGGGTCCTGCCCGGAAGGGAAAATGAGCTGTGGTAAAATCAACGAGGTCAGGGAAAAGTATAAACAGTTGTAGTTTTTTCAGCTCTTGTTAATGTGTAAATAGACATCCATGCCGCTGCGCGGCTCCATTAAACGATAGTGAAGAACCTTGGTGTAAGATCCTTCACTGCCACTCGGGATGACATTTCTTGATGCCTGTTTTTAGAATACAAATTTTCAAAGGAGAGAATTCAGCTGGAAGATATTATTGCCGGACGCAATCCTGTAAAAGAAGCCCTGCGATCAGGCCGGCCGATCAACAAGATTATGATTGCCGAGGGTGTTTTAACCGGCCCGCTGCTGGAGATATTTGGTGCGGCGAGGGAGAGAAACATACCCGTGCAGAAAGTAGACCGCCAGCGCCTGGAAAAGTTCGCCTCCGGCACCGCACACCAGGGTGTGCTGGCCTTTCTGGCCGCCAAGGAATACGTGGAAATCGATGATATCCTGGCGAGTGTCGGCCCGGGAGAGACGCCTTTCCTGATCATCCTGGATGAAATCAGCGACCCCCATAACCTGGGTGCGATTTTGCGCAGTGCCGATGCTGCTGGAGTGCACGGTGTGGTTATTCCACGCCGGCGCGCGGCACCGCTGACACCTACTGTGGCCAAGTCATCTGCCGGTGCGATCGAATATGTGAAAGTGGCAAGGGTGGCCAACCTTCCTCAAACCATAGAAGACCTTAAAAAGAAGGGGCTCTGGGTTGTAGGCGCAGAAGCAGACGGTGAGGATATCTATTGGGACGCTACACTGGATGGCCCTCTGGCGTTGGTGATCGGTGGAGAAGATAAAGGTCTGGGGCGTTTGGTCAAAGAACGCTGTGACAGTATTGTACGCCTGCCGATGAACGGGCAGGTAAACTCCCTTAACGCCTCGGTTGCCGCTGCCCTGCTGGTTTATGAAGTGCTCCGACAGAGAAGAAAGGCTTTTACTGATGAAGGTATTTCTCGTAGTTGACGGTTATAACATTATTCATGCCTGGCCTGAGTTTGAAAAGCTCATAGATTCCGGTCTTGAGCATGCCAGGTACAAGCTGGTGTCAATACTGGCCAATTACTCTCACCTGTGCGGGCAAAAAATCTTTGTGGTTTTTGATGCCCACCAGGTGAAGAACACCATGGAAAGAATAGACACAATTGATACCGTCGAGGTTATATATACCCAACAGGGAGAAACAGCCGACACCTTCATCGAAAGTTTGGTTGGCAGATTGTTAAATGAAGGGATAGTCTATGTGGCCACATCAGACTGGGCAGAGCAGGTAATTGTTTTTGGCAGGGGGGCATATCGCCTGACACCTGGTGAGTTATTAATCGAAGTAAACAGGATCAAGCAGGAAAGCGAGAGTCATTACATTAAAAGTGTCCCTTCAGATAGTTACCTGGAGAATTTCCTCCACGACGGTTTAAGATCTGAATTAGAAAGGCGCCGCCGGGAAAAAAAATAGACTTTATAAGGGCTCCTCTGAATTTTACCTTGACGGGCTAGCACCCCTTCGTTATAATAAGTTTGGAAACTTACCGGCAACACACCTTGAATCATGCCTTACCTTAGAAAGAAAAGTGCGTTGGTTTTTACCAGGACTTAGAATCAGAAAAGGAAAGGTTTTTTGTTTTTCCAGAAGGAAAGATAGAAAGAGCGAGGGGATAATGTGAGTCTTCAAGCCCAAAGGGAACTTCCTATCGGGTACCGGGTATTAGTTGACGAAGAAGTAGTGGAATTTGCTCGTGAAGGTGATGATAACGCTCTAGAATATCTAATCAATAAGTACAGGAACTTTGTCAGGGCCAAAGCCCGCTCCTACTTTTTAATCGGAGCTGACAGGGAAGACATTATCCAGGAAGGCATGATCGGTTTATACAAAGCTATTCGTGATTTCCGGATGGACAAGTTATCCTCATTCCGGGCATTTGCCGAATTGTGCATCACCAGGCAGATTATCACCGCCATCAAAACAGCAACCAGGCAAAAACACATCCCTCTTAATTCCTATGTCTCCCTCAACAAGCCCATCTATGACGAAGATTCAGACCGGACCCTGCTGGATGTTATCTCAGGCTCAAAAATCACTGATCCTGAAGAGTTGATCATATCAAGAGAAGAATTTGATGACATTGAAGAAAAAATGGGTGAAATCCTGAGTTCTTTAGAATGGAAAGTCTTAATGTCTTACCTGGAAGGGAAGTCGTACCAGGAGATAGCCGAAGACCTGAAGCGCCATGTTAAGTCCATCGATAATGCCCTGCAGCGGGTAAAGCGCAAGTTGGAACGATACCTCGAAAAAAGGGAAGCCTGAACCGGCGGCAGGTTGACAATATAAGATTATTGGTTCGCGGCACAAGTAGATTGAGAGAGACTTTTAACCAGCGGCAATAAAGGTTAAAGGTCTTTTTGATGCTTGACAGCAAATATGTTTTCACGTATAATTTCTATTGTGTCACTGCCGGCGTAGCTCAATTGGAAGAGCAGCTGACTTGTAATCAGCAGGTTGCGGGTTCGAGTCCCATCGCCGGCTCCAATTAAGAAGTCAGATATCAGAAGTCAGAAGTCAGAATAAACAAGGAATTTGCTTTGGCAAATTATGATCAGAATCAGACCTCCGACTTCCGACTACCAACATCTGTTATGGAGGGGTTCCCGAGTGGCTAAAGGGAGCAGACTGTAAATCTGCCGTCGACGACTTCGTTGGTTCGAATCCAACCCCCTCCACCAGGCAAATGAAAGGATATCCATATTGTTTGTAAGGAGAACCCTTTTATGATATAATAAAAGTTACCGACATCGCGGGGTAGAGCAGCTGGTAGCTCGTCGGGCTCATAACCCGAAGGTCAGGGGTTCAAATCCCCTCCCCGCAACCAAAAAATGTGAAGCGCCTCAAGTGGGCGCTTTTTGTTTTTGTCCAGTTGGGAGATGTGAATGGAAGCTCCCCTGTTTAAATAATGGCTGTGACATAATAGTGTCTGCCAGAACACTATTATGTTTTGTTATGAGTGAAAGAATCATAATTAATAAGTTGAATTGGATAAAAAAATGCTGCATTGCTATACTAAGAACATACTTTATGGTGCATTAAATCTATTTATGAATGAAGTGACTATTGCCGTGTTGAAGAAAAGCATAATCCATCTGATAAAGATCGTTGTATCCGCAGGGTTATTAAGCTGGTTAATTTACAGTATCGATTGGCCTGCCCTGCTGGAAGTTTTCAAAACGGCAGAACCAGGCTGGCTGCTCTTAGCCGGTGTTTTTGTTGTTTTCTCCCTGGTCGTAAGCGTGGAAAAATGGTCGCTGGTTTTAAGGGCAGAGGGCATAAATCTTCCGTGGTACCAATTGTGGAAAGCATATTGGATCGGGATCTTCTTCAACAACTTTCTTCCTTCCATTATCGGCGGTGACGGGATCAGGGTTTTCCTCGTCGGCCGCAGCATTTCCAATATGGCTGGCGCGGCTTCCTCTGTCGTTGTCGAGCGCTTGCTGGCTGCCATAGGCTTGGCTCTGACTGGACTAATTGCAGGACTGATAGCAGGCTCCATCTGGCAGGTGGGTTGGATTTTTATGCTTCTCATAATTGTTTCCATCGGACTGCTCTTCTTTTTAATGCATGGGAGAGTCCCCGCCTGGGCCGATAAGAGGGCTGGCAAAATAAGCGGCTTTGTTCGCGGCTTCTTCTCGCAT
>Ga0209429_10000854_pt1 | contig 19912 bp, 17 predicted proteins | sample BarGraNGADG00212_3_FD_184493 | JGI IMG/M metagenome (GOLD analysis project Ga0209429, IMG submission 184493) | Arctic peat soil microbial communities from Barrow, Alaska - Barrow Graham LP Ref core NGADG0004-212 (SPAdes) (version 2) | ecosystem: Environmental > Terrestrial > Soil > Wetlands >...
ATAATAAACAACTTGCGCAAACATAGTAATAAAAGTTATTATATATATAGTCTATTTTTTATAGACTCTGAATAACTTTTTGAAACCAACGCTACAGGCTGAACTAATTTCTGACAAGTTTTTTACGCTAGGTTAGATATCAGAGGTCTTGGCGAGGAAAGGGAGCATTATGATAGAGGGAATTATTGCCGCAATTATTGGGGTACTTATTGGAGCTGGCGGAACAGTTGTATATGAAAAACGCCGTCAAACCGGTGGAAAATTAAAAGTAGAAAAAGAAATCGCCACAGCACATACAAAAGCTAGCGAGATTATTTTAAAAGCCAAAGATGAAGTTTTGGTGCTCGACAACGAGCGACGAAACGAGTGGAAAAAAACCGAAACTCGTCTATCTGATCGTGAAACTACACTTGATCGTAAAATTGACGATCTTGATAAGCGTGCTGATAAACTGCGTAACGAAGAACGTGGTGTTGAGGATTTAAAGAATGAAATCCGTGATATTCGTACCAAGCAACAAGATAAATTAGAGAAAATAGCTAAACTATCAAAGACTGAAGCTGCCGAAAAGTTAATGGAAGTAACCGAGCGTGATATCAAGCAAGATATGATTGGCCTCATCAATAAATTGCAAAATGATGCCAAGGAAGACGCTGAAGAGATTGCTCAGACTATCCTAGTAACCGCAATGGAACGAATGTCGTCAGAGGTTACAGCTGAACGAACCGTAACCGCTGTTAAATTAACTGATGATGATATGAAGGGACGAATTATTGGCAAAGAAGGCCGTAATATCCAAGCATTACAGCGAGCAACGGGCGTCGATATTTTGGTTGATGATACACCTGGCATGATTATTCTTAGTTCATTTGACCCGGTCCGTCGTCAAATTGCTCGGATGAGCCTTGAACTATTAATGAAAGACGGCCGTATTCATCCAGGTCGTATTGAAGAAATTGTCGCCAAAGCTGAACAAGAAATTAACAAAGAAATTAACCGAGCTGGTGAAGATGCTGCTCGGGAAGTTGGTGTTGTTGGTATTCCAAAAGAAATGTTGCGTTTGCTTGGTGAGCTAAAATATCGTACAAGCTATGGTCAAAATGTTTTAATGCACAGTGTTGAGATGGCACATATGGCAGGATTAATTGCCGAAGAAATTGGGGCTGATGTCCGAGTAACCAAAACTGCAACTTTACTTCATGACGTAGGCAAGGCCGTCACTCATAAAATGGAAGGCAAGCATCATCATATTGGAGCTGAGTTGGCTCGTAAATATGGTATGACCGAAGATATTGCGCATGCTATTGAAGCTCACCATGACGATGTCGAGGCTACAACTCCAGAAGCTTTAATTGTTCGTGTTTGTGACTCATTGTCAACAGCTCGCCCAGGAGCTCGTAATATTAGCTCTGAGAATTTTGCAGAACGCATGCGTGATCTTGAAAATATTGCACTTGGTTTTAGTGGAATTGATAAAGCCTACGCTATTAGTGCTGGTCGCGAAGTTCGGGTGATTGTTAGTCCAAAATCAATTGATGATTTGAGCGCAATTAAATTGGCACGAGATATTGCTGTCAAGATTGAAAGCACAATGCAGTATCCAGGCACAATCAAGGTCAATGTTATTCGCGAAACTCGCGCAATTGAATACGCAAAATAGACAGGGACGGGTTCTGACACCTATTTTTCTTTTCTTGACGTCCAATATCCCACCATTATTTTATCCGGGCCACTCTACGTGTGACCTTTGGTCAGCACGTGGCTTTGTTGTAGATTTGAAAGTTTTGTCATTTTGACATTCATATTTTAGAAGGATGGACCTTCTAAGCGCGAACGCCACCCGTGATTACTATCACTACTGTTATTTTAGTCTCCATATGCTAAAATGTTGTAATGCAGATTGATCAAATCGAGGGTCTTTCGTTAAGTGAAATTGCTAAAAGGCAAAAGAAGTTTGGTTTTAACGAGCTTCCTGATAAAAATAAAAAAAATATCTTTAAGACCATATTTTTCTTGTTAACTGAGCCAATGATATTTTTATTATTGGCGACTGTTGGCATATATTTCTTCTTGGGCGATAGTAAAGAAGCACTTTTGCTTTTAGCATCTTTTTTGGGAATTATTGGTATTGAACTTTATCAGGATATGAAAACGGAAAAGTCACTTGAAGCACTCCGAAATCTATCAAGTCCAATCTGTGATGTTATCAGAGACGGGAAAAGGATTACTATAGCTGGTCGTGAAGTTACAGTTGGCGATATCATTTTGCTTTCAGAGGGAAGTCGAGTACCAGCCGATGCAAAATTAGTATCAGCCGAAAATTTAAGAGTTGACGAATCGTTATTGACTGGTGAATCAGAGTCGGTTGAAAAGCATATCAGAGACATAAGTGATTTTCGAATTAATTCTGTTTTTTCGGGGACGCTCGTTGTAAAAGGCCATGGTATCGCTGAAGTAACTGGTATCGGTTCAAATACTGAAATTGGGAAAATAGGTACATCACTTAATTCTATCGAGACCGAAAAAACGCTTTTGCAAAAAGAGGTTAATAAAGTAGTCAAACTGGTCGCGATTTTGGCAATTGGGTTATCGACTTTATTGGCTATATTTTATTGGATTGGCAGTGGTGATTTAACTAAGGGCTTATTGGCTGGCTTGACTTTAGCAATCTCGATTTTACCAGAAGAATTTCCAGTTGTTTTGGCAATATTCTTGACACTTGGTTCTTGGAGATTGGCGAAAAATAATGTACTAGCTCGTAAGGCTCACACAATTGAGACGTTAGGTAGTGCAACTATTCTTTGTGTCGACAAGACCGGGACGCTAACCGAAAACAAGATGAAGATTAATTGTGTTGTGAACGTCGATGGATCGAATTACAATGGTGATTTTAGTGACGTTTCTGAAATTATAAAATATGGCGTTTTGGCTTCTCAAAAGAATCCATTTGATCCAATGGAAGAAGCTTTTATTGAAGAGGGCAAGAAGATTTTTTCTGATATTAATAATATATATGACAATCAGAATATTATTAAAGAATATCCACTGGAAGATGATTCTCTCGCTATCGTTTATGTTTGGGGCAAAGATAATGACGTTTGCCGGATTGCGCTAAAAGGTGCTCCAGAAGCGGTCTTCGATTTATGCCATCTTGATAAAAAAGTTTCAAATAAGATTGAAGATAAAGTAAAAGAACTCGCCAGTCATGGTCTGCGAGTCCTAGCCGTTGCCAAAGGCCTTAAATATTCGTCAATTCCTAATATGAAACATGATTTAGAGTTTGAATTTTTGGGCTTAGTTGGTCTTGCTGATCCAATTAGGCGCGAAGTTCCTGCTGCAATTAAGATGTGTAAAGATGCTGGTATTAAAGTCGTCATGATAACTGGCGACTATCCGCAAACAGCAATGAATATTGCCAGTAAAATTGGCTTGGATTCACAGGGCATAATTACTGGTGCGGAGTTTGAAAAGTTATCCGAAAAAGAAAGAACGGAAATTATAAAATCAGTGTCAGTTTTTAGCCGCGTAAGTCCGGCCAATAAACTAACAATCGTAAATGCATTTAAGGCAAATGGTGAAGTTGTTGCTATGACCGGTGATGGTGTTAACGATGCACCAGCCCTAAAATCAGCTCATGTTGGAATTGCAATGGGCAAAAGGGGAACAGATGTCGCCAGAGAGGCCGCTACGATCGTACTGCTGGATGATAACTTTGCATCAATCGTAAACGGTGTTAAATTAGGTCGAAAAATCTATGATAATTTGCAAAAAGCGATGTCTTATATTATTTCGGTCCATGTCCCAATTGCTTTTCTTGCGCTTATCCCAGTTATTTTAAAGTGGCCGTTAGTACTTATGCCGGCTCATATTGTTTTTCTAGAGTTTGTAATTGATCCAAGTTGTACGATTGTTTTTGAAAATGAAAAAGAGAATAAAAATATTATGAGTCGCATGCCTAGAAAATTACGTGACCCGATATTTAATAAACGAATGGTGCTTGGTAGTTTGGCTCAGGGATTATTTGTAGCTGGTATTGTCGTTGCGGCTTTTAAAATTTTGAGTGATATGGGATGGGTGCCAGATAAAGCTCGTAGTATGACATTCTTGATTTTAGTAGTAACAAACATTGTTTTAATTCTTGGCATATCTGGCAAACAAGCACTCGCCAATATTTTTAGGTTAGAGAATAAAGCAATGATCGTAGTTTTAGGTGTGACAGCTATATTTTTATCACTAGTTCTAAATGTACCGTTATTGCGTGAATTATTCCATTTTGAGCAACTGACTTTATTAGAGTCAGGGATTGGTGTTTTGATTGGTATAGTATCAATTATTGGAATATTGCCGTTAAGAAGTTTGATCAATAGGATTAAATAAAAATGGTGGGGTATAGTGGTCTCGAACCACTGACCTCAGCAATGTGAATGCTGCGCTCTAGCCAACTGAGCTAATACCCCAAATATTGACTAACCCATTATAGCAAAAAAGCTGGTATTATTATTTGTTCTTATGCTTTAAAATAAGGTTAGATGGAAAAACCAGAAATCAGAAAAGATTATTTTAAAGAAGCTTATGTAATTATTGCTCCAAACAGAGCAAAGCGACCACAAAAGATTCAAAAACCTGAAGATGAAGCCAGAAGGGTTTGTTTTTTTTGCCCTGATAATTTTAAAGAAAAGCATGTTACCTATCAAGATAATAACCAAGATGGTGATTGGGAAATAGTATCATTTCTTAACGATTTCCCGGCCGTTTCGTTAGATAATCCTAAGGCTTATGGTCAAGCTGAGGTTATTGTTGAAACGCGTAAACATGGTCTCAATATAAATGATTTTTCAGTTGACCATATTGTGCGAATTTTTGATGCGTATATTAATAGGTATCTTGAATTAAAAAAAATTGATGGCATTAAGCATGTTATTTTATTTAAAAACGAAGGTGGTAAAGCTGGTGCTTCAATAGCACATGCTCATTCTCAAGCCATTGCTTTGCCACTTATACCACCGAAAATCGAGGCTGAAGCAAAGGCTTACGAAAAATATCAACAGGAACATGGAACTTGCCCATTTTGTGATGCCATAAATAAAGAAATTGGCGGACCTAGAGTTATTTGGGAAGATGATAATTTATTCGTTTTAGCACCCTATGCCAGTGAATCGCCATACGGAGCTTGGTTTTTGCCTAAACGACACATACATGCAATTTCGGATTTAAATCATTCTGAAAAAGAATCATTTGCCAAGTCAATGAAAATTGTACTGGGAAAATTAGATGAATTTGGAATATCCTATAACTATTTTGTCGAAAATTTAGTTAATTCAAATGATTATCATATGCATATTAAATTAGCGCCACGACCAAATATTTGGGCTGGGCTGGAACTTGGGACGGGGATTATTGTTAATCCGGTTGCACCTGAGATGGCGGCTGAAGTTTATCGTAGTTAAATAAATGGTGGATATGGCGCCCCATGTCTCGACCAGAACTAATATTATTATCGAGTCTTATAATACTTTAAACCAAATGAGCTATACTTCAACGGCTGGCCAGACAGAATTTTGTTTCGTTCTGGTGTGTCAAAAGCTCGAGTGCTACGACTTGGAAAAAAGAATGCTAAATCAATCGAATAAGCCAGTGTGGCAATAATAAATAATATTATGGTTACCCATTTTAGCCATCGGCTTTTTTGTCGAAGAATAAAGCACCATCCAACTGTCAGCAAGATGACTGCGAATGGCCAAGCTCCGCAAGCGCGCAAAGACTGAGGCTGACCTTCGTTGGTTAGGGCTGACCCAATTAAACTAATAACGAAACCGCAAACCCCTATCACTGCAAGAATAATTTCATTATGTTCAAATAACTGCTTTTTATTTCGAAAACATTTTTTTATCGCAAACCATGCCAAAACTCCAATAGGTATTAACGCAGCAAGTCCCAACATACCTTGATACCCAACCGAATGCCGCATATTAAAGTCTCCGTAGATAAACAAGAAAACTGGGTTAATAAGTAACAGAATGTTTTTTAGGAATAACCCGATACCTCCTAGTATTGTCACATTGCTAAATACGCCAATGTTTGATGTGCGGTCTAGGGTGTTAGGTTGCAAGATAAATAATAATAGCGGTATCGCAAGAATAGTTGCAGCGATACAGCTAACTATAATATTTTTTATAGATATATATTTTTTCAAATAAAGTGTTAAATACGCTGTAAGGAAAAGAATTGGCGCACTTACCCAGTATGGCGGGTAAGAGTATGCCATAAAAATTAAGCTTGTCGGAAGCAAAACCATGCCAGAAAGTCTTGATTTGGATGAAGTCCGTGTCATCAAAAGTGAGAACCCGAAAAACGCAACGCTGACCATTAGTGGTGCCATAACTGGATCCCAAGCAATACTCCCTTGTAACCAGTTCCACGGCAGTGCTAGACTAACAATTGCTGCTATTAACCCTGCTCGTTTGCCGAACCAAAGTCGCATACTAAGTGCCATAAATAATATTGTTATGATTGTTATACATTGCGAAAAGGCCCTTAAAACAATCTCGCTAAACCCAAATATAGCGGACCATAAACTTAGGGGATAAAGATAAACGGGAGTTGTAAAACCACCACCCAGTGATTGAGAGAAAAGTGGCCAAGCTTTACCCTGGGCATTTGTTTGATGCGTTACCATTGCAACTACGTGAGCACCGGTTGCAGCCTCATCGACATAAAATCCTGGTGGTGATATGGGAAGAATTAGTACTCGCGCAAGCACTAAAACGATAATAGTAACAATTAATCCAGTAGCTATTTTATCCGAGAACAATCGTTTGAATATTGACGGTTTCATGTATGTACTTTAGCATTTATTATCAATAAAGTTGAGATAAAAGGGACTCAGTCACAATAATTTTCTTTCAGAAAATTTTGCGACCCCGCCTCAGTCGGTCCCGCCATGGCGGGATCCGGCTTCCGGCCTTGCGGACTGCAGACTTGCAGCCCTCACCTTCGGCCTTGGGCGAAGATTAAGCATTTTTCACCGCCGTTCAAATTAAAAAGACTGTCTTATAGACAATCTTTTTAATTTGGTCGGGGTGAAAGGACTCAAACCTTCGGCCTCTCGGTCCCAAACCGAGCGCGCTATCAACTGCGCCACACCCCGATGGTGTGCTACCTGATGAATTATATCTCAATTTACACCGTAACGCTAGTAGTTTTTTATGTTCGAGACGTGTTAATATCAGTATATGAAACTTAAATTATTAGAAAAACGTAAAATTGGTATATTGGCGTGGTTTAAAAATAATTTCATTATTATTTTAATTTTATGTGCTATTTTGGCGATGATAATAAGTATGGCCATTGGTTTATCGCAAAGTGTCTGGTTTGATGAGGCTTATTCGATAATGTTAGCCAAGCAACCAGTTGCACAGTTAATACATTTAACATCAGTTGATACTCACCCGCCATTTTATTATTTATTACTAAGTGGTTGGGGTAATTTGTTTGGTTGGGGCGAGTTTGCACTGCGCAGTCTAAGTGTTTTGGCGATGGGTGGAGCGGTTATTATTGCAGGTCTACTAATAAAAAAATTATTTGGTATTAGGGCTACTTTAATCACTTTGCCTTTTATAATATTTGCGCCATTTTTATTGCGTTATGGATTCGAAATTCGAATGTACAGTTTAGCATCTTTGATCGGTATTGCTGCCACATATTTACTAGTATCTGCATTACAAACTAGTGGTAGAAAACAGATATTATTATTTTGCGTTTATGCAATATTAGTCGCTTTGGGCATGTTGACTCTCTATTATATGGCATTACTTTGGATTGCTCATTTTATTTGGCTATTATGGCGAAGTTATTCGAATAAAGAGTCATTTTTTAAATCAATGTGGCTGAAATCGTATGTTTTAAGCGTAATTTTATTTTTGCCTTGGTTACCAACATTCATAAGTCAAATAAGTAACGGCGCCTTAGCTCCGATTGCGCAATCGATGACTTTGGAAAATTTGCTTGGGATTATATCGTTCAGTTTTGTGTATAGACCGATTTGGCAACTTGGACCGTTATTGTCGTTGGTAATTTTATTTGTAATCATAATGTTAGCGTATTTATCTATTCAAGCTTTTCGACTTATTGATAAGAAACGAAAACAATATCTTGTGCTTTTGGCTATGTATATAATCGTACCGGTTGCAATACTTACTATAATTGGGCTGGTGAGGCCAATGTACGTTGAGCGATATTTGGCACATGTTTTAATTGGCGGAAGTTTATTTGTTGGTGTTGCTATCTCGTTGATTATTAATAAAGTTAGTCGAGTAACTAAATTCTTGATTATAATTTTAGCGCCAGTTTTACTAATTGGCCTTGTCCAATTAGTCCAAGTCGGTAATTTCAATTTTCAAAGACTACAAAAGCCAGATATAGGTAGTGCGTCATTGTTAATATCAGACTGCGGAACAGATAGGGTTGTGTTAGCGGCTGATCCGTATGTGGCAATTGAACTAAGTTATTATTTGTCATCTTGTAAGATTAATTTTTATAGTGATACTTTATCGCTTGGTGGTGGTTATGCGCCACTGTCAAACAGTGATTTGCGTATTGCCGATCCTGAAGCTCAATTAAAATCGGCGAATGTCATTTATTATGCTTATTATAGTGAAGCAAAACTAAAAATGCCAACCAATTTTAGCTTGATGAATAAACAGACTTTTGATAGTCTAACAATTGAACAATATAAATCTGGCAATTATTAAATTATTTATCGGGGTGTGGCGCAGTTGGTAGCGCGCAGCGTTCGGGACGCTGAGGTCGTCCGTTCAAGTCGGATCACCCCGACCATTTATATTTTAGTTATTTAACTGGTAGAATTTGATATTTAAATTCATAGCCGGCAGTTGTGACTGTATTTTCGACGATTGATCTGATTTCTTTGTAATCAAATTTGTAATCAAACTTTTTACCAAATAAATCAGATTGTTCTTCTATGTTGTCTTCACGAGCACCACTCCCAGAACCAGCTTCTATTAGCATCTCAGAAAAATTAACAATTTTTGCTGTATTATCAACTTTTATTTTGGCAGAATATATTATTTTTTTTGTAGACAAAAGGGCCTTTCGCTCAGCAATAGTAATTGACAATTCTTGAACGCCTTTTTTATCTTTCCATAATCCAGAATAGGTTTGTAATGCATTTTGTATGGTTACGAACATTTTATTCTCCTTCTTTAATTATTAAATTATCTTGGTCTTTTCATGGCAACCCTACGAGCAAGGTTGGTTAATGAGTCGTTGATTATTTTGCCGTTAAATTCCCCGTATTTATTAACGACAGCTTGTTCGATTAAGTAATCGGCGATTGCCGGATTCTTTGGTAAAAGTGATCCGTGCAAATAGCTCCCTATTACATTCTTATATCTCACTCCCTCACTTATGTCAACTAGGTTATTGCCAGCACCGATTCTAACAGTTCCTAATGCAACTACCTGATGCCCTAAAAAGGTTTGTCCGCTATGATTTTCATAACCGATAATATCGCCAAATTGTTCAGAGTGGGTAATTATATTGCCAATTAAGCGCTCTGACTCGCCGTATGTTTCAATGTCAAGTAGCCCTATTCCCTCAATTGTTTCACCATCAGAAGTTTTAAAAAATTTGCCAAATAATTGATACAAGCCACAGATTACTAACATTGGCACACCTTTTTCGGCTAATTCTATCAAGCGTGGTCCAATTGATAGTAAATCCTTTTGAATTTTATTTTGACCACTATCTTGGCCACCACCACCAACAATAATATCTACATCATCTGGAAATTTATCACCGCGGTTATATTCTATAATTTTCGAATCGTAGCCATGCCATTGCAGGCGCTTTTGCAAAGTTAAAACATTGCCATGATCACCGTATATATTCATATCGTGTGAGTAAAGATGCAGGATTGTTATGACCTTGTCGTTCATTTTATGATCTCAACCTTAGTTATTTTTGATAATTCGTGCCTAATATTTAACATCGCAGTATAAGTACAATATATCCTCTTTGGGGTTTTTGGTGCGCTATCGATAAAATGTTTTAGTGCTTTTTTAATGTTGGGTTCAATATATTTGACTGGTATATCATCATATTTTAGACGTAGTGCCATGTCGTAAGCTCGGACACCAGATATTTGTCTGACGCCAGTTTTTTTAAGGCTACTAAAATTTACATCCCACAACCAAGACATATCGCGTCCGTCAGCGTAATTATCATTAATAGCAATCATTGTTATGTAGCCAGTTGGGCAAAATGATTCGAGACCTAATCTAAAACCTGATGGGTTTTTTACCAAGACTAATTCTAAGGGCTTGCCGTTTACAGAAAGTATTTCACCACGTCCAAAAGCTGGACTGATATTTGATAATGCATTAATTAGTTTTGTTTGGTTTAAGTCTTTGCCGATAATTGTTCGAACTAATGTTAAGGCGGCAGCAGCATTAAAGATATTATAGACGCCATTTAATTTTAATTTTGTATAAACTTTTTTGTCATCAATGACGAATGTGGCTGAGTTATTTGTAAATCTAGATAAAACAACATCAGCCTTAAATGAGTTGTGTGGTTTTACAAAATGACCGTGTAAGTTATCATCAGTTGGAAATAAATTCAACAACTTTTCGTCAAGTCCAAAGAATTGTACATTTTGTTTATCTAAGGATTTTTTGATGCTAGAAATTCTAACATCTTCACGATTTAAAATTACCGTATCGGTTGTGGCATTTGCAATGTGGCGGAGTAGGTTAGTGATATGATCAATTTCACCGAATCTATCAAGCTGATCGCGCATTACGTTTAGAATCAAACTATAGCGTGGTGGCACTTTATCAACAAAACTTACGGCATGAGCTTCATCGAGTTCTAGCACTGCAATATCGGCATGCAACTGGCCTTTTATATTAATATCGCCCAGAAGTGCGGCTACCACGCCTCTAGTAAAATTACTGCCAGTTCGGTTGGTAAATACTTTTAGGCCCTGACTTTCAAGTAGCTCAACGACCATTTTAGTTGTCGTAGTTTTGCCATTAGTACCACTTATGACTACCACTCCATATGGCAATGTTGCCAAGGTGCGTTTAATAAAATCTGGGTCAATATGTTCAACAACTAAACCTGGTAACGCAGAGCCTCCACCACGTAATCTGGCAATATTTCTGATGGCTTTTCCTAAAATCGTAACAAGGGGCTTCGACATATGGTCTATTATAACGTAAGCAGTTATATTGGGGCAATATATCATGATATAATAGTGACATGTTTTTGGTGGGAATAATGTCCTGGTGGTATAGCAATGGATTGCTTGGTCGTATCCGAATGATGATGAGCAGACTTAGGTCGTCATCGGACTTTTTCTCGGTTGGCTTGCTGTTATCAACACTTTTTTCGCCTTTCAAACAAATTTCGGCTGAAGGTTCTGGGGGCTCTTTGGCTGATTATATTCGTAGATTTTTTGATAAATTATTATCACGCATCATCGGTTCCATCGTCAGATCATTTATGATCGTATTTGGTTTGATTGTTATGTTTTTGCAAATTATCTTTGGAACAATTATTCTGGTATCTTGGCTAATTATTCCGTTTCTGCTGATTATTGGGATAATCGTAGCGATAATCGGATGGGTACCAAGATGGACTTAACAGTTAAATATAATAGTGCGCGTAGTGAAAAAGCTCGCATTAGCGTTTTGTTAAGTAAAAACTGGCTATTCGTTTTATCAATTAGTGTGGTTGTTTTATTGGTAGTAGGTTTTAACTTGATTGTCTTGGAAATGGCCATTGGTTGGGCTTTAATCGGCTTAGCCTCAGTACCGGCAATGATCGTAGAGTGGTACAACGGCGAACTATGTCATTTGCCAATTTCAAAAAAAAATAAATCAATAGATAATATTTTATCAGCTGAAGTTTTGGGCCATTTACCGCATAATCCAACTCCCAAAGAGCTTGCGACCATCGTCAGTCAATTAAATGGTGGTTTCTTTTTTGCGGTTCGATTTGGTATTGGATTGGTATTCTTGCAAGAGCTAGCTTCTAATAATAGTACCGATATGCCAGCGGTTTGGTCTGAGGCTATCAGACTACAAAGCCTTACTAATAGTAAAAATATATCTGCCGTTATATTAGTCGTTGCCTTAGTCAACTGTAATCCCACCAGCCAGAATTTAATTAGTCATCTACAATTAGATTTAGAAGATTTAATTAACGGCATTAAATGGTTTAACCATTTATCTAGTTTGATTGAAGAATATCAAAAGCCAAAATTGACCGGTGGTTTAGCGCGTGATTGGTCATTCGGGTGGACGCCGATGCTTAATCATTTTGGTAAAAATGTTAGTCAACAGGTTAATAGCGTTTCGCTTCTTAATTTACCGGCTCACGACCAAGCAATTGAACGAATAATTGGTATCTTTAGTAAAAATGGTCGCCAAAATGCAGTATTAGTTGGACCTTCAGGAGTTGGCAAAACTAGGATTGTGCAATCTTTTGCGGCTAAGTTGGTTAATGGATCATCTGATGTTCCACATAATTTAAAATATCGACAAGTTTTTATATTAGATGCTGGATCGTTGATTGCGACGGCACCTGAAAAAGGTGGGCTAGAAAGGCTAATACCTCAAATTTTGAACGAAGCCTATAGGGCAAAAAATATAATTATCTGTCTTGATAATGCCCATTTGTTTTTTGAAGAGGGTATTGGATCAGTTGATATTTCTAATATAATCTTGCCAGTACTTGAATCTGGCGGTTTAAGGATGATACTTGCAGTCGACGAACAACGATATTTGCAAATATGCGCACGTAAACCCGAGATTGCAAATGCTCTCAACCAAATCGTTGTTGCCCCAGCTAGTCGAGACGAAACTATAGCGATTATGCAAGACAGATTGGTTGAAGTGGAGTGTCAAAACAGTGTTGTGTATATGTATCAGGCGCTTGTTGAGGCTTATCGATTAGGTGATAGATATATTTTTGATCTAGCAATGCCCGGTAAGGCACTCAAATTAATGGAGTCGGCTGCTCATTATGGCGACAACGGTTTAATCACAGCTAAATCTGTTCAGCAGACAATTGAGAAAACTTTGGATATAAAAGTTAGCGTCGCGACTGACGAAGATGATCGTAAAAAATTGCTTAATATGGAAGATTTGATTCACAAGCGAATGATTAACCAGTCTAGAGCGGTTAGTGTCGTCAGTAACGCGCTTAGGCGAGCTAGGGCGGGCGTTCGAAGTCAAAACCGACCGATAGGTACCTTTTTGTTTCTTGGGCCCACGGGCGTCGGCAAGACCGAATTAGCTAAGTCATTGGCTGAGGTCTATTTTGGTGGTGAAAATAAGATTGTCAGACTAGATATGAACGAATACGCCAGTAGTCAAGATGTCGCGCGTCTGCTAGCTGATGGCGCCGATAACGCCAATAGTTTAACAGCTCGAGTGATGAAACAGCCATTTTGTGTAGTGCTGCTAGACGAGATTGAAAAAGCCCATCCAAATGTGTTGTCAACATTACTACAGTTATTGGACGAGGGTATATTGCGAGATATCAAAAACCGCGAAGTCAGCTTTCGAGATGCCATAATTATTACTACAAGTAATGCTGGCGCTGATACTATTCGTGAATATATTGATCGGGGTTATGATATCGAGCAGTTCGAGGATCAATTTGTTGATGGTTTAATTAGTAGTAATCAATTTCGCCCAGAGTTCTTGAATCGTTTTGATGAAATCGTAATGTTTAGGCCACTAAAGAAAGACGAACTAATCCAGGTTGTTGATTTAATGATTGCCGATGTCAATAAAACGATGTCGCTTCAAAAAATTAGCATCAATGTATCTTGGGATGCTAAAAAATATCTCGTTGAAGCGGGTTATGATCCACGACTAGGTGCTCGTCCAATGCGTCGAATGGTGCAAAGAGCAGTCGAAAATACGGTTGCTAGACAAATGCTTTCAGGTACAGTTGTGCCTGGCAGTATTATAGAAATTACGCTCGAGCAGGTTCAACAAATGGTTAGTTCAAAAACTGATGCTGATCAAATAGTTAAAAATAGCTAGAAACTAAGGTCTTAGTGTTCCGGCAAAGACTTGCCAAGCGAGTAGTGACTTAGCGACTAGACTCAAAATGATATAAACACGTTCGCCGTAAAGGTAATTCTTCCATGGCCCAATTTTCTTGTACTGTAGGATCATATTGATTGCAAAGCAATTAAAGAAGATAAAGATCGAAACAAATATCCAATAAACAAAGGTTGGGGTTTTGGCGTTGCCAATTGCATTAGCGTATGACATCCAGAAGTAGAACGCAATTACTAACCAAGGAATCGCTCCGGCAATACAGCCGATAATATAACTTATCCAGCTGGTTTTTTTGGTTGTTTGATTGTGGATTTCCATAACTAGACCCATTAAATTCATCACCGAAGTTAACGCAAATATCATAACTAAACTCGTAGCATCGTATACGCCAACTAGTAGTGATATTGCTACCATCATAATACTTGCTGATATGGCATATTCAATCCAGCGAGCCTTATTAATACCAAGCGACAAATCTTCATTGTATTTTTTGTTATAAACAGTTGCGATTATAAAGTGGGCAGTTGCCGACAAAAAGAAAAATATTGCAATCAAAATTGGCAATGATAAGTTAAATAATACTTTCGTAGTTGGTAATAAGCTTTGAGTGCTAACATTAAACGACAAAAAATTGCCACTTATTGGAAGCGTAAAGACCTTACTTAATATTAGTATTAATATTGCTTGCCCAAAGTGCAAAAAACCCATAAATAGGTTAAATTTACGCAAACTACTTGTTGTAATTTTGTTAATCATAATATTAGTATACTACTAACTATAACCATTGCCCGCCGTATATCAGTGCGCCAATTATTACAAGACAATTTATGATAAAAAATAGTAATTGATAAATTAAAACGACTTTTTCTCTATGGACTATCGCGTACCATATCCATATTAGCGTCATTAAATTAAAGCCTAGCCAAGTAATTATCGAAACATCTGAAGCGTCCTTATTCCTGAATATCAGGATTACTTGGGGTAGGGTAAATAGTGGTTCGACGATAGCAGCAATTAGAATAATTTTGTCGATAAAAAGCTCTTTTTTGGGTTTTTGTTTTAGCTTGAGCATATTAAATATTTTATCATAAAATAAAGTAAAACGCTTTTGCTTATCGGCTAATTATTGCTTTTTTGCTAAATTATAATTGCGACAATTGCAAAACGGCCGTCGTCACTTTGCATGCCTTTAACAAAATTACTATGTGAATAATAATTTTTGTCTATCGATGAATCGATTGGCGAAATATTTATATTTTTTTTAATAATTCCAGCATCCATTAATTGTTTAGTCGCTAATTCGTGTAAACTGCAATTATCAAAGGCAAAAAGTGGATAATTTGTTTTGCCGGCTGCTGGACTTAGCCACACGATAATATTTACTGGATTAAGTTTGTGTTGTTTTGTTAAATACTCGACACAACTAGTGCCACCGTTTTGTTCAAGATTTTGTCTGCCGAGGTGCGATACCATCAGTATGTTTCTTGTAGGTTCATATAATACGGCACCAATACAATCAGCCAATGGTAAAAATAGGGCGTGATTTAGTTTATTAACAACCAATGCGTCGCTAATTATAGTTGATTGTTTAGTTATGCCATCACCTTTTGATGTATTATCAATTGTTTTGTAACGGCAATAGTTATTTCCTTCATAAGCCACTCGAACTAGTGTGGCATTGTCCGGTTGGATATTGTTGCGAATTAGAAAATCTTTTCGAGATTGATCTACTTTATCTTTTTCATCGCCGATAACTGATTTCATTGAGCCATCGGCACGAGTAGAGGTAAAAATTTTTAGTGGCATAATGATATTATAACTTATTGGGCGTAATGGGTTGTCAGGCGGTCGCTTCGCTTCCTATTTCCGCTCAGTTACAAAAATGAGTAAACTAATTTTTGTGCCTGTCGCTTCATGAACCAACGACTATTTTTGCCAAGGCAAAAAGTCGTTGTTTCAATCCAATCCCAGGGATGACCAAAATAAAATAACCAACTTTTGGTTGGTTATTTTATTTTGGTACCCTGGGTTGGAATTGAACCAACGACCTTAGGCTTAGAAGTCCTCTGCTCTATCCACTGAGCTACCAGGGCATGGATATGTTTGTTGTAATGCCTGCCATATCATACGATATGGCCCTGTCGGATGACAGGGAACTACCAGGGCGTATCACACAGGTTATTATAGCAAATTTTGTGTGTATCTTATCGTATTAAATTTATGGAGTATAATATAAACATAAGGAGAAACATCAAATGACAAACATTATTGATAATGGTCCCGAACAGGTTGTGACAAATATTGAGTCAAACACACTTGAAAATGAAAATTACAGGACAACGCTTTGGACTGGTTATAATCTGCAGGTAACACTAATGGCAATCAAGCCAGGCTGTGATATTGGTTTAGAAGTTCATGAAACTCACGATCAATTTTTACGCATCGAACAAGGTCAAGCCAAGGTAGTAATGGGACCTTCAAAGGAAAACTTACAAACATGGCAGGCAAGTGATGGATTTGCCGTCTTTGTCCCCGCTGGCTCTTGGCACGATTTAACTAATACAGGTGAAGACACACTTAAGGTTTATTCAATTTATGCCCCACCTCAGCACCCACATGGCACCGTTCACGTTACTAAAGAAGATGCCGACAAAGCTGAATAGCCCTTTTTAAGATAAGCCACTCCTGGTATAATGTACCAGGAGAGTGGGCATAGTATAGCGGTTAATATATTTGTTTTCCAAACAAATGATGAGAGTTCGACTCTCTCTGCCCGCACCATTTTGTTCATGGCGAATGTAGCTCATCTGGTTAGAGCGTCGGGTTGTGGTTCCGAAGGTAGAGGGTTCGATACCCTTCATTCGCCCCAAATAAAATAAGACCTTTTTGGTCTTATTTTATTTGGAATGAATAATCGTATCGAACCCTCTACCTTAGAGGGCGAGAACTGCCTGTGGCAGTTTGAGGGCTACGTTTCAGATTTTGAACTATGTTCAAAGTATAAAACTAGCGGGGTCGCGGAACGTGACCGATACCCTTCATTCGCCCCAAATAATTTAGAAGGCTTATGCCTTCTTTTTTGCTAGAATGGTTATATGAGATATTTAACATTTCTAAAAACTCTAACAAATTGTCCATTTTGTGAAGATATCAAGCCTCGGATCTTAATTGAAAACAATGGGGCATTTTTGACTTATTCCTTGGCGCCGTATCACAAGTATCATCTGTTGGTTATTCCAAAGCGGCATGTTGAAAATATCAAGGATTTAACTTGGGATGAGGATGTGTGCGTCATGGCGCTAATCGTGACTGGTATTAAGACCTTAGACAATATCGGGCATAATGATTGTGTTGTTGTCGTTAAAGATGGTAAAGCGTCGGGCAAGAGTGTTCAGCATCATTTGCATTATCATATTATTCCAGGTGGAAAAGTAAAAGATATCAGTGTTAATGAAAAGGTTAGGAAACTATTAAGCGATGATGAAGAAAAATCTCTAAAATTGGAATTAGAGAAGACGCTTGGTCGCCAAGACTAATCCTAAAATAGCTAGCCTTTTGAGTAGTTTGCTATAATGGAGTCGAACAAGGTTAAGCATTATGGATTTAAACAAGCATATAGTTACGAATGATGACAACAAACCATTTCATAGTAATGGCTACGCTAGGGTTGCGGTTGGCAATCGGGTTGGTATAACTTCGGCCGAGTCATTTAGCCAGCGTCAACAGATTGAACGTAACCGTCGGCTTATATATGGCTATAATCGCTCAGCAATCGGCAATGCATACGGGGTTTTGCGAGCTAAATCTGTGACTAGTAATAATGTAATTAACAGAGTAGCTACTCCGTCTTTGCGACGCCAAAATAATCCACCTCCGCAACATTATGATCCGTTTGCCTAGAGATTATATCTCGCGGAAAGTTGCGATATCGGCGCCGAGGTCGTTTAGGCGATTAGCAAAATCTTCATAACCACGATTGATAGAATAGACGTCGCGTAACGTTGAGCAACCTGGGGTTGCTAGCATAGCAAGCATGATAACAACTGATGGACGTAAGGCTGGTGGCGCGACAATATCGGCTGGCTTCCATTTGGTTGGTCCTGTAATGTAAACACGATGCGGGTCAACTAACTCAATATTAGCATTTAACTTACTAAGCTCAGTAAAATAAATTGCTCGATTATCGTATGACCAGTCGTGAACCAGAGTGCGGCCATTTGCAACAGTTGCAATTAAACCCAAAAACGGTAAATTATCCATATTAACGCCAGGAAAAGGCATGCAGTGTAATTTATCAATTGGCGCCTTTAGTTTTGATTGCATGATGTTTATATCGACTAGGCGTGTTTCGCCATTTCTGGCATCGTATTCCTCGGATATAGAATATTTTAGCCCCATGCCGCTGAGGATGGCTAACTCAATTTCCAAAAATTCAATTGGTGCGCGTTTGATTGTTATTTCAGAGTCAGTTACGATACTAGCCGCAATTAAACTCATAGCCTCAATTGGATCTTCGCTGATAAAATATTCAACATTTCGATTAATGCTACGAACACCACGAATGACAAGTGTAGTTGTACCGATTCCGTCAATTTTAACACCTAGCTTTTTCAAGAAAAAGCATAAATCTTGAACCATATAATTTGGGCTAGCATTACGGATGGTTATTTCGCCATCATAAAGTGCCGCTGCCATAATAATGTTTTCGGTTGCCGTATCACCTCGTTCGGTCAATAGAATAGCATGATCAACTGTTTTTTGATTGACCGTAGCATGGTATCGGTTGCTCGAAGTTTCAATATTTAAGCCGAATGGAGCTAGGCCGGCTATGTGAGGCTCAACCGTGCGATTACCTAAGTTACAACCGCCAGCAAATGGTAAATCAAATTCTTTGTATTGATGGAGCAGTGGACCTAAGAACATGATGACGGTGCGAGTTCGTTTAGCTGCTTCGATATTTATATTTTGCAATTTTAATCTGGCAGGTGGAGTGATTTCAAGATCGTTTCGTTCATTCAACCAACGCACTTTAACGCCAATACTTTGAAGTACTTCAATAATACGATAAACTTCTTCGATTCTGGCGACGTGACGTAGAGTGGTCGTTCCATGATTAAGTAGACTGGCGCAAAGTAGTCCGACGGCGCCATTTTTGCTAGTTTTTACTTCAATTTCACCTGATAATTTTTTTCCGCCATTAATTCGAAAATTTAGTTTTCCAGATTGGTTAAGACTGACAAGTTCACTTGACAAGACGTCACTAATACGTGCTAGCATCTCAAGGCTGATATTTTGACCACCTTTTTCGATGCGGTTTATGGCACTTTGGCTGGTATTCAAGGCTTCAGCTAGTTGAGTTTGAGTCATGCCTCGTGATTGCCTAGTCTCTTGTATAAGGTTTCCAATTTTTGATTTATAATCATCATTTGTCATATCATTAATAATATATCATGCATGATATAGAGTCAATGTGGGGGGGGGGGGTGTATTACTTACCTCGCGGGTCCTGTCGCCCGGTCCACCCCAATCGCAACCCAAATAGTGCTGGTTTCCTAGCGTCTACTGCCGACACCTCATTTCAGCAGGCCCACTCTACGTGTGACACTTTGTGTCAGCACGTGGCGTTTGGCTGCCTACCGGCACAATCCTGCTGGAAATGAAGTATCGTCATTAGACGTATTTCATATAGTTTGAAGTTTTATAACATTTGGCAGAAAAGTAATCACGGGTGGCGTTCGGCGGGGCGACCCCAGTTTACTACAAAATGGTAATCCATTTTTATAAACTAGGGGTGGACCGGGCGACAGGAC
>Ga0209429_10000855_pt1 | contig 19884 bp, 16 predicted proteins | sample BarGraNGADG00212_3_FD_184493 | JGI IMG/M metagenome (GOLD analysis project Ga0209429, IMG submission 184493) | Arctic peat soil microbial communities from Barrow, Alaska - Barrow Graham LP Ref core NGADG0004-212 (SPAdes) (version 2) | ecosystem: Environmental > Terrestrial > Soil > Wetlands >...
ATTCTACCTGTTCCAGATATTTTGTGATTTTCTCGATGCTGTCGTATTCGTTATAGTTGAGGCTCGGATAATTGGGATTGCCTTGCAGTATATAATTAATATAGGCATCCACCACAAAGACCATATGCAGGTAGATGTCTCTCAGCGACGGGAAGCTGGCGCCTCGATCCTTGATAACTTCCTCCCAGGAAAGCTTGCTTAAGGTTTCCAGATATTTGTGCCTTAAAAATTGACTATACTCCAACAGCTTTAAAGTATTCATCGTTTCCTCCAATTGAAAAACTGATATTTCGAGACCTGACCCCGCGTTTCACCGGTTGGATGTTAAGTTGCCGATGTAACATTACAGTCCCAAATCTGCCGCTACTCCCTTCATCGCTTCCAAGCCAAGCTCAATAAATGCATCCAATTCCAAACCGATCTCACTGCACTTTGCTATCTGCTCTCGATTCGCGCCCGCCGCAAAGCGCTCCTCTTTGAACCGCTTTCGAATGGATTTGGTTTCCACGGAGGCCAGCTTTTTATCGGGACGGACTAAAGCTCCGGCAGTGATGAGCCCGGTCAAAGGATCGGCACAAAAGAGGGCTTTATCCATCAGCGACATGCAGGGCTCTCCGTGCGCTTCGTTGTGGACAAGAATTGCACGACAGATCGCTTCACTTGCGCCTAACTGTTTTGCCATTTCCGCCCCGGGCTTGCTGTGGACTTTCAAATCGGCATGGGTCAACTCAACATCGATATCGTGAAGCAGACCCGCCAGCCCCCACTCATCTTCGTTTTCATTGAACCGCCGGGCAAGCGCCCGCATAATGGCTTCCGTAGCCAGCATATGCTTGATCAGGTTTTCATTCTTCACATTTTCTTGGATGGCTTTCAGTGCCGCTTCCCGATCCATAAGTTTCTCTGCCCAATGAGATGGTTTTGATTATTCTGTAACAAGTCTAAAAAAATAGAATCGTCGCCTTTACACACGAGAAAATGATTGTTATCTGTTGGGATAGAAACTTAGAAACTTAAAGGCGTCCCCTTTTCCGTCACAATTCACGACCAAAAATAGGGCGCTGTCACTAATTATCTTTTTGCCGATACTTTTTTAGACCTCGGTAGTAATAATTTATTTGATTCATATTCCTTATGCGTGCTGAAAATACAGTCTACTAATCGGCTACAGCTCGATGTCATTCGTGCAAGCACTTTGATTTGATCTCTGCAGGAATTGCTATCATTCTTTAGCGGATAGTTTATGCTGTGATCAACTTCACCCCACACCTCTTCCATTAAAGTGCGGACTTGAATTTCACACGTTATTGATGCACTCGAATTGGGTTGTATTATATAATGAACACTTGTGTACATATTGGGGTGCTTAGATGTTTTAATACCAATTTCCTTAAAATAACTGCGGGATTCATCATCCCATGTTTTGGCATTTGGTCCTTCTATTAGGATCCACGCCTGTTCTCTAAATATTTTTTTTAACTCCATATCTATTTGCTCTATTTGTCTCGTATAAAGATGCAAAATCCTAAAGCCAGCTAAATCATTAACTTTTGAAAATAAATTATCTTTATTAATATCAAAAGGTATTCCCGCTTTCTTCATATCGATAGCTTTGCGAATTAGTTTGTCTCTTAAATGTTCGGGATCTTTAACACGATATTTTTTCGAGTGAATAAGTTTGTTAAGGCTTGCAGAATTATCAATACTACCATTAATACTGTTTAAAGTTGTGGAAAATAGGTGCCGCTTTTTAACAAAATGGTCTACCAGCTCATCAATTATTTTTAACTGTTTTACACCAAGTGTGTTTTTCATGAGCTTGTTTAATTCCTTACAGCTCTGGAAATAATGTTGTTCGCAATTGAAGTAAGTTCTTTTTCTGCAGATTGTTTTTGATTGAGATTACCACCATCGACCTCAAAAAATGATTTACCTTGTTTTTGTGACAAAAGAGCTAAGCTGGCAAAATCTTTGACTTGCCCTAATTTATTTTGACTCAACGTGCCTGTCGCCAAGTCCTTATCGATTTTGCGAAGAACTTCAGTGATATCGCTATAGATACTTTTTTCTAATTTCTTTGCATATGATGAATATTCACTGGCCAGAGTATCACCATACATTCTGAATCTCTGTAAAATGTATCCTAGAAATATCGGCCTACCTGGCAACAAAAATGTGTTGTCTGGTGCTAATTGAGTGATGGTTTTCCAATCTGATATCCAATCATATAAAGATTTCCCAAGAGTTCTAAGTGCTCTGACGGAAAAAAGATCGCAAGCCGCTGGAACAATAAAATAATCGCAGTCTAAAAGGATAATTCGATTGAGCGGGCCAATATTTGGTCCGATATCATAGAAAATATAATCTATCATTTCTTTCCGAGCTATATTGTTTACCATTTCGCTTATTGCAGATGCAGTTTTAAAGCCGCGAGGTTTTCGTGACATACAATCAAACCAAGTTTGGTATAATTCTTTTTCGAATTCAGATAGACGAATATCACCAGGGAGGAGAAATACGCGTTCTTGTCGTTCGTATGCTTTAATACTTTTTATGTCGCCAGTGTTATCAAAAAGTGGTTTAAGACCAGACCAAATAGTAGCCCCACTATCAGAATCCGAATTTTCCAGCCACCCATCAACTACATCAGATTCAACGAGATATGATGTTAAATTGCATTGAGGATCAGCATCTACAAGTAAAACACGTTTACCCAAAGAAGCAAGAGCCGCAGCAATATTTATTGTTAACGTAGTTTTTCCAACACCACCTTTATGATTATATAGTGTTAGTCTTAACGCAGAGTGCCGGTTAATATATTGATTATCAGATTTTTTCACGATTAGGCCTTATTTGAATCCCCGTTTTTTGTACTTGTCTTTTTACTGCGTTTTTTTGGTCGCATATTTGATATACTTGCTCTTGCTGTCTCTCGATTGGGTAGGGCCTGCACATACAATTCGCCCGCAGCACTAATTTGCTTTTTACCTCCGCCGGCTTGAACCAACAGGCCGGCCCGTGAAGCATGATCGACAGCAACAGTGGCATTTGATAATTTTGGCTGGGCTGCTTCCGTATTTAAAGTGCTTAAGTCAATTGTTTTAAAATGTGGTGTATCTCTATAGTGAGATAGGTAGTATGCTAAGCATGCAATGCGTTCAACATCAGTTACAGGAGTCTTGTCGCGTAAGAATTCTTTGGGAGACATTGAGCGATTCTCCAAAAATGATACACTTTGTCTTGAAGGGGTATCGTTCAGAAAACCTTCATTACTTTTAGCATATGGAATTGTCGAAGATATGCCCAAAATGGTTGTAACTGCTTGCAGAATATTTTTTTGTGCTTCTACATCCAATTTTCTAAGGGCGGTGACAATAGAGTTAAATACTTCAATGTTAAGGTCAAGATCAGATACATTGGTATCATTTTCCATTTTAAACTCCTTCTTGGGGATAATTCGTCTTTTAAAGACTACTACCCTTCGTTTTTAAAATTTGATACTTGCTATATTACAACTTCTAGCTAACAATGCAAGAAAAAACATGTAGTTAAAATAGACAGGATCAAGGGGCATGTAGCAAGGGTAAAGGGCTAAAGGAAAGATGTCTCCCTGCGGTTCGACATGACAAGTATTCCGCTGGATTTACCCTGAAGAGCTCTTTGCCGGCCTGCGCCGTAATGACAGAAGAAAGATCGCCACGCCCGATCAGGTCGCATGGTCCCCATCCGCTTCGCTTCGGGGATAATTCAACTTACAAGTTTCAGCGCACTTCGTTTCTGAAACTTGAGTTTCATTAGTAATTAGGGACAGCACAGTATTTCTTTAAAGAGGTTCTCTTCTTAACCTCTTCCACGATTTTTGGTAAAACAGTGCCGGTCTTTCCCCGGATTAGATAATCGGATATGCCCTCTTCGGTCAACGGAGTGGGATCAGCATTGATTTCAATTATAATTGTTTTCTGTTTAGACTGATACTGTTTGGCCATCCTGGGCAGCATGGCAAAAGGATGAACTACCGCCGACGTCCCGCAAATCAGCATCAGATCACATCTTCCTACCTCTGCCTGGCTTTCTTGGGCTACATCCGCGGGAATGGCTTCATTAAAATGGACGACATCCGACTTCAGAACACCATTGCATTTTCGGCATAAAGGCGGCAAGCGATCTTCCGCCAATAACCGATCCAGCTCGAATTCCCTCGGATCAAACCGGGAATCGCAGGAAAAACATCTCAGCAATGAAATATTTCCATGATAATCCAGAACTCTCTTGCTGCCCGCTTTCTGGTGCAGGTTATCAATATTCTGGGTGACTATACATTTCAGAATTGCCATCTTCTCCAATTCGGCCAGGGCAAAGTGCCCGGGATTAGGGAGGGCATTAGTCAAATTCCCCAGAAGCGAAGCGCCGGTAATTCGCTCTATCCAGTATTCTTTCGGGTTTTGTTGAAACTTGAAATAACTCTGATAGGCCTTTCTTTCGGCATCGGGATTTTTCGTCCAAATCCCGTTAGGTCCCCGAAAATCAGGGATTCCCGATTCGGTGGACATGCCGGCTCCGGTCAACGCGACGGCATGTTTGCTTTTGATTAACTGCTCGGCCACTTTTGAAATTAATTCTTCCATATCCATTCTTTAGTTATTCCGGAAACACCATGCATAAACGGGGTCTTGAAATATCAGTTTCCCCTATCAAACCTCATGGGCCTTTTTACCGTAAACCCTCTCATACGCCGCGCAGTATGGGCATACGCTATTCTCGATAGTTTTGACAAACCAATAAGCGAACCCGCGCTGCTTCTTTCTCGCGTGAGTGCATACCGGGCAAGTGACGCAGCGCTGGGTCATTTTTTTATCTTTTTCGGTTGCAGAAATTGTGTTCATATACAATCCTCCTGAATTAATTGGATTTATATTCATCATTTCTTTCCAACCGAATAGATGAAGTCCTTTTTCCCTTCATCTACATTGCTCCTGAAATATGCTTCAGACAATCTGATGTCGAGTTTATTCCCGGAAGACAAAGTTAACCCGGATACATTGAGCAGACGTTCGGCTGATATGGCTCGGTCTGTTACGCTGAGAAACGGCAATGTCCTAATTGCTGCAGCATCAAAAGTGCAAAATGTCAAGGTCTTCTCCCTTACAAGAATGGCAAGGGATTCTATTTCGCCAGCGTGAATTGCTTCTCGTTTCAATGATGGCAGCAGTTTCAGAATATCTCGAATTTCATCAATAGAGGCAGTGGATTCAATGACAAGCCCTGTGTCTATGTACTGTTTTCTAAAGTTTACAGGTATCTTTTTGCCGTCCCTGTGATAATATTTAACCTCAACAATGACGGATGAGGAAGCATGCAACTCATGCAACCCCGCCAACTTATCTAAAACATCAATCTCAAGAAATTTAATGACAACATCCGCATCAAGCAGCCACAATCTCAACCGATACATCCTCCTTTTCGGCCAACCCTCGATACTCCAAAAACTCGTCAATATCTGCACGATCTATACTTAGAATCTCCGCAAACTTACCACGGGAAATCAACCCTTTTCGGAGACACTTAGCCGATAGGGATATAAATCGCTCCGAAACAGGTACGTCAATCGCAGAATCTTTTCTAATGCGACGGTCAATCATTGTTAGTTCATCGTTTTTCGATAACTCATTCGCTTTGTCCCACGGTATTAGCCGCAAGTTTGCCATGCGGTAAAGTATGGCCGACGTGGAAACGCCGAACTCACGCGCCACATCAACAATATCAGAAAGTGGAAGTTTCTGTTCCATTATCTTTTTGGTTAATTCTTGTCGAACTTCGGCTTCCGGCAAAAGGAGGGCGGATGCAAATCGATCTGCTTTTTTTTCAATGTCTGTAAAAAGTTGTTCATCGGCTTCCATTTCTGCGGGGCTAAAAGTATCCCACGTTATGACATGGAATAATTCATGCGCAAGAGTAAAATTAATCCGCCACGGCGCTTCTTCATTGTTGACCACTATGGCGGCGCCTAATTCCGGATGGACTGTTGCCGCTGCTGAACCAAAGTCGGATAGTTCAATAAAAAGAATCTTTATCTGGAGAATTTGCTCCATTACTTTTTGGAGTGAAAGCGCCGGCCTGCTACCCAAATTCAGCATATAGCCTATTTTTGAAGCAAGACCATCAATTTGATTGTTCGTCCTGATGTCTGCCGGTGTAACTGTAATCAATCGGGCATTGCTCTCTTTGTCTATTTCCAGCAACCTCTCAAGAAAATAATACTGCTCAAAACGATTCTTTATATAAGCTTCAATTTCCTTTCTTCTTTCACCAGAAGGGGCCTTCCGCCAAAGAAGATTCATCGCTGCAAGTGGCTGATCATCACCCATGAGAAGGGTACTGAGATTGCAGAAATACGTTTTGGCAAAAAGAGCCAATTCACTTGCTTTAACTTCGCGCTCGCCCTTTTCAATATTGCTCAAAGTTTGATAATTGGCAAAGCCGAGTCTTGATGCGGCATCGCCGATAGTCAATCCTGCGGACTCGCGAGCTTTCTTTAAACGATCTGCCAAATTGTTAGTCGGCATTTCAATCCCTCCCTTTTAGTTGCCTATATATAAAATACTTATTTTATAATGTCAATTAGATAATAAATTATTATACAGGCAGCCCGGAAAAGGCGATAGTGGACATAAGGTATTTAATATACTAATGAATTGCAATAGGCCGTGTGGAATCAAGGGTATATTTCAAAAGGGCTTGCGTGGTTTATCGATTGCAATAATAAGGAATAAAGATTTGCACCTGTTGCGCAGGTTAATAAAGCGTTAAAGATTTATTTGCGGTTGATTGCCTTGTTGCCAAAGTGTATCAAAAATAAATTCCTTGTATCTTCTTTGAAAATCCTGGTCTGTGGAGAACTTTTTAAATATCTCAGTCTGTGTAAACAAGTATTGCTGCATTAATTCTTCCACTTTTTTGTCGGAAGATATTTTTGCATTTTGCCTGTCGGGTGAAGTATTTATTGCATCCATAATTTTTTCATCTCTTTTCATATCCGCAGGGATTTGCTGCGTTAAGATTTCATTGACTTTATCTTTATCAGTCCATTCTATATCGCCAAAGCGATGGTTGAATGCTTTAATGATATTCTCCAAAGTATCAAGTTCCGGTTCTGCTTTGCCGCCACCAACACCAACAGGGATTGGCTTAACATAGCCAGGTTCTGCAATTAAACTAATTTTTTCTGTTCCTTGTTTGGCAGGCCGGTAACTATCCATATCAATAGTTTCAATAATTCCTGCGGCAAGGTCTTCGTTTTCATCAATAGTTAGTTTTGGTAAAAGATATTTTAGATACCACCACAACTGCTCCCAGTAAAGGTTATTGAAGTCAAGCAATTTGGCTAAATAGCTGTATGTCCTTAAAAAGGATTTTACTTTTATTTTAAAGTCGATCTGCTTCTCAAGATTTAATTCAAATTTAAAAATATGCGCCGCCGAATCAATAATCGGGTCTAAGATAGTTCTAGCAGCATTACCAGAATACTTTTCAAAAAAGTCTTTTACTACTTCTTCGTTGTGAACTTCAAATTTATCCAAAGCATCTAAAAGGTCATTAAGTTTATTAGGACTTGTTTCCTCGCTTAGAATTGTTGAAGTATAGTAAGGGTCAAAAGATAGTTTTATTTCTTCGGCTGTATTGTAAAAGTCTAAAACAAAAGTATCTTTCTTAAATGGTTTGAATGCTCTGTTCAGGCGTGAAAGTGTTTGCACAGCTTGCACACCTCTTAACTTTTTGTCCACATACATGGTATGTAAAAGCGGTTGGTCGAATCCGGTTTGATATTTATTGGCTACGATTAAAAAACGGTATCCTTTTTTCTTAAAGTTTTTAGGAATATCGTTTTTGTAGCTTTCAAAATTATTCATTGATGTTTCGTCATACCCAACACCTTTGTATGTTTTCTTGCCTGAAAATGCGATAATTGCTTTGTAAGGCGATTTTATCTCTTTGAGGTATTCATCAAAGGCGTGTTTGTATTTGATAGCCGCCAAAATGCCCCTGGTTACAACCATTGCCTTGGCTTCGCCATTGATCAGGTGTTTTACATCACGATGAAAATGATCAATCATTATTTTGGCTTTTTCGGCGATGGCAAATTCGTGACCTTCTACATATGCTCTTAATTTCTTTTGTGCCTGCTTGGTGTCAAACTCAGGATTTCCTTCCACTGATTTTATGAGCTTGTAAAAAGAACTGTAGGTAGTGTAATTTTGCAAGACATCAAGGATAAATTCTTCCTCAATGGCCTGCTTCATCGAATACAAATGGAAAGCATCAAAGGCAGTTTTTTCTTCTCCGTCTTTTACATATTTTCTGGGAACGCCAAAAGTTTCCAGTGTTTTGTTTTTGGGTGTTGCCGTAAAGGCGAAGTAAGAGCCGTTCTTTATCATCTTACGGCTTTCAATCAGCTCATTGATTTTATCTTCTAATGTTGGTTCGTCCTCGTCTTCCTCATCTTCATTTTTATCGGCTAAAACGGCATTCATTTTTGCGGATGTTTCTCCGCTTTGACTGCTGTGTGCTTCGTCTATGATGATTCCAAATTTCGATGAACTCATATCCTGCATTTCATCCAACAAATGCGGAAAGGTTTGCACCGTGCAAATGATTACTTTTTTCTTATTGGCGATTGCTTCACTTAACTGACTTGTTTTGCTTCCGCCTTCGCCTGTGATGGCTTCTACAATGCCTTGTTTGGGCGAAAACTGTCTGATTTCATCCCGCAGTTGTTTATCTAATACAATTCTATCTGTTACGACAATAACAGAATCAAAGAGGTTGTTCCCGCCTGATTGGTCAAACAAGCCGTGTAACTGATGCGCAAGCCAGGCGATGGATTTCGATTTACCTGAACCTGCCGAATGCTGGATTAAATATTTTTGTCCGATACCGTTTTCTTTGGCGTGCGCCAATATTTGCTTTACAGAAGTAAGTTGATGATAACGGGGAAAGATCATTGTCTTTTTCTTTTTGCCGGTATCTTCATTTGTTTCTTCAATTACCTGAGCAAACTTGTCAATGATGTTGCTAAGAGAATTTTTACTTAATACATCCTCCCACAAATAATGCGTTTTCAGGCCGTTGGGATTTACAGGATTTCCGGCGCCGAATGGCGGCACGGCTTTGCCATCGTTTAAACCTTTGTTGAAAGGAATAAAAAATGAATCTTTCTTTTTCAGTTCCGAACACATAAACACCTGCTCGGTGTCGGCTGCAAAGTGAACCATACAACGGGCAAATGAAAATAATTTCTCTTTCGGGTCTCTGCTGTTTTGGTATTGGCGAATACCATTTTGAACATATTGTCCGCTTAACGGATTTTTTAATTCGCAGGTAATTACAGGAATACCATTTAAAAAAATGGTTAAGTCTAAGCGGTTTTCGTGGTCTAAACTATATTTTAATTCTTGTGTTACTGAAAATACATTGGCTGCATACCTTGCGGCATCTTTGGTGTTGTACGTGGATGATGGTTTGCGGTAAAATAAATCTATGGTTTTATCAAAATGTTTTACGCCTTTGCGAAGCACTTCAATAACGCCTAACTCTTTTATTTTTTCATCCAAGCGCACTAAAAAACTGCGTTCGCCTTTTTTCTGAAGCATTTCATAAGCATCTTTTTGCGTTGCCTCAATAAAAGCCAAAACCTGTTTGATATTGACGCAAAACTCACGATCAAATTCGGCAGGGGCGGTTTCAATAAACTTGTGTTCACTCACCAAATGATTGGTAATGAATTTTTGAAATCCTTTTTCTGATGTGTCGGTAAACTGCATAATTAACTCGCTTGTAATTGTTTAATGCTGCGTTTGCCTGTAACCAAATCAGTTATCAAAGCTTCGCGGTATTCTTTGATGGATGAGATTTCTTTTTGGGCTTTGGAAATGGCAACGTCAAATATTTTAGTTTCTTCATTTAAGAATTTTACTATTTCAATTTCTTCTTCCATTGTTGTTGGCAATGGGATTAAATAGTTATTCAAATCTTCACTTGTAACACTTGGGAAAGTTGAGCCTTTGAAACTATCAGATATAAAATCAACCAAGGCTTTTATTGCATAAACCATAAAATCTTGATTTGTCTTTGAAATTATGGCTGCAACACCTCTTCCAATGCTCACATCTGCGTGGCAAATATTTAGCCGTCCAGTAGTTGAACCTCTCAAACAAAAAAGCAAAGCATCTTTTGGTGCAAATTTCTTAGGGTCTGTTGTCCATTTTAATTCTCTTGTATATCCAAAATATTCGTCAGAATATTCAACAGGTCCATTTACTAAAACACTTCCAACTCCTTTGTCGTTATATGTATTTTCGTGTGGTGAAATACCATAAATAATGTTTGAGCAAAACTTCAATTTTTTAATGTTCCAATTTTCAGGAATTTCTCCTACCCAATCTATTCCTATTTCCTTGAAACTATTTTTAGCATTAAGCCCTTTTGTAACACCTTTTCTAATAACACTCTGTTTCTCCTCCTCCAACAACTCAATCAACCTTTCCTTATTCCTAATAAACTTTTCTATTTCATTATTCTTTTTATCTAAATATTCAACAATGCTGTTTTGAACTTCCAATGGGGGTATAGCAACTGATATATTCAGTAGATCACTTGGACTCATTGTGGCTCTTACGCCTTGACCAATCATATTAAAGATGAATCTTTGGTAAAGATTAAAATATTGATAATAAAAATATCTCATATTTACATTTGAGTTATTGACTACTCTTATGTAAGCTGAACTCATTATCCCCCGCTTATGCACAAAACCTACTCTGCTTGTATTCTTGTTTTCAAGGTCGATTAATTTAAACACTAAATCGTTTTCGTTGAATATCTGATAAGTTCTGAAATCGTTAGGATTAAGTCCAACACCATCACCTTCAAACCTATCTATTACGCCATTCAAAGTCAGTCCTAATCTGTCAGAACATTGCATTTTGTCATTAATTACTTTTCTGCTTTTGAATAGAAACTTACCCCTTTTTAAATCCCAATTTGCAGGAATTTCAGGCATCCAAGCAACACTTGTTTTTTTTAGATTAATTTCCTTTTTAATCATCTACAATCTCTTTTAAAATGCCTTCGGTTTCTTTTTCCAGCTCAAATATTTCTGCGGTTATTTCTTCAATGCTGCGTGGCGGCACATAGTTGTAAAAATAGCGTGTAAATGAAATTTCATAACCTTTTACGGTTTTGCTTTCATCTATCCAGGCATCGGGAATGTGTTGCAATACTTCCCGCTCAAAGTATTCATTTATATCCTGGTCAAGCGGTACATTTTCTGTGTCACGCAAATCGCTGTCGGCTTCGTATTCAATTTTTCCCTTGCGCCCTGAGCTTGTCGAATGGGCGGTTTTCTCAACTAGTCTTTCTGCATCTTCATTTTTCCAAGACACAGCAACCAGAATGCTTTTCAATCCTTTGGCATCAATATCGAGTTTCAAGTCAGTAATTGCTTTGTTTACTAAAGGCACAAACTTATTGTAATCGTCAAATTGCTTATTGCCTATTTTGTCAGCTAATTTCTGAGCCGCTTGCATCAGTGCCAATTGACTTTTCCAATGTTCGGCACTCAGCAATTTATTTTTGTCGGCAGGTTTCAGCTTAATCTCATTCTTGTTGAGATGAGCTTCTATTTTGTCTTTGTGTTTTTTAATATCTTTATACAAATCATCGCCAAAATGATTGTAAGCCCATGCCATTTCTTCTTGTATGCCTTTATCAAAACGCAAGGTGGTAATGGCTTCGGCAGTAAATTGAGAAGAAAGGCGTAAGGGACGTTCGACGGTTATTTTGTTATAGCCAAAATATTCGTTCAGGTAAATTTTAGAAATGTCTGTTTCTTTAAAGTCCATATACAAATTGGTAATCTGATCAATTTGTGCAGGTTTAATTTCGCAATTCTTTTGCCCTAAGTTCTTGCGCAATTTTTCATACAATTCCATTGCATTAATCAACTGTATTTTGCCTTTTCGGTGTTCAGCTTTTTTGTTGGATACAATCCAAATGTAAGTGGGAATGCCGGTATTGTAGAAAATGTTTTTGGGCAAAGCAATGATACATTCCAGCCAATCGTTTTCTATTATGTATTTTCTGATTTCGCTTTCACCACCACCGGCATCACCTGTAAACAAAGCCGAACCGTTATGAACAGTGGCTATACGGCTGCCTAATTCGGTGTTGTGTTTCATCTTGCTGACCATATTCAACAGGAACAATAACTGTCCATCAGAAATAGAAGGCAAACCAATTTGAAAACGCGGATCTTTAATTTTCTGGCTTCCTTTTTTCCCTCTGTCATCCACAATGGCATCTTCATCTATTTTCCATGTTTTGCCGTAAGGTGGATTGGAAAGCATAAAGTCGAAATGCAGATGCGGAAAGCCATCTTTAGAAAGGGTAGAACCGTAGACGATATTCTCCGATTTTTCGCCTTTAATCAACATATCGCTGGTGCAAATAGCATAGGTTTCAGGATTCACTTCCTGTCCATAAAGCATAAAATTTGCTTTGTTTTTTGTAACCTCTAACGCATAATTTTCTGATTCCGTCAGCATGCCACCACTGCCGCTGGCAGGGTCATATACCAAATAAGTTCCTTTTTTAATTTTGTCTTTTACAGGTGTAAACAAAATATGTGTCATCAATTTAATGATTTCACGGGGCGTAAAATGTTCTCCTGCTTCTTCGTTGTTTTCTTCGTTAAACTTCCGAATCAATTCTTCAAATACATAACCCATCCCCAAGTTGGTGAGTGGTGGCAACTCTTCGCCTTTGCTGTTCTTCGCTTCATTAGGGCTCAGGTTTATTTCCTTGTTGCAAAGTTTTTCAACCAACAAGTACGTTACCCCGGCTTCTTTCATTGTTTCCAACTGATTTCTCAGTTTAAACTTGCTGATAATTTCCTGCACATTGGGGCTGTATCCATCAAGGTAGGCTTCCAGATTGGTGTCAATATTGTCGGCGTCATTCATTAATGTTTCAAACGTGAACTTGGAAATATTCCAAAAGGAATATCCTGATTGATTTTCTAAAGCCTTTTTATCGTCAATTTTTTGCTTAATTAGAAAAGCATTTGCCTCCAATACTTTTTTCTTGGTAGGCACAAGCAAAGCGTCCAAACGCCTTAAAACAGTGAACGGAAGAATGATGTCCCGATATTTGCCTCTCACGAAAACATCTCTCAATACATCGTCTGCAATGCTCCAAATGAAACTAGCAATTTGATTGTGGACCTTTGGGTTCATTTAATTTCCTTGTTTCTTCATCAATGAAGCACCGCCTTTTGGTTCTCCAAAGCCATCTCATAGGCTTCGGCAAAGTCGAGCCCGCAGTTGACTGTCGGGTCGTACAACTTGAAACCGACATACATGAGGCACAACAGGTGAATGCCGGAGAATGTTTCATTCGGATAGGCCTTCATGGTGTAGGTTTTGCCGGCAGTTGTGTGATCAATCCCGTTCATGCCGAGAATACTGATTTCGGAAATAATGGTGAATATTTCATCGCGGGATTGGCCATCGAAACGGCGCAGCGCATCGAGACAGAAAGTATATGCTTCCGGCTTATCGGTGGTCAGAGGGGCGGGTAACGCAGATTTGTCAGGGGCCATTTCTCTTTTGAGATGGACAGGATCTGTTTGCCAATCGTACCAGGGACGGAGCTTGAGGATGTTGGCGTATTCATCCACGATTTCGTATTCGTCACCCGGCGCAAAGTTTTCCATTCGCTTCTTCCAGATGTCGAAAAGATTCTTGCCGTGTGAAAAATTAGCGGATGTGCGGTAAGCTGCCGCATAGTCGGTTAAGCCTTGATAAAGATGATCAATAAAAAAGGCGTAAGCGCAATTAAGCGTTACACTGGCACGAAATATGAGGGGGGGGGTGAGCTTCTTAATCTCTTGATTGGTAAAGGTTTGCAAAGCTTCTAAATGCATCTGGTGGAGCGAGGCAAACTGAGAATGACGGAGGTCGGGATACTTATTGTAAATATTTTGTTCCACCACCATGTCGAGGGGGCAGTTGAATATTTGATTACTCAGGCCGGAAGTGAGCTTAAGAATTGTGTTGCTGATGCTTTCTTCAGAATATCCCTGCCGCTGAAGTTTGGCAATGTGATCAGCTACAGACCCAATAGCATATTCCCGTGTCTTGGCGGTTGTAGTGAAAAATCTATTCCGGGATAATTGGCGCGCCTCGTGTTCCAAAACGATATGTTCCAATTCGTGTGCTACAAGATGAGGGGTCATTGCTTCAGAACGCATCCGGTAACGAATCCGATGTTCATCGCGGTTATGCTTCCAGGCCATCTGAGATACGGCGGAAATATATTCAAGGGAATTGTCCTCCTCGATACTAATCGGGTGTCCCGTGCTTATCTCCAGAGCCATTTTTCGCGCCATGATTCCATTCATCAGTGCCCCGCTTTCTTTGCGGGCAAGCTCTGTGCTTATCTCCAGATAGAGGTCACGCGCGTTTTTATAAACCGGCGCACTGCGTATATCCGCCAAAGATGGCTGAATAAAAAGCTGATCCAGAATTTTCAGCGCCTTTTCAGGAGAATTTGTAATCCGGTGCAGGAGAGCCAACCCATAATAGGTGTTGGGATAGCTGGAATCAATCTTCAATGCTTTTTCGAAAAGTTCCCGCGCCTGGTCAATGTTTCCCATCTCCATGCGCAAAGCGGCAAAGTTATTGAGCAGAATGTTGTCATCAGGATTAATGGTCAATCCCTTTTCGAAATAGAAAGCCGCCACATCGAACGCCCTGTCATGCTTCGTCGCGATATTGCCCAGCAGCACGAATGACCAGACATTGGTCGGATCAATCTTAATACATTCATGCAACAGTTCTTTCGCCTTCGGAATAGTGCCTTCCTCAAGGTAGGCCATCGCTAAATTGCGCCGGGCGTCGATATGCTGTGGAATTATTGCAATGACTTTTTCGAAGTTTTTGATCGCTTTATCATAAGACCCCTGTTGCGCATCCCGGACACCTTTTTGGAAGAATTTCAATGCTTCGCTGATTTTTTCGGCACGCTGTTCCTGTAGTTTGATGAAGGCAATGCCGTTTTGGATGGAAACATCAACGTCAGAAGACAGAAAGCCATAGGATTTCTTGATCAATGCGATAGCGTCTTGTTCCGAAATGGCAGAGAGATCAACCGGCTTCGCCGGATCAAGGATAATGTGCTTCAAGGGAATAGAGATAATGAACATGCTGGCAAACCGTTTCCTTCCAATTTCGATTTAGACGATACATTGAACGATCTTTTGTGTCAATTAAATAAAGATGTTAGAGATAGACCAATTAGTTTATCAGCTTTACGGTTTGACGGAAGAAGAAATAAATATAGTGAGGGCGGAAGGCCAATGACAGCATTACCCATTGTTAATACCGGTATCAATAGACTGGATTTATCGCGACAACTGTTCAATTTTCTATCTGCATTTATTAAAAGCGTCCGCCATATTCATTTAATCTTTTGCAGCATCTCTCCCATCATTCGATGGACTAAGTCGATGGCTTTTAACGGGCGAATCATGACCTTAAAGTCGGTTATCCTGCCATCCGCATCCCTACTGATCATGTCCACAACATTAATGGTGATTCCTTTGAGGTGTGCTTCAATAACTCAAAACTATCCGGCGTGTGCTTTTTTGGCCCGCCCGGTTGATGGTTTTGTCAAGCCTGCCGATTTTTCGGCAAGATTTATAAGAGAGCGCAGTGCTTCATTTACGTCTTTTTCCGTAGGAAAGACTTTTGCTACATCGGGGCTGAGAAGTACCAGGTTGGTGCCTTGCCGGTAAGAATCAAAATACTTGCCACGGATGCCCTGACCTAAATCTTCTCGCCGATATTCCGGACGGAGTTCGTCTGATTGGCTAACCTTCTTCATATATTCTCCTTTCTTTGCGGCTCATCAAACGGGCGCTTATAATTCTTATTTTCTCGCCACGTTGCGTGTGGGAAACAACAAGCAGTCTTTTACGCAGCGAGAGCCCAAATGAAATATGTCGTGTTTCGTTTGCAGAGTGATCCGGGTCGTCAAACGTAATAGCCAATGGATCACAAAAAATAGTTGCTGCTTCCTGAAATGTGACATCGTGCTTACGAACGTTTATGCGGCTATCTTCAACGTAACGTGCATACCGGCTTTCGTGACAAGCGTGATCAGCATTTCGAAACTGAACTTTTCCCATTTGCCTGTAATCAAATCGGAAACCAGCGACTGACTGACGCAGAGAATCTTTGCCACCGCGGCTTGGGTAAGTTTCTTGGTTTTAATTAATTTCCGAAGATCGGCCATCAAATCGGCGCGCATTTGCAAAATCGCGGCCTCATCCGGTGAATATCCCAAATCAACAAATACATTGCCTGAGGATGCTAAAATGGACTTTTTCATAACTTACTCTAATACAACTTCTGGATAACAATGCAAGAAAAAACAGTTCACAGTTGCCTGTTTAAAAAGACAGATTGCTTCTTCGTCCCAGTTGCGGACTCATCGCAATGACAGAGGAGGTGTTCTTTATATCTTGGATTCCGGCCTTCGCCGGAATGACGAAGGTGAATTGCACCCTCCCCGAAGCTTGCTGCGGGGTAGTTCATTAAAAGCGCCATCTATGGGAATGAAATATTCAGACTCCGGTTATCACTTCAGCGCAATATGTAGAGACGTTGCATGCAACGTCTCTACTCCAGCAGGGTGTCAGGGCTATTTAAAGCGTTATCTAAAAAAACAAAGGCGGTAAAAGAAAAGGCCGCAGCCATTGGCAGGCTGCGGCCTTAAGAATTTTATGCCATTTCGCGTTCAAAGGATAACGAGGCGGCAAGGAGGAGGCTCCGCAGGCGTATTACTAATACGTTGAGGAAACCGATGACGCTGCCAACAAAGTTAGCCGAAGAAAGCGGGATGGCATTATTACACAACTCCGTACGCCAGCATAGCGTTGGCAACCTTAGTGAAGCCGGCAATATTAGCACCGGCAACATAATCACCTTTGCGTCCGTAAGCTTCTGCGGTATCCGCGCAATTTTTGTGGATGCTCTTCATGATCAGGAGCAGGCGGTTGTCCACTTCTTCGCGGGTCCAGGAAAGCCTCATACTGTTCTGGCTCATTTCCAAACCGGATGTGGCTACACCACCGGCATTCGCCGCTTTGCCGGGACCATAAAGGATTTTCTTATCCTGGAAAACCTTTATCGCCTCGGGTGTGGAGGGCATATTGGCTCCTTCAGCCACGCAGATACAACCGTTCTTCACGAGAGCCGCGGCATTCTTACCGTCAATTTCGTTTTGTGTCGCGCAGGGCAGGGCGATATCCACTTTAATGCCCTGTTCGCGGATGACATCCCATACATTCTTGCCTTCGTAACAAGCAGTCTTGTATTTATCGGCGTATTCAGTGAGCCGGCCGCGTTTGACGTTTTTCAATTCCAATACGTAATTGCATTTATTATTATCGATACCGGATTCATCGATGATTGTTGCCGTCGAATCGCAAAGAGAAATGACTTTGCCGCCCAACTGATTTACTTTTTCCACGGCGTACTGGGCAACGTTGCCTGCGCCGCTGATCGCGACGGTTTTGCCCTTGAAATCAAGACCGCGGGTAGCGAGCATTTCCGCGGCAAAGTAAGTTGTGCCGTAACCAGTTGCTTCGGGACGAATCAAACTTCCGCCGTATGACATGCCCTTTCCAGTAAGAACGCCGGTGTGTTCATTGCGGATTTTTTTGTAATAGCCGTAAAGATAACCGATTTCACGGCCGCCGACACCGATATCGCCTGCGGGAACGTCGGTTTCGCTGCCGATATGGCGGAATAATTCGCGCATGAAGGCTTGGCAGAAGCGCATTACTTCTCCATCTGATTTTCCTTTGGGATCAAAGTCGGAGCCGCCCTTGCTGCCGCCCATGGGCAGAGTGGTCAAGGAGTTTTTGAAAATCTGCTCAAAACCCAGAAATTTGATAATGCCCAGATTAACCGAGGGATGGAAACGAAGACCACCCTTGAAAGGACCAATGGCGTTGTTGAACTGAACGCGGAATCCGCGATTGACTTTCACATTGCCCTTGTCGTCCACCCAGGGCACTCTGAAGGTCATGGCTCTTTCCGGCTCGACAATCCGTTCATAGATGTTGGCTTTGACGAATTCCGGGTGCTTTTTAACCGTAGGCTCCAGCGTCTCCATGACTTCTTGAACAGCCTGATGAAATTCGGGCTGATCCGGATCGGTTTGCTTTACTTTGGCGATAACATCTTTAATTACTGACATGGTTAAATCCTCCTTAAAAAAATTATTTATTATTCATTTCATGTATCAGTGCACCATACATGAGGTAACTCTCAATTAGCGGCTTCGTAAAAAGTCCCCCGGCGTTAAAATTATTTTCCTTATAACTCATCAATACTTTGCAGACCTTGAAATTCCATCACGGTGGACATGGCCTTGTTATCTACGTCAAAACCTTCTTCGTGAGCTTTGGCAACCGGGTTTAACCCGCCGACTAGAATCATCCCCACTTTGTTTAAATCTACATTCGTTTGTCCAAGTGGATTTCCGGCGCTGCCGATAGAAAGAACACCATTAATTCCGGCCTTGGTCAGGCTGCCGATGATATCTTCAACCAGATCACGGCTCAGCGCCGGTATCTCACGGAAATTTGCCAGAATTTTCCCCTCGCCTTTTTCCACCACCTGCCCCACCGAGGTCATTTTGCCGCGGATAAATATTTCCGATGGATCAAGTGATGAACCGGAATAATGAATCAGTTCTACAAATCTTAATGTTTCACTATTGCTTACCTGGAGAATTCCACCGAATTTAGAATCGATAGGGATTCCATGCTTTAAAAGAACACCGTTAATCAAAATACTGCAAATTGTCGCCAGGCCTACTTTCCCTTCGGGAACGACAATGTCTCCCAGATATTTTCCTGCCGGGGCAACTGCCACACGGGAACTTACTGCAAGATTCTTCTTGAAAACCGGTTTCATCGCCACAAGAGCCTTCTTAAATTGATCCTGTGGAAAGAAGGAAATATTAACAGGCGTCAGACCGCGCATCTTCTTGAGGTTAAAAGTTGTTTTAAAAGAGAGGACATCAATGCGGGAGATGGAAAGGCTGATTTTATCCTGAACACGCGCATTGTTGATTTCGTCTATGCCCAGGCTGGTAATAACTCTTCCATCGCGCCGTCCGACAAGTTTTGTCAGCCCTCTTTCATCCATGAATTTTAGATGATAGCGGACAGTCCTTTCGCTTAGCTGAACGTTTTGCTCGGACATCTTTCGGGCAATTACACGAGCTCCAACAGGTTCCGGACTTTCGTTCAGAATTTTTAAGATAAGGATACCTTTTCTTTCTATGTCTTCCCGTTTAAAAAGTTGTTTCATAAGGTAATCGGCAATCCTTTGCCGTATTCCTACTTTTAAATAACATTATTGTCAAACACAAAATTGCATTTTTTAAATTATTATGATTCAAAAATGTATAATGAGCTTAAAACGGAAGCAGCGGAAACTTATAAATAAGAAATATTGTACAAAATTTTGCAGTTTTTTGAACAGACTAGTGTAGTGTCAATCAAGAAATGTCATTTCGACCGCAGGGAGAAATCTAAGATTTCTCAGTCGTGAAGACTCCTTCGAAATGACAGAGTATCGTTGACATGACACTAGTGTAGTGTTTCAATGAAACATTGTCATATCGGGTATATATATAGGTAAAGTGTTGCTATTTAGTACCCATTTTTAAAATTAATGTACCAGGCAAAATAATTTTGCCTATGCTTTTTCAACAGACTCAAATGCTTTCTGTAATCCAGCGAAAATAATC
>Ga0209429_10000858_pt1 | contig 19841 bp, 18 predicted proteins | sample BarGraNGADG00212_3_FD_184493 | JGI IMG/M metagenome (GOLD analysis project Ga0209429, IMG submission 184493) | Arctic peat soil microbial communities from Barrow, Alaska - Barrow Graham LP Ref core NGADG0004-212 (SPAdes) (version 2) | ecosystem: Environmental > Terrestrial > Soil > Wetlands >...
ACAAAGCTTGGAAAGGAAACCATTATTATGGCACAGAAAATTAAAGAGTTAGTAATAGTTCCAGCATTTTCATATTAAATATTGTGCCAAAAAATACACGAATTTGAGAGATTAGATACTAAAGGGGCTTGAAGACATCTTTCTGACTAAAAAAAATAATACTAATTTAACTCCCCTTTAGGGGTTGGGGGTCAATATGAATAACGGATTTGTACGTGTAGCTGCCGCCATTCCCGAACTTCGGGTTGCCGATTGTGCTTTTAATGTTTCTAAAATGGCTGATTTGGTTCGTCAGGGTGAAGCAGAAAAGGTGCAGGTTATTTGTTTCCCCGAATTGTCGGTTACCGGTTACACTTGTGCTGATTTATTTTTTCAGCAACAACTCCTTGATGATTCCGAAAAAGCGCTGAATGAGTTACAAATGTTGACTTTTTCAACTACATCCGTAATCATAGTCGGAATGCCGGTTCGCATTCAAAGTCAACTTTTCAATGTAGCTGTTGTGCTGCAAGGCGGACATGTTCTGGGTGTTGTTCCAAAAACACATTTACCCAATAACAACGAATTCTACGAAAAACGCTGGTTTGCTTCAGCAACTGATTCAAGCATACAAAATATAATTCTTTCAGGTGAAGATGTTCCATTCGGCACGGATTTACTTTTCGATGATGGAAAGTTTTCGTTCGGGATTGAATTGTGCGAAGACCTGTGGGTTCCCATTCCGCCCAGTTCACAACATGTATTGCATGGCGCCGATATTATTTTCAATCTTTCGGCTACCAACGAATTAATTGGTAAGCATCAATATCTCCGTCAGCTTATCGAACAACAATCTGCTCGTTGCATTGCAGGTTATGTGTATGCTTCGGCAGGTAACGGTGAATCGACAACTGATGTGGTGTATGCAGGAAACGGACTCATAACCGAAAATGGGAGAATGTTAGCTTCGTCTGAACGCTTCTCTTTTGAACCGCAACTGATTGTGAGTGACATTGATATTGAACGACTTCAGGCTGACCGTTTGCGAAACACCAACTATATCAACGACAAATCGAATCGTGTTTATCGTACTGTAAAACTGGAAGATGCACACTTCATACATTTTGAACTTAAACGCAAATTTGATAAACATCCGTTTGTTCCGTCAATTATCAACCGCGATGCCAGCTGCGAAGAAATTTTCTCGATACAAGTGGGTGGATTGGCAAAACGGTGGAAACATACCCAATCCGAAACCGTAGTTGTGGGAATTTCAGGCGGATTGGATTCAACGCTTGCTTTATTAGTTTGCGTTAAAACAGCCGACAAACTTGGTTTCGACCGCAAACGTATTATTGGCATTACTATGCCCGGCTTCGGAACTACTAACCGAACTTACACAAACGCTGTTAATCTGATGCAATCGTTGGGTATTACGATGCTCGAAATCTCGATAAAAGACGCTTGCTTGCAGCATTTCAAAGACATAAACCACAATCCGAACCAGCACGATGTGATTTACGAAAATACGCAAGCGCGTGAACGGACACAAATTCTGATGGACCTTGCCAACAAACACAATGGTTTGGTGATTGGAACCGGAGATTTGTCTGAATTGGCTCTTGGTTGGGCAACTTATAATGGCGATCACATGTCGATGTACGCAGTGAATTCAGGCGTTCCAAAAACATTGGTGCGGTATTTAGTTGATTGGGCAGCTCATCAATTAGATTCAGCTTCAGAAGAAATTCTGCACGATGTGCTTGAAACTCCCGTTAGTCCGGAATTGCTTCCTGCTGACCAAAATGGCGATATTGCCCAAAAAACAGAAGACATTGTTGGACCATACGAATTGCACGATTTCTTCCTTTATTATATGGTTCGTTTTGGCTTCAGCCCGACAAAAATACTTTTCTTAGCAAAAAGCGCATTTTCAGGACTCTATGAAGATGAAGTAATTGAAAAATGGTTGAAAACCTTTCTGCGTCGGTTCTTTGCGCAACAATTCAAAAGATCCTGCATTCCCGACGGACCAAAAGTTGGATCAATAAACCTGTCACCGCGTGGCGATTGGCGCATGCCGAGTGATGCAATAGCTTTTTCAATTGACGATTAACAACTGTTCACTGATAACTGTTCACTGATAACTGAATTTATGCTCGAACAAACATTTTACGGAAACACGCTCCACAATTGGATAATATCATTGATTATTATCGTCGGTGCAATGATACTCAATAAGATAATCATACTGTTGAACAAGCATGTCATTCAAAAATTCACTGCCAAAACAAAAAACAAGCTCGACGATATTCTTTTTAAGATGCTTCAGGCACCGGTATTGTTGGGAATAGCACTTGCCGCTATATGGTTTGCAGCTCGTCGATTGGACTTAGGCATTCATGTTGAAAGTGTGATTGCTAAATCGTATAAGATTCTTACCGTTTTGAATATTACATGGTTTGTAGCTCGACTGATAAATGCTCTAATCGAAGAATACCTTGTTCCTAAAGCCGATAAGAATACTTATAAACGACTTGACACCCACTTAATGTCCATAATCCGTAAGACTGCTCTGACTATTATTTGGGCTCTCGGCATCGTGATAGCTCTCAATAATGTGGGTGTAAATGTTGGAACGCTTATTGCCGGACTTGGTATTGGAGGTTTGGCTTTTGCGTTGGCAGCTCAAGACACAATAAAAAATATTTTCGGAGGTATCACCATTTTTACCGATCGTCCTTTCCGCATTGGTGATCGCATTAAAGTAGATAATTTTGATGGATTTGTGGAAGATATTGGTATTCGTAGCACACGTTTGCGCACCTTGGAAAAACGGTTGGTAACTATTCCAAACTACAAAATTGTGGAAGCTTCTGTGGAGAACATTTCCGAGGAACCTATGCGCCGTGTGCTTATGAAGCTGGGCTTGATATACAACACTACGCCCGAAAAAATGAATGAGGCCATGGGAATATTAAAAAACATGCCAGATAAAGTTCGTAATGTTGATCCGAAAGATATAACCGTGGCATTTACCGATTTCACAGATTATGCGCTGATAATCACTTTTGTGTATTTTATCAGAAAAAATGCAGACGTCATGGAAACTCCCTCACAAGTAAACACAGAAATACTCCGAGCATTTAATGAAGCCGGACTGCAATTTGCTTATCCTACACAAACGGTGTATTTGGAGAAAGAAAATTGAGTGCTAACTTTCCTCAGATTGAGTAGATAATAGCAGAAAAAAAATCAGCGTGGGATTTCTTTAACAGACAACTCACTGTAATTCTCCGGCTCCTTCACGTACTATTTCCGGTTCGTCCTCGGTACAATCCACAATGGTGGAGTGTAGTATTCCGCCAAAACCGCCATCGATAACCAAATCCACCTGATTACCATATTTTTCTTCAATCAGTTCAGGATCGGTAATGTATTCTGTGGTATCTTCGTCAGTAAAAATAGAGCTGGTCATCATGGGGTTTCCCAATTCACGAACAATTTCAAGTGCGATAGGATTATTTGGCATACGAATACCGACCGTTTTCTTATTTTTGAAAAGTTTAGGGAGTTTGCTGCTACCGTTCAGAATAAAAGTAAACGGACCGGGCAAATTTTTCTTCATCAGTTTAAAATCCACATCGTCCATTTTAGCATATTCGCTGATTTGGCTCATCTCGCAACAGACAAAAGACAGATTCAATTTACTTAAATCGTGATTTTTTAGTTTAGCAATAAACTCTACTCCTGTTGTATTAAAAATATCGCAACCAAAAGCATATACGCCGTCCGTGGGGAAAATGATGATTCCCTTATTCCGCAAGACTTCTGCAATATGCCTTATCTGTGCCGGATTTGGATTGGTATCGTATAACTTGAGTAACAATTTGGTTGATTGGAAAATAAGTTGATTGAAATTCTTTATATTTTGTCCACACAAAAGTACAAAAAAAAATCCTGTAAACGTGTTTTACAGGATTCTAATATTTTTTTAACCAGTTAACAGAATCAACTGATTAACTAATCAACTAATTTTAAAATGCATCAATAATCGCTTTGAAGTCAGCCACTTTCAACGAAGCACCACCAATAAGACCTCCGTCGATATCAGGTTGAGCAAACAATTCGGGAGCGTTTTTAGCATTACAGCTACCACCGTAAAGGATAGAAGTATTTTCAGCTATTTCTTTTCCGAATTTTCTTACAATTAAACTACGGATAAAAGCATGCATTTCTTGAGCCTGTTCGGTCGTAGCGGTTACACCAGTACCGATAGCCCAGATAGGTTCGTAAGCAATTACTATTTTTTTGAAATCATCTACACCCAAATTAAACACTGCTTCTTCGAGTTGAGTTTTCACGAAAGTATTTTGTTCGTTGGCATTACGAACTTCCAGCGCTTCGCCGCAGCAAAAAATCGGAGTCAATCCGTTAGTAAGAGCAAGAGCTACTTTATCGTACAGAATATCACTTGTTTCGCCATAATATCCGCGACGTTCGGAATGTCCGAGGATTACATATTCTGCACCCGTTGATTTTATCATGGCTGCACTTACTTCTCCGGTATATGCACCTGAATCGTTGTCTGCACAGTTTTGAGCAGCTACATGGATCTTTTTAGTGTCGATAGCGGCAACCACGCTTGCCAAATGAATAAACGGAGTTCCGATTACTACTTCACAATTTGGTTTTGCTTCAGCCAACACGGCGTTTAATTCGGTTGCTAAAGTCAATCCTTCCTGCAGGGTTTTGTTCATTTTCCAGTTTCCTGCAACAATGTTTTTTCTCATCTTTTTTAACTTTAAATATTTAATTTTCAAATAATTTGTATTCATAAAGGCGTAAACACGTATTGGGTATTATTGTTGGGATATGTTTGGGTTCTACCATTATAAACTATGGTAACTCTTTTATTATCACCAATAATCGTTTCAAATTCAGCACTTGCATTTCCCTTTTCGGCAGTTTCCAAATCTTCAGCCGAGAGTGAATACTTACCACTATTCATGTTGAAAACTGAATTGGCGAGATGCTTTAAATTCTTCTCTATGTTGAATGAAATTTTTACTTTTTGCTCAGAATTTGACAGTAAGTACTCTCCTTTCCCACTTACTTGAAAATTAGTTGCTACAAAATCCTTGGGATTCGAACTTTCACTTTCAAAATTAAGAGAATCACTTAAATAGCTCGTAGTGGCATTTGAGTAATTGTATGAGTAAGAGTCTGGATTGTAATAAGGTGTATTAACTTTAAAGTTTATTGCATTCAAAGCCCATTTTGTGGAATTTACACACGTAAATGTGCAGGGAGAAGCCATACCCGATACTTTAATTTTCCAAACTGCACCAGGCGAAGTAAAAGCATTGGCATCTGTTATAAAGTTGCAAACGGTATCTCCACCGAGTTGTATTAATGACCAAGAGTGGTCTGAAGTTTTTCTAATTTTATACTTTGGAAAATACCTATCTTCAATCGCCAATTTGTTTGAATCGACTGCCTGGATATACGTGTTCATTTTGAGTAAAATATCAAACCAGTTTGTTGTCAGCACCAAATGGCTTTCGGTATTTTTAAACATTTGCATTCCGGCCAAAGTATAATCGGGTTTTATCTGCTGTTCATCTAGTCCACAAGATGTTAAACCAAAAACTGATACTAAAATAAATAATTTGAACCCTTTTGTTTTTGTAATCATAATATTGACTTATTACTTTTTCAAATTAAAATGATAACCTAATCCCAACCCACAATATCCACCGTCACCAACAGCAAGTAGATTAGAGTACAGATAGAGTTTCTTACCAAATGAAACTCCTAAAAGCGTAAACTGTCCACTCATAAATCGTGAAACGTTGGGGATTTCAGTTCCGGTTATTGTTTCAGAGTCTATTAAAGCTCCAAGTCCAAAGCCAGCTTCCGAATATAATTGAACATTCCGTTTTCTTGACCATGTTATTCGAACCAGCGGATATAGAGCTATCCGATTACGAATGCCGGTTCCAATTTTCATATCACTCTCAGCATCGTAAATATTGTTAAAAAATGACACGTATGAAGCAGAAACACCAACTCCTAACCACGACGTGGCATGATAAGTATAATTAGCAGTGATGATGCCATTGGTATTCACCATCCCTCGATAAGAAGTTATTGTATTAAAATTAATAATCTTTTCATGAGAAATTGGATCAAAATACATGATAGACATATCAAAATCCTCAAACAAAACAGCTCCAATACCCATACGAAAATCATGATAAGGCATAAAACCTTCCGATTTATGCACATTCACATTGGTGGGTTGCTCTGCCTTTAAACACCCAAATACCGATAGAAATGCAACTAATAAAAACCTTTTCTTCATAGCAATAGTTTATAAAATTTCTAAAAATCGCGCCAGTTCCACTTCCCTATTATCGTTCCTTTTTTCAGCAACACTAACCCCGGATTTCCACGAATAACGGTTTTCAATGTCGTTGGGTCAGTTTTCCAGAAAGGATAAGTAACGTTTGTATTGTCAACAAATTTTTGAACATCTTCGTCTGATGAAGCGGTAAGGGCATAAAATTTATCTCCCGATTTAATGGCTTTTTGATATATTTTTTCGGCTTTTATAGCACCTTCTTTCGATGTCAGATTCAGGTCATACATTATCAACAAATAGGTATTCCCCGGAAAAGATAAAACTTCCTGAGTTATATCATCAAATTGCGCATTCATTATACTAAAATCATGAATTGGAGCTCGATAACCTTTTTTTACCAACTCCGATTTTTGATCAACAAACACCCAATTCGAATCATTCTTCGGGTAATTTTCGAGTGTAAATTCCATTTGCTCACCGTTTTTTTCGTATATAAATGTGGTTTTATATTCATCTTTTGGTGCATTATCAGGGATTTCCATGTCTTTTGGGATATTTACTCCAATTTTATAGGGTAAGAAATCAATCATGGATAAATGGCGGTAACTATAAACTGATAACGAGATTCCAATTGCAATAAATATCAAACCGGCATAAATCTGAATTTTCGAAGTAAGAAAAGCTTTAAATTTGTTGTAATAAATAATCATCAAAATAACGATGCTAATTAACACCAGGTTTTTTATGAAAGTAGCCCAATTACTTATTATCAGCGCATCACCAAAACACCCACAATCGGTCACAGGATTTTTGATGGCCAAATACAACGTTAACGGTGTCATTACCAGCATAAAAAGCAAAGCGACAATTCGTGTCAGATTAAGCTGAATCTTAAAGATCATATTCAGGCCAATAAGCAGTTCCAGTGTTGAAAGGGCAATGGCAAGAGGAAAAGCATAATCAGCCAACGTTTCAAAAAAACCACCGAAAGCACGAAGGTAATCTTCAATTTTATAGGTGAAACCCAGTGGATCAATCGCTTTAACAAAGCCTGAGAAAACAAATACAGCACCAAATAAAATTCGACCGATTTGTAAAGATAGATTCCCTATAGTTTTGGATGTTTTATTCATATTCATATTCGTATTTTATTGGTAATTATAATATTAATTGTCAACGGCTTCTTCCATTTTTATCAGTCCAAAAACCGCGTAATTAATCATATCAAAATAATTGGCATTAATTCCTTCCGAAATCAATGTTTTTCCCTGATTATCTTCGATTTGCTTTGTACGGTAAATTTTCATCAGGATTAAATCGGTGTATGATTCAATGCGCATCGTTCGCCAAGCCTCGTCGTAATCGTGATTTTTATCCATCATTAATTTCTTGGCTTCGAGCAAGTATTTTGTATAAAGTTCTACTCCCCGTTCATAACTCAAATCGTCGGTTTCGGAACAACCCAATTCCAGTTGAATTAAACCTATAATGCCGTAATTGACAATGGCAATCAACTCTGAACGAATTCCTTCATCCACTTTCGAAACACCTTTAGTTTCGATGCTTCGGATACGATTGGCTTTGATAAAAATCTGATCGGTAACCGATTGTGGACGCAAAATACGCCAGGAAGCACCGTAATCTTTCATTTTTTTGAGGAAAATATCGCGGCAAATGGCTGCAACCTGGTCAAATTGTTGGTCGGTATGGCTCATAATGATAAGCTGGTTTTTTGGAACAACAAAGGTACAATTTTTTGTTGAATTTAGCAATCCGGTAAATTCTATTTTAAAATCCAGAATCTTATGGATCTTAGGTCTAAATTCAAAATTTAAATCCGTTTATTTGCTTCAAAAAGTTAAAACAAAAGAAACAAACTAAATCATACAGTTTATTTAGCTATATTTGTAATATAAACTCAACCAACCATGAAAATAATGCTTCGAGTTCTTTTGTTTTTTATTCTCATATTCAATAGTTTAGTTCAGGCTCAACAAATTGGCAATGCCTCTTATTATAGCAAAAAATTATATGGACATCGTACTTCAGATGGTGGAAAATATCATCCGGACAGTTTGACTTGTGCCCATCGCTCTTACCCGTTCGACACAATTCTGAAAGTCCGAAATCCAAAAAACGGCAATGAAGTAATTGTAAAAGTGACAGACCGCGGTCCGCGGCAACGCAGGTTAATGATTGATCTTTCGTATTCGGCTGCTAAACAACTTGATTTTATTCGTGCCGGAATTGCACAGGTTGAAATCACAAAACTTGTTTCCATGCCCGATAAAAGACAGATTCTGAGTCTAATTCCAGTTTCAGTTTCCGAAATTAATATCAATATCGAACCTATAAGCATCAACAAATTCCAATTTTACAGGAATCAGTTTCAATAAAATTGAGAATAAATTTTTTCGTTAATTAAGTTCTGAATTTGAAAATGGAACAATTCAAAGGGAGATTGACCCGTTAATTACCAAATTGCAATCGTTTGCAAAAAAATAGATTTAAACAGTTGATTATTCAATCTGTTTTTGAGAGATTTTACATTAATTTTGTAGAGGGAAAACCAATAATCGACAAATAACCTTCAAAAAATAAAATCCAACCGTTATGTTGAAAAATACATTATTTCTTTTACTTTCATTTCTAACCTTAAATCTTTCCGCTCAAATTGAACGAGTTGAACCGGCATTTTGGTGGATTGGAATGAAAAATCCTCAATTGCAGTTGTTGATTCATGGTTCTGAAATTTGTAACAGAAAAGTCGAAATTCAATATCCGGGAGTTAAAATACTGAAAACTAACAGAGTTTGCAGTCCCAATTATTTATTTGTAACACTGGAAATTAATCAAAAAACAGTCAAAGCCGGAAAATTTGACATCCTGCTGAAACAACCTGACAAAACTGACCTTTCATTCACATATGAACTTAAAAATCGTCGCCCGAATTCAGCCCAGCAGGAAGGTTTCAACAGTTCAGATGTGATTTATCTGCTTATGCCTGATCGTTTTGCAAATGGCGATCCCACAAATGATAATGTCGATTCGCAACCGGACAAAGCTGACCGAAACAAGCTGAATGGCCGATATGGCGGCGATATTAAAGGAATTCAGGATCATTTGGATTATATCAAGGAACTTGGCGCTACTGCTATTTGGTGCACACCGGTTCAGGAAAATAATTATTCAAGATTGACATATCACGGTTACGCCATCAGTGATTATTACAAAATTGATCCGCGATTTGGAACCAATGATGAATATGCCGGTTTCGTCAAAGCTTCACACGAAAAAGGAATTAAAGTAATCATGGATATGGTTTCAAATCATTGTGGAATTTGGGCTTGGTGGATGAATGATTTGCCTTTTGAGGACTGGATTCATCAATGGTCAACTTTTACCCAAACGAATCATAAAGCCAATACGATTAAAGATATTCATGCTACCGGTATTGACAAAAAACTATTTACTGATGGTTGGTTTGATAAGTCGATGCCCGATATGAACCAACAAAATGTCTATTTCTGGACATATTTTATTCAAAACTCCATTTGGTGGGTTGAATATGCCAATTTAGATGGAATCCGAATGGATACCTATCCGTACAACGACCGGGATGCCATGGCAAAATGGGCAAAAGCAATTACCAATGAATATCCGCATTTCAATATTATGGGCGAAACCTGGCTTTATAGTTCGCAGGATATTGCTTTTTGGCAAAAAGATGCAGTTAATGCCTTGAAATACAATTCCAACCTTCCGACTGTTATGGATTTTATTTTGCAAAAAGCAATGTCGAGTTGTTTCAACGAGCACGGAAAATCGTGGGAAGATGTGGGAATGAACCGGATTTATAATACCATTTCAAACGATTATTTGTATGCCGATATAAACAACTTGCTAATTTTTGCTGAAAACCATGACACACAACGCTATAATTATCTATTAAACAACGATTTGGCAAAATTCAAAATGGCCATGTCGTTTTTGATGACCACACGCGGTATTCCGCAAATTTATTATGGTTCGGAAATTGGTATGAGCGGCAACAAAGACAAAGGCGATGGCGATGTCCGGCATGATTTTCCCGGAGGCTGGGCAGGCGATTCAATAAATGCTTTTACTGCAAAAGGACGTACATCAATTCAAAACGAATATTTTAATTTTTTATCGAAATTATTGAATTGGCGCAAATCGAAAACGGCCATTCACACCGGCTTATTGACTCATTATGCACCTGAAAATGACGTGTATGTTTATTTCCGATACAACGATTCGGAAAAAATTATGGTAATTCTCAATAACAACGAAACCGATCAAACCCTGAAAATTGGCCGTTATGCAGAAAGTCTGGAAAACAAAACGTCAGGAACAGATGTAATGACCGGAAAAACGTACGATTTGAAAACTAATTTTACTGTTCCAAAAGAATCTGTATTAATTTTAGAAACACATTAAAATCCTTATTTATAAACCATTAAATTGTTTTTAATATGAAAAAACTTATTCTTCCCGTTATTTCCATCTTAATTTTGGCAATAATCGTTTCGGGTTCATTAATTTCCTGTAAAAATCTGTCGGGCAAAACAGAAAACCTGATGGATTCAATTGCGTATAAAAAATCAATGCCCGAATGGGCCAAAAGTGCCAACATTTACGAGGTAAACACGCGTCAATACACACCAGAAGGCACTTTTGCGGCTTTTCAAAAACAATTGCCTCGTTTGAAAGAAATGGGCGTTGACATTATCTGGATGATGCCGATAAATCCTATTGGCGAGAAAAACCGGAAAGGAAAGCTCGGTAGTTATTATGCTGTAAGAGATTACACAGCTGTTAACCCTGAATATGGAACCGAAGCAGATTTCAAAAACCTTGTTGCTGAAGCACATAAACTTGGTATACATGTGATTGTTGACTGGGTGGCGAATCACACTTCGTGGGATAATGTGTGGATGAAAGATCATTCCGATTGGTACACAAAAGACAGTTTGGGCAATATCATAATTCCGGCTGGAACCGATTGGCACGATACTGCCGATTTGAATTATGATAATCCTGAATTACGTAAAGCGATGATTGATGCCATGTCTTATTGGGTGAAAAACACGGATATTGACGGCTTTAGGTGTGATGTTGCCGGAATGATTCCAATATGTTTCTGGATTCACGCCCGAAAAGCAATAGATGAACTAAAACCAAATTGTTTTTTTCTGGCCGAAGCAGGAGAACCGTTGCAACATATAGCTTTTGACATGACTTACGACTGGCCGTTGAAAGATACGATTAATAAAATTGCCAAAGGAAAAATGAATGTGATATCGCTCGTTAAGCATTTTGCGGATGAAAATAAAAAATTCAAACCGGAAGATTTGAGAATGCAGTTTATAACTAATCATGACTTAAATACCTGGGACGGAAGTGAATATGAACGACTTGGCGACAAAGCAGTTGATGCATTTAATGTATTGATTTATACCATTCCGGGAATGCCGCTAACTTACACCGGGCAAGAAGAACCCTTGAAAAAACGGCTCAAATTCTTTGATAAAGACACCGTTGGGTTTGGAAAATTTGAAAGAAAAGAGCTTCTTACGAAATTGAACCAATTGAAAAAAGACAACAAGGCACTTTGGAATTTGAATTATGGTGGTGATTTTGTGATATTAAAGAATACAAATCCGGAATCAGTTTTAACATTCATTCGTCAAAAGGATGAAAACAAAGTGTTGTGTTTGTTCAATTTCTCAGAAAAAGAACAATCATTTAAAATGAACGATGAAATTTCAGGTAATTTCAACAATTATCTGGGTGAAAAAATCACTCTAAACAAAGAAAATAATTACAAATTAAAACCCTGGTGTTATGCAGTTTTAGTTTCCAAATAATTCATATTGATATGAAAAATAAGCTATTATCCATTTTTATATTTCTTTCTGCAAGCGTTTTTGCAGTTGAAAATCTTCCAAAAGTTTCATCGGGAAGCATCAAACGAATTGAAAATTTCAAGTCACATTTTGTAGTTGCCCGAAATGTGGATGTTTGGTTGCCGGAAGATTATAATTCAGCCAAAAAATATAATGTTGTTTATATGCACGATGGACAAATGCTCTTCGACAGCACTCAAACCTGGAACAAAAAAGAGTGGAAAGTGGATGAGGTTTTTTCAAAACTAATTCGCGAAAAGAAAATTGAAGAATGTATTGTTGTAGGTATCTGGAATAATGGGGCAGAGAGAATTTCGGAGTATTTCCCCAACAAAATTTTCAATCAGTTGGATGAAAAAACGAAAACAAAACTTTCGGAGAAATACTGCAATGGCAAATTGGCAAATGGCGATAACTATCTGAAATTTGTGATAACAGAGCTCAAGCCTTATGTTGATAAAAACTTTTCTACCAAAGATGATAAAGACCATACTTTTATGATAGGTTCAAGCATGGGTGGACTTATTTCGATTTATGCTATTTCAGAATATCCGGATATTTTTGGTGGAGTTGCCTGTCTGTCAACAGCCTGGCTGAGTCAGATTGAACCCAATTACGAAATTCCAACAGCCACTTTCGAATACTTAAAACACAACCTGGCTTCACCGATGGGTCATAAAATTTACATGGATTATGGCACAGGTGAAAGTGATAAAACGTTTGAAATGACACAATCATTTGTAGATCTGATTGCCAAAGGAAAAGGTTTTACTGAAAACAATTATATGTCAAAAGTTTATGATAAAGCTGAACATAATGAAGTTGCCTGGAGTCAACGGCTAAATGTTCCGGTTGAGTTTCTGATTGCCAAATAATCTCAAACAAAAGAGCGAATTTCAAAAACTGAAATTCGCTCTTTAAGTCCCCCAATGGGGGATTTAGGGGGCTTGATTTAGGCTTCTCCCCCGCCAAAAGCCATAGGTATGGGTGGTACAAATCCGTTATCGGGAACTTTAATTTTACCATTCTGAGCTTCATATTTTCCTATATTTTCCTGAAGTGCAAACAGCAAACGCTTTGTGTGTTCGGGAGTCAGAATAATACGCGATTTTACATTCGCTTTGGGAGTTCCAGGCATAATGCGGATAAAATCTATAACAAATTCCGAAGTTGAATGTGAAATAATAGCCAGATTTGAATAAATTCCTTCTGCAATCTCAGCCGAAAGTTCGATGTTTAATTGGTTGTCTTGATTTTCCATTTTTATTTTTCGATAAATGATTTTTTTGATCTTATCTGCTCATTTTATTATGAATACAAAAGTACTGAATTTTGTTGAATAAGCATAACAAAATTTATATTGATTATTCAAACTATTTTGGTGTGTAATTTAATTATTATTTGTTTGTGTCGTTTTAATTCGTTAATTTTGGTGCGAAATTAATAATGCTTTCCGGTATTTGAATTTGAGTATCTACGTCGAACCAGGGTTAAACGTTAACCATGAAAAAACAACTGACAATATTACTCGTCTTTTTATTTTCCATCATCCTGATGAATCAGGCAGAGAATAACTTTTTTGCTCCTGCCACAGCGAATGATGCTTTCTCTACCACAGAAAGAGACACCATTAACCCAACTGCTCCTGTTCTTTATTTACCCAGCGATGTTGGGATGAGTTCTGCATGGTTGGCCCACATTGATTCTATTGTAAAGGATGGCATTGAGGCCAGGGCTTTTCCCGGATGTCAGGTATTGATTATGAAAGATGGTAAACCGATTTATGATAAGTGTTTTGGAAACTACACATACGAGACAGTGCAAAAGGTGAAACCAACCACTATGTATGATCTGGCTTCCCTTTCGAAGACTACAGGAACATTGCTGGCTATCATGAAGCTTTACGACAACGGCAAACTCAAACTGACCGATAAAGCATCCGCGTATCTTACTTTCCTTCGGGGCACGGATAAAGAAAACATAACGATAACGGAACTGCTGTTTCATGAATCGGGCTTACCGGCCGGACTTCCATTCTACCGACTGGCAGTTGAGAAAAATAATACACCGTCCTTCTTAGCCTCAACAAAAGACACGACGCATACTGTTCGAATGGGTAGTAATACTACCTATAAATACAAAGAAGACTGGGTGTCTAAAATTCCTTCAGTTGAATTTCAATCGCAGGTATCGGACAGCTTCTATATACATAATCGCTTTCATCAGGCAGCCATGCAGATGATAGCCGGCACACGCCTTGGAAGCAAGACTTATCTTTATAGTTGCCTGAACTTTATCCTGTTGAAAGAGATTGCGGAAGCGATTAGCGGTACCACTATGGATGTGTTCCTGGACAATGAATTCTATACACCACTGAAACTAAACAATACGGCTTATCTGCCTTTGCGAACGCATAAAAAGGAAGATATTGCACCTACGTTGAAAACTGATTTCTTGCGTTACGGAGTAATACAAGGTTATGTGCACGATCCGGATGCCGCCCTTCTGGGTGGAGTGTCGGGTAATGCCGGTTTATTTGCTACGGCGCGGGATGTTGCAACAGTGTATCAGATGTTACTCAATAATGGTGAGATGGATGGAAAACGGTACTTTAGCGCAGAAACATGCAGGCTCTTTACAACTACCACTTCAGCAAGTGGACGACGTGGCCTGGGTTATGACAAACCTGTTCCTACAAATCCATTGCACAGTCCGTGTTGCATTTCCGCACCGTCGGCCGTTTATGGACATACCGGCTATACCGGTACATGTTGCTGGGTAGATCCGATTAACAAGTTGGTCTATGTTTTCTTAAGCAATCGTACTTATCCCAATGATGGGGTAAATAAACTGGCTAAAATGGGTATACGAACCAAGATACAAGAGGTGATTTATCAATCGATGAAATAATTAATAATTGGCTGAGAAAGTCCCCTCTCGCCCAAATTTATAAAATCAGGCAATTATCTTGCAAATACATATATGTACCGGCTCCCCTGAAACCCGATTTGACCAAATACATACAGGTATTTGCTCCCCTGAAACCCGATTTGACCAAATACATACAGGTATTTGCTCCCCTGAAACCCGATTTGCCCAAATACCTACCTGTATTTGCTCGCCTGAAATCTGATTTGCCCAAATACATACAGGTATTTGCCACCAAAAATCCGATTTGCCCAAATACCTATAGGTATTTGCTCCCCCGAAACTTGATTTGCCCAAATATCTATAGGTATTTGCTCGCCTGAAAATTGATTTGCCCAAATACATATAGGTATTTGCTCCCCCCGAAACTTGATTTGCCCAAATACATATATGTACTGACCGCCCTGTCGAGTCTGATATATCCTTTATTAAAAGTGCAAAGTTTAGCGCTGGTTGGTGGGATTTTCTTTTTAATCCCACCATTTGTACTATGAGGACTTGCCTGCGGCAGGCAGGTTTTTAATCCGATAACAAACAACATTTATACTCAATAACAAACAATCGGCTGAATTTCTGTAAAGAAGTTCAACCGAATAGGTATGGTGTTGAAAAAAAGGCAACAACATTCAGTTCAATTCAAAATGAAGTATGTATATTTGCAGTGTAATTTATTCAGAAACGATTATGATAAACTCAACAATTCAAGCTTTTATGCCACAAGTAATAGAGTTACTCAAAAAATATAAGATAAAAAACGCTTATATTTTTGGATCCGCACTTACTGATCAGTTTGATGATAAAAGCGATGTGGACTTTTTGGTCAATCTTCAGGAAGGCTTGGACCCTGTTGATGCAGGAGGTTATTTGTGGGATTTAGAATATGAGTTGAAAGATTTATTGCATCGTGAAATTGATTTGTTGACTGAACGTTCGTTGAAAAATCCATATTTTATTACTGAAATTAATGCAACCAAACAGCCCATTTATGGATAACAACACCAATAAAATTTTAAAAGATATTTTGATTTGTATCGAAAACATCGAAAATTATTTAGGTGATAATAAGATTTTTAGTGAGTATGATACAAATTATTTACTACAAGATGCAGTTGAACGTAATCTTATAACAATTGGCGAAGCAATGAATTCGTTATTAAAAAAAATACCGGATATTGCAATTTCAAATGCTCGTAAAGTAGTTGATGCGCGAAATAAGTTAACACATGGTTACGATGAGATTGAAAACGTACAGGTCTGGAATATAATCATAAAGCACTTGCCGGTACTTAAACAAGAAGCCGAAGAACTTTTAAATAAATGACCTCAGGTTCCGTTCCCATGCTGGCGCGGGTTTGAAACTACGGGTGTTCGGAAGATTTTTAAGTTCAAAAACATCTAATTTGGTTGAGAAAAATAACAAAGCAAACAATAACAAAAATCCCGACAATCGTTAGATTATCGGGATTTTTCGTGCGGCTGAAGGGACTCGAACCCACACACCTCTCGGTACCAGATCCTAAGTCTGGCGCGGCTACCAATTACGCCACAGCCGCTTGCTGTAATGCGGGTGCAAAGATACATTCTTTTTTGGTTTTTACAACCTTTGATTGTGATTTTTGACCGCAAATTAGTCAAATCACACCAAATCAAAAGTTCTACAATAACAAAGTTATTGTCTTAACGTCTTCTCCACTCTATAAATATTGCTTATCAATATTTCGTCCAATAATTCGGCATGTGAAGCACGAATCGGATTAATATCAATACCACCGCGACGAGTATACATGGCTGCCACCATTAGTTTTTCGGGACTGAAAATATCCCAAAAACGTTTGTAAATCATTTCCACCACTTCTTCGTGAAAATGGTTTTCCTTGCGGAAAGAAACTATGTATTCCAAGATGGAGCTTAAATCAATTTCATGCTTCGTAGTTAGTCGGACAAAAATATCGCCCCAATCAGGTTGATTGGTTACGCGGCAATTGGAACGTAATAAATCGGTATGAAAAGTGTATTCATGAATTGTTTCAGTCAGCTGACTGTGAAGCAAATCAGGCGATTCTTTGAATCGTGAAAAAACGATTGATTCTTTTTTTTCTATCGGGATTAAATCACTCAAATCAGCTTTAATAGAAGAAAAAGCCTGTTTTGCTTCGCTTTGGTTATTAAATAAAACGATCTGAACATCTGTTTCAAGCAAATTATTCAAATCTTTTGAAATCATATCTACAACACGCTTTTCGGCTTCAGCCACCGTTTTTCCGAATCGATCCATATTGAAAGCATTGAGGTATAATTTCAATGACTTCGACTCAACAAGGTACTTGCTGTCAGACGAATAAATCAATTTCATTACACGTGAAACCGGCAAACCGCTATCTGTCAGAAACGAAACTTCGTAACAGTTCCACACATCAAACCCTACGAAAGGCAGATTCGCGTCATCAATGCCATATCGTTCACGGTTTTCAGATCGGGGAATCCGAAATAACAAAGAAGCATCGTACTTTTCGGGTGTCGATGCTTTCTTGCCGAGTTTAGAATCTTGCAGATTAAAATCCATTAGTGTTGTGGTTGAATGGTTAATTGGTTGATTAGCTTAGTAAATGTTTCATTATCGACGCAACTTTGCACATTTGCGATTTAGCCATTCTCGTTCATCTCCTGTCAGTTTCGGAGCAATTGAGTCATATACTTTTTTATGATAATCGTTCAACCATTCTATTTCGGCATCCGTCAACAAATCAATATCAATTAAAACCTGATCAATCGGGAAAAGAGTAACCGTTTCAAATTTCAGAAATTGTCCAAAATCGGTTTTTTGCGCAGGAACAACATGAATCAGATTCTCCGTACGGATTCCATATTGATTGGTCCTGTACAAACCCGGTTCGTTCGACATAAACATACCGGCTTGCAATACAACGGGATTTTCGTCCATGCGGATGTTTTGCGGACCTTCATGTACATTCAGAAAATGGCCAACACCATGACCGGTTCCATGACCGTAATTCAAACCCAAATCCCACATGGCTTTACGCGCCAGAATATCAAGTTGTGAACCACGTGTACCTACAGGGAAAATAGCGGTGGACAAAGCAATATGGCCTTTCAGCACAAGCGTAAAATCGACCTTTTGCTGAACAGTTGGTGTTCCAAGTGCTACTGTTCGGGTAATATCAGTTGTTCCATCAAGGTATTGTCCGCCCGAATCAAGCAAAAAGATATTTTCTGTTTTCAACTGAACATCCGATTCAGGAGTAGCACTGTAATGCACTATGGCTCCGTGACCGGCATATCCTGCAATCGTTCCAAAGCTTTCACCTACAAAGTTTTCCTGTTCACTTCGAAATTCACGTAATTTATCGGAAACAGAAATTTCGGACAAAGTATCGGTTTTCAGATTTTCTTCCAGCCAGATAAAGAAGCGAGTCAATGCCACACCATCTTTTACCATAGCACGACGAATTCCGTCCATTTCCACTTCATTTTTAATGCTTTTAAGCTTGAAAACAGGCGACATAGTATTTCGAATAGCACAACCGGTTGGAATCGACTCAAATAATGCCTGATTCAGTTTTCCACCATCCACCAATACGGATTTGGAAGGTGAAAGTTGTTTTAATTCATCGTAAATTGCTAAATAGGAAGCAACGGTAACTCCTTGATTTTGCAGATAAACATTTGTTTCCTGAGTCAGTTTTTCAGGAGCAATAAACAAAGTCGCTTTTCCATTTTCAACCAAAGCATAAGCTATCACCACCGGATTATAATCTACATCATTGCCACGTATATTGAATAACCAGGCAATATCATCCAGCGCTGAAACAACAAATACTTCAGCATGGGCTTTTTTCATTTCTGCACGAACCAAAGTCAGCTTTTCAGTTGTTGATTTTCCTGCATATTGAGTATCGAAAACAAAGAACGGATTCAATGGCAACGAGGGTCGATCGATCCAGACTTTGGCGGGCAAATCAATGGAAACCAATTCCAACTCATTCATTTTCAGCTCGGTTTTCATAGAAGCATACCCATTTAATGAAAACATTTGAGAGTTTACGCCAACTCTTTCACCTGCTTTAAGTTGAGTGGCAAGCCAGGGAAGAATCTCCAGTGTTTCTGGCAAACCTTGCTTCATCAATTCAATTCCGGTTCCTTCCAGTTGTTCGGCTGCATGAAGAAAATAACGCGAATCAGTCCACAACCCGGCACCATTCAACGTAACTACTGCGGTACCGGCCGAACCATCAAAACCAGAAATCCATTGACGTTCTTTCCAATATTCTGCTATATATTCACCGGCATGTGGGTCGGTTCCGGGGATAATACAAGCCGAAATTCCTTGTTGTTTCATTGCCTCGCGAAGCAATGCAAGACGATTAATTATTTGTTCCATATTGTTTAATAGTTTACATTTGAATAATGCAAAGATAAACAATAACAAAAGAAAAGCAAATGAAAAAGGAATTTTATTGTTCTTTGAAAACAATTTAATGCGGAAATAAACTTAGAAACTGTTTAAAAAATAATGTAAATATAAACTGACTATCAGTTGTTTAATTGAATAAAATTTCGTAACTTTATAGAAATCAAACACATAAAGCACAATGAAAACGTATTCAACCAACCTCACC
>Ga0209429_10000860_pt1 | contig 19803 bp, 15 predicted proteins | sample BarGraNGADG00212_3_FD_184493 | JGI IMG/M metagenome (GOLD analysis project Ga0209429, IMG submission 184493) | Arctic peat soil microbial communities from Barrow, Alaska - Barrow Graham LP Ref core NGADG0004-212 (SPAdes) (version 2) | ecosystem: Environmental > Terrestrial > Soil > Wetlands >...
TCAATAATTTTTATATATCAGCATCGGCTTCTAGCCCAAGTATAGATGAACTCCGGATTGGCTCAACATTCAACGATGTAATTAATGGATCTGGTGGTGTTTCAACTGATATTAATACGAATGAAGGTAATCAGGGAGTATTGATTTATAAAAATGCAAATAACCTTATTGCAGTAAATTGTAAAGATATTATCGGCAGCGATGCTGTGGTATCGGTTTACAATTCGGTAGGTCAGAAATTGGCATCTAAGCAGATGACCGGTACTACTACAGTTATTGACAAGACTTTCAATTCGGGAGTTTATGTTGTAACAGTAAATAATGCCGGAATAAGCACTACCAGAAAAGTAATACTTAACTAATATCAAATCAAATTCTAGAAAAAAATACAGATATGAAAGCAAAAAACAAAAATACAATCAAAAAATCGTATAGTTCTCCTTAAATAGAACGCATTCAATTAGATAATGAAATATCGTTAGCGCTGGAATCGGCTCCTTCTGCTGACCCGCCTTTTGGACCGGGTGAACCATTTAGTCAGTCCGAGCATTTCAATAACGATCCATTTAAAACCAATATTGGTTAAACTTTTCGACCCGCTCACTTTTTAGAGAGTGGACTCATTAATTAAATAATTATTTAAAATGAGGAACTGTATTTAAATATTTTGAGTCAGTTCCTCATTATTTAACAAACTCTTTAAATTGAAGGATAAAAAAATGGAATCAGATTTTTTTTAAAATATTTTCAAGCCATTTAAGCTATTTATTATAATTTTTTAGTATTATGTATTATAATGGGAAACAAAGCGATAGCTCATAAGTAAGACTCTCAGTTTTGGTATTGATGGTTTTAAGTTAGATGCGGGACAGGATTTGCCGGAAGATGCAATTTTGTATAATGGTATGAAAGGAAAAGATTTGCACAATGCATATGGACTTTTTTCTAAAAAACTCAATGAAATGATTAACGATTTGAATTCTATCAGTAGTATGAGAATTTCCCCATTTAAGGCATTAATTTGAATAGAACAGGATGTTCCTGCAATTTCCAAATAAATCAAAACAAATACATAAGCTTCTTAGACACTTTTGGTAAAACTGTATTAGTTGCTTTTTAATCTTGTCGTATTGCAGAATTCATATTAGTTAAATATATGAATGCTTAATGAGAAAAATAAATGAATATTGGTGTAATACAATTTTATAAAAATTAATTCAAATAAACTCTAATGAAAAAACTAAAATTTCTATTCTTTGCAATTATTTTAATGGCTACAATTCAAGGGTACTCTCAGAAAACGTATCAACCCACATGGGAATCGATCGACAGTCGCCCAATTCCAACCTGGTTTAAGGATGCTAAATTTGGAATATTTATTCATTGGGGTCTTTATTCCGTGCCTGCATGGGCTCCAACCGATAAGGATATTAGTGTTTATGCCAAATATGCCGAATGGTATTGGGCACGTATCACCGGAAAGATGGATCCAAATACACAGCAAGGAAATGTAAACAAAATTTTTACAGATCACCACAATAAAGTATGGGGCTCTGATTTTAAATACCAAGATTTTGCACCGATGTTTAAGGCTGAGGAGTTTAATCCCGATAAATGGGCTGAAATTATCGAACATGCAGGTGCAAAATATGTGGTATTAACTTCGAAACATCATGATGGATTTACCTTGTGGCCAAGTGATCAAAGTAGTAATTGGAATAGTGTTGATCTTGGTCCTCACCGTGATTTGTGTGGTGATTTGACCAAATCTGTTAAAATGAAAGGATTACACTTGGGGTTTTACTATTCACTTTATGAGTGGTTTAACCCTTTATATCATTCCAATCCGATTAAATACGCACAAGAACACATGATTCCGCAAATGAAAGATTTGGTTACACGTTACCAGCCTGATGTTTTATGGACCGATGGTGAGTGGGAACAAACCAGCGATGTGTGGGGGAGTACTCAATTTTTAAGCTGGTTGTATAACAGTTCGCCTGTAAAAGGCACCATTGTAGTCAATGACCGTTGGGGAAAAGAAACCAGAGGCAAACATGGTGGCTTTTATACCACGGAATATGATTTGGTAAATGATGAGAATGCCAGCGAAAATAAATTTGAACATCCTTGGGAAGAATGCCGTGGAGTGGGTGGTTCTTTTGGGTATAACCGAAATGAAAACCTTGAAGATTACTCAAGTTCGGAGGAATTGATACATATCCTAATCAATAAGGTTGCTAGAGGAGGCAATTTGTTGCTTAACATTGGGCCAACTGCCGATGGCCGAATCCCTGTCATTATGCAACAACGATTGTCAGATATGGGAGATTGGTTGAAAATTAATGGTGAAGCAATTTATGGAACACGGAAATGGGAGAATGCTCCTGCTGTAACCCAACACACAAATGTTTATTTCACCAGAAAAGGCAATGATTTGTTTGTAATTATTACCGAATTGAACAATAAACCGATTGTTGTTGACGGGATTGCGAAAGCAGAGACTGTAAATCTTCTAGGTTATTCTGGAAAAGTAAAATATAAAGTTTCAGGAAACAAATTGACCATTATTCCACCTTCTATTACGCCGAAAAATAATCCATGTAAATATGCCTGGGTATTTAAGCTCGAAAATGTGATGTAATGAAAAAACCAATTTCTATAAAATAATACTATATAAAAATACTGTAAAATTATGAAGCGTTTACTTTCAAGTGCAGTTCTGATTGCATTATTATGCTCAACGGCTATTGCCAAAGATAAGAATAGTTATCCGGTGTGGATAGACAATACAGTATTTTACCAAATATACCCTCAAAGTTTTAAGGACTCCAATGGGGATGGAATTGGTGATTTGCGTGGGATTATCAGTAAATTAGATTATATTAAAAATCTGGGAGTAGGTGCAATTTGGCTTAATCCATGTTTTGAATCTCCCTTTTTGGATGCTGGATACGATGTAAGTAATTATTATAAAGTTGCTCCTCGTTATGGAACCAACAAAGATATGAAAGCATTATTGAGAAAGGCCCATGAGCTTAATATTAAAGTCATCTTAGACTTGGTGGCTGGTCATACTTCAATTGAGCATAAATGGTTTAAAGAATCTTCTAAATCTGCAAAAGGGAAATACGCCAACAGGTATATCTGGACAAATGACAAAAACTTAAAACCCAAGAATTTCGTCTCAGGTAGTTTTAAACGTAATGGCACTTATCTAAAAAACTTTTTCGAAACGCAACCTGCATTAAACTATGGATATGCAAATCCCAATCCCAATCATTCCTGGGAACAGGCAACGGATGCCGAAGGACCAAAAGCCATGCGTGATGAGTTAAAATCAATTATTGCTTATTGGATGAATATGGGTGTTGATGGTTTTAGGGTAGATATGGCTTCTTCATTGGTTAAAGAAGATGTGAACTTAACAGAAACCGATAAGCTTTGGGGTGATATTCGAAGCTGGTTTTCTGTAAATTACCCCGATGGTGTGCTCATTGCAGAATGGGGTAATCCAGAACAGGCTATCCGGGCTGGCTTTGTCATTGACTTTATGATGCACTTTGGAGTAAAGGGTTATCCTTATCTATTTTTCGAAGATAAAGATGTGGTTCTACCTTGGAATAAACATGCTTTTTTCTCTCCCGAAGGTAAAGGAGATGCCTCCGCTTTTGTTGATATTTTTATTGACCAACAGAAAAAAATTGATAGTAAGGGAGTGATTGCATTACCAAGTTCCAATCACGATTTTCAGCGGTTAAGAAGTGGAAGTCGTCAAAACGAGGCTGACTTAAAAGTGGCTATGGCTTTTTTATGTACCTGGCAAAGCATACCCTTTATTTATTATGGAGATGAGATAGGTATGAAGTATATCAAAGACTCCTTGCCAGATAAAGAGGGGAGCGTACTTCCTGCAGATGTTGTTGATGGTATATATGCCAACAGAGCAGGTTCAAGAACCCCAATGCAATGGGATGAAACATTAAATGCTGGATTTTCAAGAGCTGCAATGGAAAAATTATACCTTCCAATAGATCCTGATAGGGACAGACCTAATGTGAGTAAACAAAACAAAGATTCGAATTCGATGCTGAATTTTATGCGTAAATTAATTGAATTACGTAATGGAAATCCAGCTCTGGGTTGTAAAGGAAAATTAGAAATGGTCAGCATAGAAAAAAATGCTTACCCACTAATTTATAAAAGGTCATTGAATGGTATTCAATTTTTGATTTGTTTAAATCCCAAGGATTCAGCAGTTACAATAGAGGTGAATGAAACTAATCTAAAGCCCGAATTGGTTCAAAATGTTAGTATAATTGAAAATACAAAAGCTAAAACCCTGATTAAAATGCAAGGTGTAAGCTTTGGAATATATAGAATAAATTAGTTGTAGAAACTTTAGAATCAAAAAACAAGTTCATGGTTTGTGCCTGTCTTTAAAGTTACTTCAAGCCTTGGTTTTCCATAAAACTGAAACTGTGCTAAATTGAAGAAATGCTCTTCATAAAAGGAAACATTTGGAGAAGTTTTTAAGATCGAAAAAAATGCCTATTGCTTCAATCAAAGGGGTTTTTGAGCATACTAACTTTAATTTATTAAGTCACTAGTGTCCGGTTGTTGAACCGGTTAATCTTCTGAAATCATTTATAACAAGTCGTTTAAGAAGATTTTAAAATTTTTCGATTTTAATTTTTTCTTGACCTTTGCCCAAAATCAAAATTTTGGGGATATGAATCAAGGAAAAACCGTATTTGCTCAAATAATGTCTTACATTTCCAAGTATGAATTTGAAAAATGTGTAGTACGTTACAATGGCAATTATAAAGTTCAAAGATTTACGTGCTCAGAACATTTTTACGTTATGTGTTTTGCTCAATTTACTTACAGAGAAAGTCTGCTATATATTGAAGCTTGTTTAACAGCTCTTTCAAATAAGTTGTATCATAGTGGCATTAAAAGTGCTGTTCCCAAATCTACATTAGCGGAGGCTAATGAGACGAGAAATTGGCTGATTTATGCCGATTTTGCTCAAGTTCTTATCAAAGAAGCCCGACTGTTATATAAAACAGACAATGATTTCTTGCAAGAAGTTGATAATATCGCTTATGCTTTAGACAGTTCCACTATTGACCTTTGTTTAAGCATATTTCCATGGGCAAAGTTTCGCAAAAAGAAAGCGGCTGTCAAAATGCATACTTTACTGGATTTACGTGGTTCAATACCCACTTTCATTGAAATAACCGAAGGCCTTTTGCATGATGTAAACATCTTGGATAAAATCCTAATAGAACCCGGTGCCATATATGTTATGGATAAAGGTTATGTTGATTTTGAAAGACTTTACAAAATAACAGATAACAAAGCTTTCTTTGTTACCAGAGCTAAAGACAATATGGCTTTTCGCCGTGTTTATAGCTCAAAAGTTGATAAAACTGTAGGTTTAAAGTGTGATCAGAAAATAAAATTAACCGGATATAAATCCAAAAAGCATTATCCTGAGTTTTTGAGAAGAGTCAAATATCATGATAATCAAACCGGTGTAACTTATGAATTTCTGACTAACAACTTTATTTTGCCTGCATTTGTAATTGCACAATTATACAAAGAACGCTGGAAGATTGAATTGTTTTTCAAATGGATAAAACAACACCTTCGGATTAAAGCATTTTATGGGACAACTTACAATGCAGTTTGCTGTCAAATATGGATAGCAATATGTGCATATTTAATCGTTGCCATTATTAAAAAAAAACTCAATTTGGAGCAAAATCTCTACACTTTATTACAGATTTTTAGTCTGTCATTGTTTGAGAAAACTCCTATAAATGAACTATTTATAAAGCAAGAATACAAAAACCAAACTACTCAAGATTATAATCAACTGACTATCTTTGATTTATAACCGGACAGTAGTGTTATTAAGTAATTAATCAACAAAAGAAAACTTTCAGTTTTCTTAAAATCAAATATATTTAAAATCAATATAATAATTAATTTAATAATTTACAATCATGAAAAAAATAACCGTTATTTTTATTTTGATAATAACAACTACATTGTTATTAAATATTGCTTATGGGCAAGATATTGTTTTTCCCAATGATGCGGGAATAATAAACGTAAAAGATTATGGAGCCAAAGGAGATGGTACTACTGACGACACCCAAGCAATTCAAACTGCTTTAGATGCATATTCCAATGGTAGTATAATTATTTATTTACCTAATGGCACTTATTTAGTTTCTAATACACTTAAATGGCCCCCAAGTACTTCAACCACTGCTTGCAGTAATTGTTGGAAACGTACCACAATGATGGGGCAAAGCAGAGATGGCGCGATTATTAAATTAAAAAATAGTTGTTCAGGATTTCAAGATGCCAATAACCCTAAAGGTGTTATTTGGACAGGAACAGCACCTGCGCAACGTTTTCGCAACGGTGTTCGAAATCTAACAGTAAATGTTGGAACAAACAACCCCGGATCTGCTGGTATTCAATTAAATACAAGTAATCAAGGTTTCAGTGAACGTCTTAAAATAATTTCTGAAGACGGTAAAGGAGTTAGTGGTCTGGATTTAGCTTTTACAGGAGAAATCGGGCCGGGTTATGTTAATGATCTTTTAGTTGATGGTTTTCAATATGGAGTCCGTTCAAATGCATACAACAGCATGACACTTGAAAATGTTACAGTTCAACATCAAACTGTATATGGCATATACAACGCTAATCGTACACTTACTATTCGTAATCTAACAAGTCATAATAGCGTAACTGCTGTTAAAAATGGAGGAGGAGGCAATCTCTCTATTATAAATGGAACTTTAGATGGTGGATCGTCTTCCAACGTTGCTATAAGCACAAGTGGTGTCTTATATGCTCGTAACATAACAACTTCCGGTTATTCTAAGTCTATTGATAACACTGTCGGAAATGGTAACGATGGTAACGATGTTACTGAATTTTGTTCTTATAATACTTCTAGTCTTTTTTCATCTCCTCAAACGATGTTGAATTTACCTGCCACTGATATGCCTTCAATAACATGGGATGCCCTATCGAACTGGGTCAGTCCATTGTCATACGGAGCTAAAGGTGATGGAACAACTGATGATACACAAGCTTTTCAATCGGCAATTGATGTAGGTAAAACTACTGTTTATATTCCGGGTAGTAAAACATTTGTAATTAACGGAAATCTTTATATAAGAGGAGCGGTTCGAACAATTATTGGCTGCTCAGGGAAGATTTTAGGATCCGGTAAAATTATTTTCCAAAACGGAACTGCACCAGTAGTAGTTATACACGATATTAATGCTTTATACTCCACTATAACTTTTAGTTTTGAAGCAACCCGCACACTGAGATTAAGCTGTGTTTCAGGATTAGTAATAAATTCTTCCAATACTGGTGATTTTTATTTAACTGATTTAGCGTGTAATCAATTTAATTTTAATAATGCAGGTCAGAAAATTTGGGCTCGTCAATTAAATCCTGAAGATGGAGTCGCAAATAGTAATATAATTAATAATGGAGCTACTCTTTGGTTATTGGGATTGAAAACTGAGCGGGGTTTCACCAAATTATTAACAAAAAATGGAGGGAAATCTGAAGTAATAGGTATTCATAACTATTCAACATCATCAACAGGTAAGGATGAACCTTACTTTGTATGTGATAATTCATCATTATCTTTTGCTTGCTATATGGAAACTAATAACGGCGGTATTCCATACCAGTATAATACAAGAGAAATAAGGGGGACAACTACAAAGAATCTATCAGGATTAGCAATACCTATGTTTGTAGGTTATGAAGGAGTAAGTGCAAGCCCAACATTGGCTTCTATCAATGTCAGCGTAATCCCAAATCCAACTCATGGTCAACTTACAGTTCAGTTGCCTGATGAAGCCTTAGGAGCTAATTTATCGGTGTATAATTATCTGGGAATTGAAGTTTATAATGTAAAACTTATAAACAGCGGTATTTCGAATATTGATATTTCGAACCAGCCAGCAGGTATTTATATTATTAAAATCAAAAACAACAATAATTCTTTTGTTAAACAGATTATACTTACTAAATAGAATTAAATTTTCCTTTTTTAAATAATTTGGTGGTAAAAACCACCAAATTATTTTTTTTGTGCGCCGAGCACTGCGAGTATATTTGACGGTACAAGTCCGTTATGGGGCTATCAGTTGCCAAACATTAGCTTAAGCAAGGGTGTCCATCGTGAGGTGGAATCTAAAGGAAGCCGGCGGCAAATTTCCGGTCGGAGGAATACGAACATCATCAGGCACAAATTGTAGGACGAGTTTGCCATACAAAACGAAATCCAATAAACTGAACGGATACAGTAGTGTAAATGATGCCGATATATGGAAAGAAGGTTACTCGTCTTACCCCGGGATGTCTCATAGACGTGCGGATGTAAATAACTCAGAAGTACGGCTAACAATTGTTGTGAGAAGTCAGCAGATGCCATAGTAGATGAAAGTAACGAGCTGATAGAAGTAAAAAAAAAATCAGAGGACTCACAATTTATAGAAGGGCTGAATCTTAATCAAGTGAAAGTAAATAAATGTTACCTAATGAAAGGACGAACGCAGAAAATATCGCAAGATACCTCACAAGTGAAGGATAGATCGGAAACCGAAAGCAAACTTGGAGGGCAGACTTACATGGGGATAACTGAAAATAACTTCACAAACATTGAACAAGCGGATTATGGACTGTTAGAAATGATTCTTTCGCCAACGAATTTGAATAAGGCTTACAGACAAGTAAAGTCAAACAAAGGAAGTGGCGGAGTTGATGGATTAGGAGTAGACGAACTCCTTGACTATTTACTAAATCACAAAGATGAATTACTCCAATCTATAATCAGGGGAAAATACAAACCTAACCCAGTTAGGTGAGTGGAGATACCCAAAGAAGGAGGGAAGAAACGAAAGTTATGGATTCCCACTGTTGTCGACAGGGTTATACAGCAAGCAGTTGTACAAATACTATCTCCTATTTACGAACCATTTTTCTCAAAAAACAGCTACGGATTTCGTACCAAACGGAGTGCTCACGATGCCTTGAAACAATGTTAACAATACATCACCGCTGGTTATAAATACCGTTGATATGGATTTGGAGAAATACTTTGATACAGTGTGCCACAGCAAGTTGGTAGAAGTATTATCAAGGATAATCAAGGATGGTCGTGTAATCTCATTGATTCATAGATATCTGAATGCTGGTGTGATAGAGAAAGGTAAATTTGTAGAAACGAAGATAGGAGTTCCACAAGGCGGCCCGTTAAGTCCATTATTGAGCAACATCATGCTTAATGAGTTGGATACAGAACTGGAGCGTAGAGGGCATAAATTTGTACGCTATGCTGATGACTGTATGATTCTATGTAAGAGTAAACGTGCTGCCCAACGAACACATGACCATATTATTCCATTCATTGAAGAAAAATTATATCTGAAAGTGAACAAGGAAAAGAAAGTAGTTGCTCATGTCAAAGATGTAAAGTTCATAGGTCATGGGTTCTATGTCAATAAGGGAAAAGGTTTGTTACGGTTACACCCCAAAAGCATTACCAAAATGAACGAGAAGATAAAAGAACTTACTTCAAGAAGTAATAGCTGGGGAAATGAAAGGCGAAAAGTAAAAACATTTTTGGATGAACAGCAAAATCATCCATTTTTTCTCTATTATGCATTGCATGAACCACATGTGCCACGCGTTCCAAATTCGAAATTTGTGGGTAAAAGTGGATGGGACCAAGAGGTGATGCTATCTTAGAAGCAGATTGGTGTGTTGGATAAAACGGAGCATGCTGACCATCCTAATTCGGTCAAAAGAAACCATATTTTCGGATATTTTTTTCAAAATATCCTGACAATACGGCGGATGCTGACCACTTTTTCAATCAAAGGATAATAAATTTTGTATTTTTAGATTTCAGGAAGAAAGAAAAGACGGCTAATGATTTTTCGTTGGCGGGCGGGCTTCGGTATTTCGGAGCATGCTGACCACTTTTATCTTTCCAAATCCACTTTTGCAGAAGCGTTTGCTGCTCGGTCTTTCAAGAATACGGAGCATGTTGACCACTTTTATCCTTTATTACCTTAGGTTTTGATTTCTTTTGCAGCCATTACTAACGAACACAATCGGTTATGGCAGGAAAAACAAGACCTATGAGTCAAATTAAACAATTATTACAGTTACACAAGCAGGGCATGAAGTACAATACTATTGCTCGTACGCTTGGTATCAGTCGCAACACAGTGAAGTCTTACCTTCACAAATTGTCGTTGCAGAAGATTAATATTGATACGCTTCTGAAGTTGGATGATCCAATTTTAGAGGTACGTTTTCATGCTGGTAACCCAGCCTATTTAGATGGCCGGTTTGAGTATTTTCAATCCCGCTTGGCATATTATGAGAGCGAGTTGAAACGTAAACACGTAACCCGTCGGATTTGTGGCAGGAGTATCGCGCAGAGCAACCGCAAGGTTATGGTTATACGCAGTTCTGCTATCATTTATCACAACATCTCATTGCCCGCAAACCAACCATGGTATTGAGCCATAATCCGGGCGAAAAACTGTTTGTGGATTTTGCAGGAGATAAAATCTCTTATATCGATCCACAAACAGGCGAGATCATTTATTGTCAGGTATTTGTGGCTTGTATGCCTTATTCCGACTATAGTTTTGCTATGGCTGTTCGTAGTCAAAGTGTCGAAGATTTTCTTTATGCATTGGCTTGTGCTTTAGTTCATTTTGGTGGAGTTCCGCAAGTTTTAGTGACCGATAATCTCAAGTCAGCCATTGTAAAAGCCAACCGTTACGACCCCGAAATAAATCGTGCATTGGAAGATTTTGCCAATCATTACAACTTCACGGTCATCCCTGCCCGTGTGCGAAAACCTCAGGATAAAGCCCTTGTAGAGAATCAGGTAAAACTTATTTACGGGAGAGTTTATGCCAAATTGCGCAATCAGCAATTCTTCGATTTACCGTCACTCAACGCTGCTATAAGCCAAAAGAACAAGGAGCACACACAAACCTTATGCAGCAAAAACCCTATTCGCGGGAAGAAAAGTTTTTAGCAGAGGAAAAAATGCTTTTACAGCCACTTCCCGAAACAGCTTTTGAGTTAAAGTATTACCGTGATTTGAAAGTGGGCAAAAACAACCACGTCTATTTAGCTCTGGATAAGCATTATTACAGTGTTCCTTTTGCCTACACCGGTATGCAAGCCAAAGTCATATTTACTCGCTCGATGGTTCGTATCTATGTCAAAGCAGAGTTGGTTGCAACTCATGCACGGAACTACCGTCAAGGGGCTTATTCTACCGTGAAAGACCATTTGTGCTCTCAGCATCAACATTATCTGGATAGAAGTCCGGCATTCTACACTAAACAAGCTGCCAAAACTTCAATTGTCTTTGCTCAGCTGGTAGAGCTAATGTTCAATAATGGACGACACCCGGAACAACTTTATCGCAGCTGTGACGGACTGCTGAGTTTACAGCGAAAAACAGAACCGGTTACTTTTGATAAAGCTTGCAAAATGGCTATTGATAATCAAAACTATTCATACGGTTTTATAAGCAAAATCCTTATAAACAAAATGACTGAACAACCACAAACAATCACCGAAAAACCATTACCACTTCACTCAAACATAAGAGGCAAAGAGTATTACGCACAAAATCAACAATCACTAAGTTTTAAATAAAACATGACACAAATTGAAACACAAATGACTCGTTTGCGCTTGCAAGGCATGGCGCAGAGTTGGAAAATTATGTTGGAGACACGCAGGGTTCACGAACTCACATTTTCCGAAGGATTGGAACTATTGCTGCAAGCAGAACAAGAGCAACGCACCAATCGGCGTTTTGCCCGTTTGCTCAAAAATGCCCATTTCCGATACCAGGCTTCAATAGAAGAACTAAACTTTGATCCTTCCAGAGGATTAGATAAATCGTTGGTTTCCAATCTGGCAATAGGGCAGTACATTGAAAAAGGAGAAGCCATATTAATAACGGGATCGGCCGGTTGCGGAAAAAGTTTTCTTGCCTCTGCACTTGGACAACAGGCTTGTGCCCAAGGGTATTCGGTGGAATACTGCAATGCTCAAAAATTATTGATGCGTTCTAAAATGGCACGATTAGAAGGTTCTACCTTGAAATTCTTCGACAAATTGGCTAAAACCAACTTGCTTATATTGGATGATTTTGGACTTATTCATCTGGACAGTCAGCAACAATTAGATTTAATGGAAATAATTGAAGACAGACATGGACGTGCTGAAACAATCATTTCCAGTCAGTTACCAGTAGAAAGTTGATTTGATGTGATTGGAGAAGCAACAATTGCCGATGCTATTCTGGATAGATTAGTACATGCATTATATAGAATAGAATTAAAAGGTGAAAGTCTAAGAAAAAAACGGTAATTTTGTCAGTTGATTGTGTTTTTTGATTCAAAACCTAAGGGGTGATCAGTATCACCGGAATTTAACTGATTAGGTGGTCAGTATCGCCGAAATATCCATTAACGTTTTTGATAAAAATAGTCTATGAAAAAATGATATTTTTGTTGATTCGTAGAAATATACAAATGCAGATTTAAATCAAAAAAACAGAAATAAATGAGATCAAATACGATAGCCTTTAATCCTCTTTCCATGCCAACTTACGTAATGGCAAAACCAATAGGCTCAAGTTGTAACCTGAATTGTTCGTATTGTTATTACTTAGAGAAGGAAAAACTCTATGAAAATAGCCAAAGCTTGCAGATGAGCGATGAGACACTCGAAAAATATATTGAAAGTTATATTCAGGCACAGCCAGTTCCCGAAGTGTTGTTTACCTGGCATGGTGGCGAAACTTTATTGAGAGATATTTCTTTTTATCGCAAAGTAATCACTTTGCAAAAGAAATATGGACGTGGTAGAAAAATTGATAACTCGATTCAAACAAACGGTACATTATTGAATGATGATTGGTGTAAGTTTTTAAAAGATAATAATTTCCTGGTTGGAATTTCCATTGACGGACCGGAACATTGTCACGATATTTACCGAAAAAATAAAGGTGGAAAAGCTACTTTCCAACAAGTAATGCGTGGCATTGAATCATTGCAGAAACATCAGGTTGATTTCAATACACTCTCGGTTATTAACGATTACAATGTGGATTATCCCTTGGAAGTTTACAACTTTTTCAAAGAGATTGGAAGCCAGTATATGCAGTTTTCACCCATAGTGGAGCAGGTTTCTAAAACCCGTACAGATGGATTGACATTATTACCACCTGAAGGCAGTGATGATGCAGTATTGGCTCCATGGACGGTTGATGCTAAAAAATTTGGTCAGTTTTATATTTCTATTTTCGATGAGTGGGTAAAAAAGGATGTTGGAAAGTATTTCGTTCAATTATTTGATGCTACTTTAGCGGGTACAGTAGGTCAAATGCCTAGTGTCTGTATTTTTGGTGAAACCTGCGGGCACGCAACGGTGATGGAGTTTAATGGTGATGTGTATGCCTGCGACCACTTTGTTTTTCCGGAATACAAAATCGGGAATATAAAAACGCATACTATTTATGAAATGATTTTTTCTCAGAAACAATTACGATTTGGAGCTGATAAACGCGATACTTTACCTACACAATGTCGTCAGTGTGAATTTCTGAAAATTTGCAATGGTGAATGCCCAAAAAACAGAATAATTTCGACGAAAACTGGCGAATCCGGATTAAATTATTTATGCAAAGGATATTACGCATTTTGGAAACACGCGAGACCTTATATGGATTTTATGGCAAATGAATTGTTCTTTAAACGATCCCCGGCGAATGTAATGAATTGGGTAAAATAATTCACTAGTGTCCGGTTGTTGAACCGGTTAATCTTCTGAAATCATTTATAACAAGTCGTTTAAGAAGATTTTAAAATTTTTCGATTTTAATTTTTTCTTGACCTTTGCCCAAAATCAAAATTTTGGGGATATGAATCAAGGAAAAACCGTATTTGCTCAAATAATGTCTTACATTTCCAAGTATGAATTTGAAAAATGTGTAGTACGTTACAATGGCAATTATAAAGTTCAAAGATTTACGTGCTCAGAACATTTTTACGTTATGTGTTTTGCTCAATTTACTTACAGAGAAAGTCTGCTATATATTGAAGCTTGTTTAACAGCTCTTTCAAATAAGTTGTATCATAGTGGCATTAAAAGTGCTGTTCCCAAATCTACATTAGCGGAGGCTAATGAGACGAGAAATTGGCTGATTTATGCCGATTTTGCTCAAGTTCTTATCAAAGAAGCCCGACTGTTATATAAAACAGACAATGATTTCTTGCAAGAAGTTGATAATATCGCTTATGCTTTAGACAGTTCCACTATTGACCTTTGTTTAAGCATATTTCCATGGGCAAAGTTTCGCAAAAAGAAAGCGGCTGTCAAAATGCATACTTTACTGGATTTACGTGGTTCAATACCCACTTTCATTGAAATAACCGAAGGCCTTTTGCATGATGTAAACATCTTGGATAAAATCCTAATAGAACCCGGTGCCATATATGTTATGGATAAAGGTTATGTTGATTTTGAAAGACTTTACAAAATAACAGATAACAAAGCTTTCTTTGTTACCAGAGCTAAAGACAATATGGCTTTTCGCCGTGTTTATAGCTCAAAAGTTGATAAAACTGTAGGTTTAAAGTGTGATCAGAAAATAAAATTAACCGGATATAAATCCAAAAAGCATTATCCTGAGTTTTTGAGAAGAGTCAAATATCATGATAATCAAACCGGTGTAACTTATGAATTTCTGACTAACAACTTTATTTTGCCTGCATTTGTAATTGCACAATTATACAAAGAACGCTGGAAGATTGAATTGTTTTTCAAATGGATAAAACAACACCTTCGGATTAAAGCATTTTATGGGACAACTTACAATGCAGTTTGCTGTCAAATATGGATAGCAATATGTGCATATTTAATCGTTGCCATTATTAAAAAAAAACTCAATTTGGAGCAAAATCTCTACACTTTATTACAGATTTTTAGTCTGTCATTGTTTGAGAAAACTCCTATAAATGAACTATTTATAAAGCAAGAATACAAAAACCAAACTACTCAAGATTATAATCAACTGACTATCTTTGATTTATAACCGGACAGTAGTGATTTGCCATAATGTATTTTCCTTTGCATTGAAAACAATAAATGATATGGCACAAAACATATTAAAAAATACATTTGGCTCGTTGATATTATTTTTATAGCTCATAAAATAACTCAAAAGGAAATGGCTTAGTAGTAGTTTTTCGAAATGAAAAGAGAACGGTTGTCACCCGGTTACACTACCAAACTATCTGATTGCATTACTGTTATTTCTTAATATAAATTATTCTCAAATTCGATAAATTATGAAGAATATATCATTACTCATTTTATTTATACTATTCCACTTCTGTCTCTTTGGTTCAGTTCCAATTGGTTATTATTCGACATTGGAAGGAAAGTCAGGTGCAACATTGAAAACAGCTCTGCATGACATTATCTGTCAAGATACAACGCACTATCTTACTTATGGTTCAGGAAAAAATCATACATGGCAAGGACTATATTCAACGGATAGGGATACTATAACAAATCTGGTTATTGATATGTATTCCGATTCACTCAGATACTTTCCAACCGATTATATAGCTCTGGGTTATACTGGCTTTGGAATGACAATTCAGTTAGAACATTCCGTTCCAAAAAGTTGGTGGAATTGTGATATAACACACCCTGATTGTCCAGCTCAGGATTTAAACCATTTGTATCCTTCAGATGGAAAAACCAATAATTATAAAAGTGACCATCCCTTAGGTGTTGTTTCTGGAACAGTATCTTACACTAATAGTGTTTCTAAAATAGGAGCTGGTAGTAACTATGGATATGTTGGAACTGTATTTGAGCCTTCAGACAACTATAAGGGTGATTTTGCACGTTCATATTTCTACATAGCAACAGCATATGAACATTATGTAAATAAGTGGGATATTACCAATACAGAAAATATGATGGAGGCTGATACATATCCTACTTTAAAACCTTGGGCTATACAATTACTCTTACAATGGCACCGACAAGATTCTGTCAGTCAGAAAGAAAAAACCAGAGTTGAGAAGGTTTATAATATTCAACGTAATCGAAATCCGTTTATAGATTATCCAGACCTAATTGAATATATTTGGGGTAATAAGTTTGGAACAGCTTGGCACTTCTCAGCAACAGATATTCAAAAAACAATAAAGCCGAAACTGAAAATATTTCCAAATCCTTCAAAAGATAGAGTCAATATAGAAACGGAATCAAACGTAGGTACTATAAATTACAAAGTAATCACGCTAACTGGTTCAATCGTTTTGTCGGGTATTCTAGAGGGGAAAAGCATCAATATATCAACCTTACCAAGTTGAGTTTATCAGTGTGTTATTGAAACTCAAGCAGAAAAAATGGTGAGTAAATTGGTAGTTTTATAAAATAATCAGGTTTTAAAATACTGAAAGAGACTTTCTCACGAGAGCCTCTTTCTTTTTAAATTAACAAGTTATTAGCCTATTAATTATGTCTGTAATGCAAAGGTAATAAATATTATTTCTCAGTTTTCTTTATTGAATAAATAATCTGTTTTAATACCGCTGATATTTTGTCAGTGTTCGAAACTAAATCTCTCACTTTGAAATTGTCTGTTAAATCATTTGGGGTAACAACCATAGACAGTAAGACGAAACTACTGTTATTATCTATGTAATAGTCCAATTTTAGTTCTGATTGAGATTCTGGTGCATCAGGACCACCCCATATAATAGAGAGTTCTTTCTTATTGAATATATTACATATAACTTCTGCATTATCATTCAAATTAAGTTCTAAGATTTCTGCTACGTCTGAAAATGAGTTTTCACTTGAAGGGATTAACTCATCAATTGAAAAAGAGTATAGTATTCTTATATTACTATCCCCAATGTCCATTAATTCTATTTCTTTCAACAAGTCGATTTCTCGAATATTCATACTAACCCACAGATTTTCTGTTTGATCTTTTATTATATCAGTAACTTTGACATCTCCAGTAATGTGCTTTGTAAATACCACAATGTCATTTTCATTTTTGTAATTTATTTCTATCATAATTTTTTATTTTTTAATTGTTTTTACTTTTTAAATTGCGTTGTAATTTCATATATTCAATTAATGATTATCAGTAAAGACTCCAAAATTATAGATTCACTTTAATTATAATAGTCACGTAATAACTGTTCGGTTATTTCAACCTCTTTAATTTGCATTTCTCCCTCCAGTGTGAATTGGTCTGCAAATCGTAACTTCTCTGCTCGTCAACTCAATTCCTTTAGAATGTTTTTTTATAATTCGCATTATCTGTTATATTCATCCGTAGCAATTTCGAGTATATTTATGAGGGTTTCAATTAGTTTCTTGTTTTACCTCCTTTGATTCTACCCATTCGTTGTACTTCTCCTCAAATTTAGACGGTTCGTAGCTCCGTAGAAGCATACCATAACCAATATCACGTCTATGAATTTTACGCTGCATGATAAAAGCTGAATCAGGAAGGTTTTCACCTATCTCGTCCAGATATTTTTCAAATTCTTTTTTGGTATATTTAAACCGGTAATTTGGTTTTCCCATATTGTTTATATTATTCCTAATTAGTTTAAATAGTTTGCTGCCGACATTATGTCGAACACCATTTCTCCGGGTTCTGCTCTCCAACTCATTCCGAAACTTAAGAAATTATTTCAGTCTTAAAATGAAAGTCAGATAAGTGAAGTATTTTTAATTTAATGTTTATACTTTGTATATTTTGATTCAAAGATAAATATATTTTTTAATTAATATAAGGTTTTTCTAAAGTTTATCTTGTTCGTTTCAGAATTTTAATTTCACTATCTACAATAACATATATTGACATTAACCCAACTTGCAGCTAATCTGACAAAAAAAAATGCTGTTCAGTAAGTTGAGCATCTACAAGTTCAGATTTGTGTACTACAGATTTTTTCTTTTTAAAGGGTACATATTCTATTTTAGCGTATCGTATAGTTGTATTACTTTTTGGTTTGGTTCAGAGTAACACCTAATTTTGATAACTTCTTCTATAGAATATTGAACCAATGTTATAACTACTTTTTGGATGTTCATTATGCAGACAATTTCCCGCCAGCCACTATTTATACTTTTTTTGATTAAAAAATTTACTTTTGGTATAAGTGAATATTTTATTCTTGAATTTTTCTGATATTTTTCAAAAACAAACTCCACACATATCCACGGGCATGATTGGTTGTTAAGAACCATGTTTCTGATGTAATCAGATCATGAGGGTCTGTTTTTTTTAATTCTTCAAGACAAAATTATTCAAGCATTATTTTATTTCAAGCATTATTTTTTAATAATTTGAGCAAAATTCCTTCTTATGATACTGTAATTAAACTGTGCTATAAATATTATTATCACAATTTAATTACAGTGTCCAATTTTTAGAGAGAACTATTGAATAGTACGTTTTCTATCAAATTGCAAAATTGAATCATTTTTCATTCGCATTCACAATTCAAAATGCAATTTTCGTATCAAAATTTACTTAGTTCATTCTTTTTCATTACTAAGTTGATCTAAATTAATCAATTTATAGTTTCTATTAAAATTGGTTCTTATCTTATTATAAGTATCAAAATCACGAAATACCACCCTACCAGATTTATGAGTATATATAAAAGTTCTTACGGTTTGCTTTATTTCTGGTAATAATACTAAATTCTTATTATATGAAAATTTTAAACATGATAAACTATCTGGGAATTCTGGAAATTTATTAATTGGATTATCGATACAAGTCATATGAACGATTGATTTAGGGATATTTGACAGCTTCGAAACCTGATTTTTATCAAACCACAAATATTCAAGAGAGTCCGGAAGATTAATCAATTGACTTAATTTGTTATTTCTACAAAACAATGTTCTCAATTGATTCGGTAGTTTAGGTAAATCATTCAGTTGATTATTTTCACAACTCAAAGAATCTAAAGAATCTGGCAAAGTTGGAATCCGAGTAATTTTAGTACTATTGCAAGATAATGATTGTAAAGAATTCGGTAAAATAGGAAATTTAATTAATGAATTATTGTCAAAATTAATTACAATAATAGAGTTTGGTAAAGCAGGTAAGCTTTTTATATTATTCTTAGCAACGTAAAGTTTTAATAATGAATTCGGCAGTTTTTTAATATGTTCAATTTTATTAAAATTGCATGACAGTGCTAATAAAGATTCCGGTAGTTTTGGCAATTCTACTATTTTGTTTCTATCACAAATTAGCGTCTTTAGCATAGGGGGTAATTTAGGTAAAACAGAGACTTTGTTCTTGTCTAAATTGAGACTTTTTAATGACTTTGGTAACTCTGGTAGTTCAGTAATTCTATTATTATGACAATCTAGAATTTCTAAAGTTTCTGGTAATTTTGGTAATGATTTTAGTTTTCTGTTATTACAGGCTAATTTTTTAAGACTTGTATATTCGGAAAGATGATTTAATTCATCGATATTTCCTTCACGAATTCTTAAGTTTTTACATTTATTTCTTAGAAACTGTTTAAAAAATAATGTAAATATAAACTGACTATCAGTTGTTTAATTGAATAAAATTTCGTAACTTTATAGAAATCAAACACATAAAGCACAATGAAAACGTATTCAACC
>Ga0209429_10000863_pt1 | contig 19774 bp, 20 predicted proteins | sample BarGraNGADG00212_3_FD_184493 | JGI IMG/M metagenome (GOLD analysis project Ga0209429, IMG submission 184493) | Arctic peat soil microbial communities from Barrow, Alaska - Barrow Graham LP Ref core NGADG0004-212 (SPAdes) (version 2) | ecosystem: Environmental > Terrestrial > Soil > Wetlands >...
CGACGGTCGAAAGCGCCACCAATCCGGAGCAGCGGAAAAGCGCCATGGAGTTCATCCGTCAGTGGGGGCCCAGTATCAAGCAGCTCAGCCTTCGCACGCTGGTTTCCGTGCTCCGTATCATGACAGTGCATCCGACCAACTGGGAGCGACTGGCCATTTACACCGTCACCCGATAGCGCCGGGGTTCAGCACCCGTACGCAACCCCTACTCGAATCTCTGGCTTCCGTTGACCCGCCGCCACTGGCGGCAACCGCCGCGACGCTGGCGTTTTCACGCCCAAACGATCGGCAAGCCGTTGCTTCCCCCTATGGAGATCGCTGCACAGGAGTTCGCGTGCTTTTGAATAGAGTTGGTTGTTTGGGTTCAATGTGCAATCGTGCTCTGCACTCACAGATCTCAGGAAATGGGCTACCGGGATTTGAAACTCGGCATGCGCTGAAAGCGTCCGGAGCCGATTCTCCGCAAGATGAAATGCTGCCAAACACAAAAGAGACTTGCTGATCGAGGCTAAAAAAGCCCACTGCATCGCGTCGCAAAACTGAAACCGACAAAAACAAACAAGCAAATATATGTCTTGCATCGGCCTCATGACGTTGACCGTTCGATTCGCTCGCGAGCCTGCACTAATGCGTTCTGGCCACGGCGCGCCTTGAGGCCTATTCACCTTGGCAACCAATCACCATTCCAACGACAAAACCGGGCATGGGCATAGTGCGAACCATGCCGACACGAAGATAATATTTTTGGTCGACTGCTGCTTCCAGGCTTCCAGTACCGGCGCCATTTTGCAGCATTGCCTGGATCGGTCAGAGTCAGTAATCTTCCGACTATGAAGAAGATCCGGAATCAAAAGCACGAAAGCCTCGACCGAGCCGAGGAACCAACGAACGAGGAGTCGTTACGCCGGGTCAAGCGGAGCGAGGCTGCGAAGAAAGCATGGGTGACGATACGTAGTAAGTCAATGAAAAGCGAACGAAGGCAGACGGAAAACGAAAGGGACACCGCAACTTCTGAAAACCAGAGCGCCGACAACTCGAAGGGCGGGACGAGGCAGGTGGCCAAACAACACCAAATGGAACCTAATGACCAACTCTACGATGCTGCATACGCTGGGGATTTAGATGGTGCAATGGCAGCGATTGCCGCTGGCGCCGATGACCACATAACCGGTGACTCTTTTTTCTACAGCAATCCCGTGGTCACGGCTGCGGCTCAGAGCGGCAATGCGAAATTGGTGGAATTCCTCCTTAAATCTGGGGCAAAGCAAGAATCCTATGATGTTGAGGGAATAGGGACTGCAATTGTCTCAGGCAATGTCCGGATGGTCAAAGCCTTCCTAAAATATTGGAGTTTTAACGAGTCTGAATACCTCGAGTTGCTGAAATGCGCCACCCGCGAGAAGCACGAGGAGGTTGGCAAACTACTGCTCCCTCATTGCGGAAACGGCTCCGAAAAAGAGCGTTTTCTCGAGTTCAAAAAGGAACAGACCCTAAAGCGACGAGTTGACCGTGCGGTTTCAAAAGCCAATTTAATAATGCAGGCGGCCCCTCCTTCGCCTCCAAGGAAATGGCGTATTGAACCTGACGGGATATACGTTGACGGCCCTCCTGACGCAGTATTAGGGAGAGGCTTTCGAGAACTGAACGCAAAGGGGCTCAGCCCGGGTTGGCGAATCTCCCTAAAGCATGCCGGTGCCGTCGCTGAGTTACTACGTAATTATCCACAATTGGAGGCTCAGCGACGAGAGTTGTTCCGGCCAGCGAGAGAGTGCTTGGAAAAAGTCCAAATGCCGACCGGCTACAAAATCATTTTTTGCCATTGGCATCTCAAAATAAGAGGATACGGTAATGCTGCACTCGATGCTCGTCTGACCAGTTTGTTTGATGCCGGTTACAAGTTCACAAATGGCCAAACCACTTGGACGGTTTCAACGAAAATGGCTGCTGAATTGGCTAACGCTCTGCAACTATATCCACCGGCTCCAGAACCACCGCCCGTAACAGAAAGCGAGGCATCGGGCGCTTTGGAGGGAGCACAGATGCCGGTGGGTTACACCTGTCAAGTTTGTTGGGAAGGCGTCATCGTCAAAGGACCATATCTCAAAGACCTGGTCAAACAATTGCGGGCGGTCAATGGAACTTGGGATCCAGCCGCTAAACAATGGACTGTACCGCTCTGGCAAGTGACTGGGTTGGTTGAGGCGCTTCGACGATCTTGTCCGGATTCGGCCCGGATAGCTGAAGCAAGTGCGGCTCTGGCTGGTGTAACAGCGCCCGAGGGTTACAATTATCAGGTCTGCCAAGACGGCATTTATGTGTGCGTACCAGAAACGGATGGGCTTTGTGCGGTATTCAAGCGGTTGGAGGCTTGGTGGGATGACGCAAGCAGCCGTTGGTATCTCCTGCCTGAACATGCAGGAGCCTTGCGCGATTTATTTCTGCGTTTCCCGGTACAAGCTGCAGAGGCAAAAAGAATCCTGGTTTCAACGCCGATGCCCAAAGGATACACTTGCCAGATCTCTTCCGCTTGTATCTACGTCAGCGGGCCAAAAGATGAACGCCTCCGGAAATGCTTTAATAAACTCGAAGGCAGGTGGCATCCCGAGGCAATGAAATGGTCATTTCTGTTAAGTAAAGCATCGAAGTTGGCCGGGGGCTTACGGGCACGTGCAGGACGTTGATTCCTTCAGGCTGCAAGAGCCACAGCATTCCACCCAGGAAGCGTCGATCATGCTCGAACTGGCTCGGGAATGGCTACGCCAGCGTCCGCAAAACCTCAAGACAATCGCTAGCCGCTTGACCTAATCCTTGCCTTGATGTAACCAAAACGCATGCTGAAAAACAACCTATTAACTAAACTCTATTAACTAAACTCACAGTTCAAAAACTGCACCGTGCCCTCGAAATCAAACAGGCAATAGCAGACCTGGAAAAGGAACTCGGCCAACTCTTGGGCCCTGAATCAATCGTCGCTTCTCCCGCTCAGCGTCCCCGCAAACGCAAGATGAGCGCGGCGGCCAGAGCTAGGATTTCGGAAGTTCAACAGGCGCGATGGGCCGAACGGAAAAAGGTCTTAACACCCGGAAAGGACGCCCCCGCACCCAAGAAAAAGCGCGGAATGAGCGCTGAAGGACGTGCCCGGATTATTGCGGCGACCAAGGCACGCTGGGCCAAATACAGTGCCGAAAAGAAGAGGACTGCGGCTAAACTCCGCCGGTCGGGCAAGGGCCCAGAACTGAGATGGTGATTACTGGTGGAAGGCATGGTGGAAGCGGACTGGAGCCGATTTCCGCTACAGACGGATAAAACCCTCGCACGGATGAATCTCATCGTCACTCCTATCCCGCCAGCACTGGAGCGTGCATCAGTTTCAGGCGGCCTTTGAAGACTTGGGCGAGGCGAGTGGTATTGCGGCCGCTACGGTTGTCTTTGATGCGCGGACCAATGCCCAGCGCGTAGTGACGGACCAGGTCCGCGGCCGCTGGGTGCGCAACCGCATGACCATGGTCTGCTGTCCTCAGTCCCTGACTGCGAGGCAGTGGATTGGACCCGAATGCGCGCCTATCGGGCTACAGCCAAAACCCGTGCTCCTTTTTAGTGCCGCCTTCACCTGTGACTCTTTTTTCCCCCGGTTGGGCGTAAGGTTGACCCGGGTGCGCCCGAATTTCGTGGCAATGCTAGCCGCACGCTTTGGGAGATGGCCAGGGCCCAGGCCGAAGACGTATTCACTCACCAGTATTTTTTTGTTTTCCGCTTTGTTGAGCCGGTTTGCGCCTCTAACTGCCCCTGCTTTGTGCAAATCCCCAAGAACACTCACTATGAGAAAACTAAGGCCGAGTGATCCCAGTTAATTTTTGCGCCGCCAGCATCAGCTCAATGATGAAGCGAGGGTCAAGCCTGTTCAGCAATGCCTCCGAACGAAAGTCCCCCGCAAGACACTTTCGCAGCAGATGGGCGCTAGCATTTCGCGGCCGATTTGGCATAAGGAATTCGGCCACGGCTTCGAAGCCTGGATGGACGAGCACGACGGTGTCCGGTCCGTCAACTGGTTTGGCACCTGGCAGATACTCGGCTGGCACAGTAAGTTGCATCTCCGCCACCTCGGTCGCCGATATCTTGATACGCCCTCTGGCAACCTGGCGAACAGCCCGGAAAGAAACTCCTAGTTCGGGGAGGTGAACCGGCTCTGGAGGATGTGGTGGGATTTCATTCGCAGGGATCCCATTCTGGATCGCTGCCTGCATTAACCGAGACCAAAGTGTTTGAACCCCTTCGTCAAATGGGGTCCTGTCATCGATCCCCAGCTCTTTTAAGTTATCGATCAAGGAAAGAAAGCCCTCCCGCATCCCCTTACCTGTGGCCAGCCACATTTGGTTAATTCCGCAGATGCGACAGATTTCCCAGCCAGCCAGAAACTTCAGGGGTACACGCTCCACCTCGTAACTGGCATACCGTTCTCTGCGTATTCCGGTTTTCTCTGCAAAGTCGCTTTGCTTTTGAATTCCACGGATAGACTGGAGGCGTCCGCGCATGGATCTCAAGTCAATAGGGCGGTTTTTTGCAAGTCGTGGCATTTTCAGTTCCGAACATTCTCCCCGAGGTGCGTCAATCTCAACTTTCTGAACTCAAGCACTGTCATCGGCTGCGATCACCTCGCAGAAAATGCGTGGGTCGAGACGCTGTTTCGTTGATGGAGGCCGCTGTCGAGCCATCTAGAATTATTATTACCATAAGCGCAATTCGGATGCAAATGAAAATAAATGTGAAAATACGCTTGCAAATCTGAACGATAGGCTTATTTTGGTATTGGTATTAATATCGTATAGATGAATAGCAATAAAAGATTAGATGTATGAATTTGATTACTGCAAACGCAAAGGAGGGCCAGGTCTTGCCCCAGTCGAACATCGCTGGCAAGCCGGTGCTGACTGTCTCAACCCGAATCGTGAACCCTGCAAGCGACTTCGCCGAAAAGGGGCTCTGTAATGGGCCAACTTTCAGTGCAGGTTCGGCTTGTGTTTACACCTGCAGGTATTGCTACGTAGAACCAATAATGAATCGAGGCGGCTCTGCCGTGTGGGAGACCCTCCACAAGGCCAAACTGGCTTTTCAGGATGTGGTCATTCGGCGAGAGAATCCTCTGCAGCACCTTCGTGCCGAATTGCGGAATAACCGGGGGAAACTACGTTACAAATACGACGAGCGCACGGTCTACGCGTCGCCGGTTGTAGACGTGGCCGCAACCATAGAATTGGCACGAGAAACGACCGATCTCTGCCTGGAAATACTGGGAAGCACCGGTTGGTCTATCCGCCTGCTGTCAAAAAGTCCATTTTTGTTGCGGATCGCTTCAGTGCTGCCTGCACAATGGCGGCACCGGATCATTTTTGGCCTCTCGACAGGAACCTTCGATGAGGAGGTCGCCAAAGCGATCGAACCTGATGCGCCGTCGCCAACCAAGCGGCTCCAGGCACTGGAAGAATTGCAGAAGGAAGGCTTTCGCACTTTCGCTATGCTGTGTCCTATCCTGCCGCAGGATCCCGAGGCTTTTGTGAAGCAGGCGACGCAGCGAATCAACCTCGATGCATGCGAACATGTTTGGGCCGAGGTGCTCAATAGGCGTGGCGCCTCCATGCAGCGCACGCATCAAGCCCTCAATGGAGCGAATCTGACCAGTTGGGCGCAACAGCTAAGAGGTGTCTTCGGGAAAGACAGCACGTCAGCATGGGAGGCCTATGCTCGCGGTATCTTCCGTGCCTTAGCCGATGTTGTTCCGGCAGGCAAGTTGCGTTTTCTACAATACGTGACCCCTCGATCACGACATTGGTGGGAAAATGAGAAAAGTCACGGGGCCATTCTCTTGGGGAAAAATGCAACGCCAGTCACTGTGAAAAAAACGGCGGACTTGCAGCAAAAAGCCAAACGACGCGCTGCGGCTTTGAAGGCGTGGGAAACTATCCGCAAGAACCGGCAGATGGCGGCGGCTGGGTCGCCGAGCAGCCCAATGGCAAAACGCAAGTGATGCTGAATGCGCGAAAAACAGAAAGAGCCGTCGCCCCACTAGCCCAGGCCTTCTTTTCGGAGACCTTGTTTTTAAACTCATCGAACATCTTCTCGATGTCCCGCTGCATCCGATACAGATGCGCGATGAGCCCCGGAGACAGCGTCAGTTCATTGGTCAGGAATCGGAACGTCTCCCCGGCACCGGATCTCGATAGGTCACTTGTATGCTGATTGGCGAGCGGCGGCGACAGGCTTCGAGCTAGCTCGCGTCGCCGCCGCTACGCGTAACGGACTTGCCCATTAGCACGAATAGACGGGCGCGGCTTCTGGAGCGCACGGAGAATTCCGGCCCATGGCCGTGTCCACTGAGCGGGGCGGCAGCGGTGAAGCTGCAACGGCCGCAAAACGTGCCAGTGCCAGTGACGCCACCACCGGTGGTGCCGAAACCAGGGACGTTCACGGCTGAGGCGGAACTCAAGACGGACGAATCGACGGATTTGGGCGACTCATTGGGTGAAGTGCTGAAGGCGGCTGTACCCAACACGCTCAATTGAGCCTGCGGATTGAGTTGGGCGGAGAGCCAAAGGTCGGCGAGGCGAATGTAAAGGCCATCAATGCGATGCTGGCGAAGGTGAAGAAGGGACTGGAACTGAAGTGATCACGGAAACTTGATGAATTCTACCGTAATGATTTCCGCCTATGGCCCCAGGCCCCCTCGAAGTCTTGAGAGGCGAAACGACACCGGAAGTGACCCTGCAGTGGTTTTCTGTTCAATCATCGGAAAACTCGGCCTCTAAACGCCCCAAGGAGCGACGATTCTGGGGTGGGGAAACTGTCCGACATCAGCCCGGAACACTGTCCGATATGAATCGGAACGGTGTCCGACGGAAATTGGAGTCAGTGACCGACAGCCCCCGGAATACGCAGATGGAACCTGAATAAACCAGGCCAGAGCCGACCTACTGGTCAGCGCCTCCCAGAGGGTCACGGTGCGGCAATTGTCATTTTTCATGGGCGAGTTAGAAGCTGGGATTTTGGCGTATGCGCGCGACTGCGTATGGGGCCCCGATCCCCGGCGCAACGACTAGCTCGTGCCCCGCCAGTTCCACGGACAAGCCGGCCGGTTCGTAAACCGTCTCAGGCACCACAGGCTGGCCCGCATGCAACTTCATTAGCGGCGTTTTGGTTGGCGGTGGTGAAATCCGCATCGTTCTTCTCCCTCCTTGATCCTAGCCAACGCCAGTTCCTTCCCGGGAAAATGCAGACAGTTCCTTCGCGGTGGTTGACCCCGGCCTTGGGCAGATCCCTGAAGCCCAGTAAGCCGCCAAACTCAAAGTCCAAAAAGAATCTTATGCGATTTATCAACAGTGTAAACGGCCCAAGTCCCAACGAACGCATTGAAATGAGCACGGTCGTCGGTTTCGCAGGGGTTCCATATCCCGCCTTTGGATCCCTGAAACTGGAAGCGCTCTATGGCCTGCCCATGACCGCTCCGCTCCCAGGTCGGTATGAGTTTTATGACTTGGCGTGGGCCGTCGCCGGCATGCTGACCGGGGGGCTGGGAGTGTGCCTCGGGGAAACGTCCAGGCAGAAGGTGTTTCGGTATGAATTCCCAACCTTTCTGTCTCGGGCACACGGAACCCAACAAATCGATCTGATCGCCGCTTTACTGCATCCGGGCACGCATCACACGACCCTCCACTTGTCGCTGGCGGATGAGGAAATCCAGCTTCCGCCTCTGGTCCTGGCAGTGGAGGACGATGAGGAAGTCGCCAACTTGTTCTCCCGGATACTTCGCCATGCGGGCCTCTCCGTGGCCACCGTCGGCACGGGTGGTCTCGCCTTACAATCGGCACGGAAGATTCGCCCTGATCTGATTCTCCTGGATGTGGACCTTCCGGATTTGAGCGGATTCCAAGTATGCACCCAACTGAAAGCCGATTCCGAGCTGCGCGCCATCCCCGTGATCTTCTGCAGCGGCAGGCATGGCTTGAGGGAACACGTGATGGCCCTGGGGGCGGTGGACTGCCTGGAGAAACCGCAGGATATACCCCGATTGGTTGAGCGGGTATTGCACTGGTTGCCCGATTCCTTCCGCCACCAGTCATGATCCCATGAACCAAGGAAGAAAAACCGCCGGACAAAAAATGAGGCCCGCTGGCAGCCCGTCTGAAAATGGCTACGCCAATCAAATGAGTCAAAAGAACCCGATAAAAAAGGGCAAAACCCCAAGAACACATGAACGAACCAACTCAAAACCAACAGAATCAGAGCCGCAATCGCGTTGCGATCTACACCGCAAATAACAACTCACAAAACAACCTCTAAATAAACAGAAAGACCCACAAATATGACTCCGATTGGCATCTCGAAATTATACAAGAAGCATCTGGGCGACTGGGGCGTCAACATTTACAACGGCTGCGAACATGGCTGCCTGTTTTGTTATGTGCCCGCCCAACCTGGGGTCGCGGCGCAACCGTATTGGCAAGGAAAGACACAAGCCGACTGGGGCCGGTACTTCGCTGAACGCGACGGTTTGGTGGAGGCGTTGCGCCATCAACTGCGCACCTTCACGCCGGCCCGTGCCATGAAGACGTCCTGGGGGCAGGGCCGCATCCTGGTCTCGTTTTTGTGCGACGCGTATCAACCGATGGAAGAAAAACTGCTGGTGACCCGGCAAGTGCTCGAGCTACTGCTGGAAGCGGGCCATCGTGTGCGTATCCAAACCAGGGCCACGCTGGTGCGTCGCGATTATGACTTGTTGAGCCGATACAAAGACCAGGTGCGCCTGGGCATCTCCTTGCCTCACTTGGATGACGCGCTGGCGGAAGTGCTGGAGCCACGCTCCCACGCGCCGACTGCGCGGTTGGAGATGCTGCGCGAAGCAGCACAATTGGGCATTCCGATCTATGTTGCGATCGCGCCGTTCCTGCCGTTTCACCCCATGAGCGTGCTCGATGAAGTCGTGGCCGCGGTCAAACCCCTGCGACCCACCGAGATTTTCTGCGAAGTGCTCAATCCCAAGGGGGACTGCATTCCTATGGTCGCCCGGGCGCTGGCGACGAAATATTCGTCCGAAGCAAAGGTCGTGGCAGCGTACCATGACGCTGCTTGGTCACGGTGGACTTACGAAGTATTGCGCCATGGGGTCGAGCACCACTCTGGCGCTGGCTTTATCGCCTGGCCAGATACCGGCCGCGCTTGGGCCGCTCACTTGCCTAATTGGCAGGTTGCCTTCTTAAACCAGTTTCTGCCGCCCAGTTGAAGGTTGAATAACGAGAGGCGGTTTTCGCCGTGCGCCTGGCGAAAATCGCTTCTCGCTTGTTTCGTTAGGATGTGCGCTTCGACGGCATTGGCCGCAACCAGGCAGCGATTCCGGCCCAACGTTGATCAAGCTGGGAGTAATTCGGCGGCAGCGATTCCGGCCCAAAACTCCTCTGGCGGAAACCCGGACGATCCCACCAAACCTGGGGATCGCCATGGGATTCTAAATACGGCTGACCGGCATCGGCGCGTGAACCAAAACCTCATCGTCGAATCCATCGGCGATTGTCGAACCATCACCACCCGAACGCGCATCACTGAAGACGGAAGGACCGCGTTCGTCGCCTCCAGGACCCGTTTCTCGCAACAACCAAATTACGGCCAAACTTCAATAACGACGTGAATCTCAATTGAGCTCTCAAGCCGTTCGATCAGGAACCGAGCAGCGCAGGGGCCGTTTGAGCTGGCGTCACCGAACAACAACACAAAACCAAGGTCCCTAATATGTCTGATCTAAATCAAGTTACCCTTACGGGCCGCCTGGTGCGCGACCCGATTATTCGTCGTGGAGACTCCGGCACTCCCTGGGGGTTCGTGACCGTGGCCTCCAACTTCCGTTACAAGGACAAGGGCGGTGCGCTTATTGAAGAAGTGGCGTTTGTCGCCTGCAAGAGCTTTGGCCGGTGGGCCGAAGCCCTGGCCCAGCACCGGAAGGGGGACATGGTCATCGTGACCGGCCGCCTTAAAACGGATTCATGGCAAAAGGATGGCCGCACGCAGTCGCAGCTCACGCTCGTCTGCGATTCTCTGCGGTTCGTCGTGCCGCAAAACGGTTCGTCAACCCCGGCGAGCGTCGTCGAAAGCGAGCCGCCGGCGCGAGAGGAGGTGAATGGCAAAGACGGCAAGCCGCCCTTTTGAGCCCCAACCTTCTGGCGGTACCGGCATGTTCGCGGCCGACCGTGCTTTGCCACGGCCGGCCGCATCGGCTACGCCGAACGAAAATGTCCAGCATGACAAATCAATGGAATTATCCAGACCTCCAAGATTCTCAGATGCAGCATCGCTGGCACGCCGTGCGTGAACCCGCGTGGGAATGCAATCAGGCCGTCTTCGCGGATTTCCACCGCCGGCATGGTTATCATCGCAAAGTCCTTAACTGCGCCATCCCTCTCGCCCGGGCGAAGACGCTAACCGACTTCACCATGCCCGCGGGCTGGAATCTCAGCAGGAGCCTCAACGCCAGGGTCGGGTTCGGCGGCAAAGGCACCCAGGGCCTCGAGAATTGGAGCTATACCCCCAAGATTCGCGCCGTCCGGCAACTCCCGCATCTCAGGGAGCTTCCAATAAAAACGGCCAGCTTGAATCAATCGCCTTGGTTCCAGACTCCATCCCAGGCGGTGGGACTGGGTATCAACGCGCGCCACCTGCGCTATCATTACCTTACCAGCTCTGGCAAGACCTTCAGCCCAAAACCTTGCGGGGCGTCTTTACGACCTTGGTTTACGTCACTCCACAACTGGGTTTTAGCCTAACGCCGCACATTCAACTCAATCAACTTTTCGACACGTTTGGGGCGCTCGCCCGCGCGGCCGGCCCGGCGCAACTGTTTCCGGCGAGCTACCTGTATCCGGATGCACGGCTTCAAGGTATGGAGCGGGTTCCGGCGGCCATGTTCTGCGATATCCTCCCCAACCTCGGCTCCTGCATTCCAGCCATGGACCACACACCGAACCCCTGAGGCATGATGGTGCGTCTGAATGGCCCCGACTGCCACTACGGTTGCCCGTTCTCCCGTCTGACTAACCCCATGGAAGACGTCCGCCTCAGTAACGCTGTTACTGGCAGCATGATCCTTCCCAACGGCCAGTCGGTACGGGCCCGGTCGTCCGAGTCCTTTGTCTACGCCACCTGGATGCCAAGCTCAAAAACGCTCTGAAGCTGGAGCGTTCCGACTTCCTCGCCGCCTACTGCCTGGATCGGGGCGTCGTCACGCACGACGGCCTCCCATTCATGCTCCCGGTCGAAATGCAGGCGGCCATATTCGCCATTGTCACCACGTCCTGGGAACTGGAGATGGACCGGCCTGGCGACCTGACCTCCTACACGCTCCGAACCCAGCACGCTGCCATTCGTGGCTACAACTTTTTTCAGCGCATCGAGCCCTACTTTTCCAACTTCATGCGGCTCATAAACGAGCTGGCAAAACAACCCGATTTCGAGACCTACCCGCTGGCCAATCACCTGACCTATTCTTGGCTGGGCGGCAACTTGTGTCTGCCTAACCAACAATCGGAGTCGGAGCGGGTCCTGGGCCCGGATTTTCTGCGTAACTATTACTGGCAGCAGCTCGACTGGTCCATGGGCCTCTTCAATCTTTGGAATCACGTCGAATTTCGAAAACTCGCGGATTTGGAGGATCAACTGGACTTTGACGGCGTCGCTTTTCACCAGATGCGGCCGCAGTTGCGCCAGGATGTTCATCTATTTCCAAGGCCGTGTCGGCGGGCGTCCTTCTGGCCAGATTTTGATGTGAATTGGCTGAAGTACGACCACAGGTACCTGACCGATGAATTGCCCAGGCCGGAAGAGCGTTAAGCCCAGTTGTCATCCGATGAGCGGCGCCGTAGAGCCAACAGGTCGGCCGCAGGCGGAGAAAAACCGGCTGGCTTCTGTGAAACGACAAAATCGCCGAACAAACAGACAGCGGAAACGACAAAACCAAACACCAACATGCAACCACAATATGAAGCAAACCAGAGCCTGATTCGTTGGGAATTCTCTCGCGACTGCGCGGCGAAGAAACAATTCGGCTTTTTCCTGGATATTTGCCCGCTCCAAATCTTCTGCTCAGGGCAAATGCCAAGCGCTCAGGCAACGCCGAGAAGCCTCTGCATTGAGTTTAGGCGGCAGTTCTTCCCTGCATCCATGCCGATCATCCGGGCGGGTCTTGATCCCTGGTGGCGACAGCTTCAAAGGGCAAGCTACGGCCAGCTCTGTCGGTGACATGCGAAACAACGCAAGACTGAAAAATCGGCCAAACCAAAAGTTCACACAAAAACGGAAACAACCATTATGAGCATCATTGAAACTACCATTCAGAGTCTCTTCACGCCAGACGCGGTGGCAATCCCTCCAAGCACGGATAAAATGGCAATCAGTTTGCAGGTTGCACGGCTGTATGGCTTCCTGCCTCCGCCGATTATCATCGAGTTCGATGGTAAATCGGTGATCATCAGCTGCCCCGATGAACCGGAAAACGACAAAGCTGAAGCAGAGAGACTGGCCGAGCACGCTGCCGAACATGCCAGAGCGGGACGTTGCGAACGAGCCATCGAATTGTGGCGGCGTGCGCTCCAGCTCCAGCCCACACGCAGCATAACCTGGCGCGACATCGGCATGGTCTGCGTCCAGTTGGGGCGCTCCGAGGAAGCAAGGGATTATCTCCTGACCGCGCTGCGACTAGACCCAAACGATGTGGGAAGCCTCGTAGCTCTCGCCAATTTCTCAATTGAACATGAAAACGATTACGTGGAAGGAGAGCGTTTTGCTCGCGAAGCTCTGAGCGCGGAGTCGGACAATGCCTGGGCGTTGAACACCTTGGGTGCAATCTTGGCCAGAACGGGACGAGGTGATGAGGCCACCCAACTCTTTTTGACTGCCATCAGGGCCAACTCGGAGTTTGGCCCGCCCTACTTGAGTCTCGCCTACCTCTGTTTCCAGCAAAGTCGATACGAAGAATCGCTGGATCGACTGGAGGAACTCTTCAAGAAAGCAAAGATGCATGACATTCGATTGCGCCCCGTCTTTGAGAATGCAAATCGGCTTTTCCTCATGATCCAACAGAAGGTTTCTCAGGCAAGAAATTGACGACTGTCGGGCAACACTCAAAAGAGCCAGGGAAATCATGACCCCGGCCGCTATCGGGAAGACGGTGCCGTCGCACGCCCACAGTTCAACGTTGTTGTCGTGGGACAGGGGAAGCCAGGCCGGCCGGCTGGCTCGGTCAGATAGGAGGGATCCAGTATCGGGTCGACATGGCCGATGACGATCCGCCGTACGGTCTGCCCCGAGTAGATTTCTGCGGCCAGCGTGACGAAAGCGAGGCATGGCGAAACAAGGGGGTGTCGTCGTTCTCATGATGAAAGTTCCATCTTGGCCAAGCCATTCAACGCGGATTTGCCAGGTTCCATTCCGTGACCGCGCGGTATTTGGGGGTGTCGTCGGTTGAATGCTCAAGCAACCCCCAGCTACCCCACTTGCTCCAGGTGCCGATCGAGGAGAAGACGCAAAAGAGATCGCCGCCGCCCTGATCGCGCCAGGCATCGAGATGGGCGGCATAGATCTGGCCCAGGCGCGGATGCCGGTTGGCCGCCTGCAGCAGCTTCGTCAGGGTTTCGTTGTTCTCGCCACCGCCCACACCGACCGCGTGCTGTCCTCCCTCGTAAACGATCAGCTTGAGCCCGTAATTGTTGGCCACCACCTTGTTATCCTTGATCCATCGCACGGAGTTCGGCAGCGCGTTCGTCTCCAGGCAGTTAAGCACCTGCTCCACTTTCCATCCCGCCACTTCGGATGAGCCCGGCTTGCCGTCGGGGCTGAGGTTCATGGTTATGTAGGGCGCGATCGCAAGCGCGTCCGTCTCCTTCCAGGCATCTTGGAACCCGAGCTTCTGACCGGCGATGTAGCTGTTCGCCGCCTGGGAGGCGATGACGCGCACCAGCCGCTCGCGCCCGCCTAGCACCTGCTCCCAGATCTGGAACATCTGGACTGAGCGGTGGGCCGAGTAGCGCCAGCCGGCTTCCCAGTGCTTCTCGCCGAACTTTAGCTCGAGTCCGCGGTCCCCGGCATATCGCGTCTGCGCGAACATTCCATTCCAGACCTCGTTCGAGTACTCGACGTAAACTTTCAAAGCCGGTTTCAGGCCGCGCTTGACCTGCTCCGCGAATTGCCTGACGTAATCGTCGGTGGCCAGGTGCGGCATGCAGAACCAAGGATTCACCTCGAGGCGGTTGCACAGGTCGATCATCAGTTCCAACGGCACACCGTGGTCGGTGCAAGTGTAGAATTCCTGGCGCGGACGGTCCGACCACTCGCGCACCTTGGATCCATTGGTCTCCATCCAGTCCATGAATCGGAATGTATTGAAGCTCCGCCATCGGATGAGAAAGGCCGGGTGCCACGGATTCTCGCGGTAGGTAGCCTCGAATCCCGGCAGAATTACGCGGATGTTCCGGATCGGATTCGACGAACTGGTCTCCCGCAGTTGCAGGAAGAATCCGCCTCGCGCCGGATCCGGCTCGAAGACGATCCGCCCGGAGGAACGGGTCACCACGCGCTTGATGTTGGAGAACTCAATTCGACCTTCTCCCTCATAGAGGCACACATACTCCCCGCCCGGAAAATGACCGCCCGGGATGGTGAGCAGCGGCGTTTCCGCCCAGCACTCCGACTGCAGCCGCTTTACCCAGCCGTTGTCGTCCAGCTCAAGCTTTGGCCCCTTGCCCCACGACTGCCCCTGCCGCTGGCTGATCCAGGTGCGCGCGAGACGGAACACATCCACGAACGGAAGTTCCGTGTTCCAATCCACGGGGCCTGCTAGGTTCATCCCCAGCCGGCTCCGAGCAGGAGTCAGGTCTGTGTCCCCTGCCAACAGCGGCACAGCCAAGGCGCTTAACAAACACAGGAGCACAAGGCGGTAAGGCATTGGTTTTGGCGGGCTGGGATCGACGGTGTAGTGGCTCATAGGAAGTTGCCTTTATTCACGTGACAGAAGCATGCCCGACGGAAGGTGCATTTCAAGGTGAAACGGGCCGGAATTAAATTAGGCCCAGAATCTAACCCAACCAGTGCGACTCGGCGGCGAAAAACCCTTAAAAATCCTTGCCGCGTGGCTTTGGCGACAGATACTCAGTCCGAAGTGAAGACGACGCCAAAGCGCGAACCGCAGGCACTCAAAAAACAATTGCCGATCACGTCACTTGGAACGCGATTTGGCCGCGCCGCGTTAATGACCACGACAACCGATTACCCGTAACCACCAGAAAGGATGGATAGAAGCTGATGAACACACGCAGAACATTCCTGAAGACGGCGGCGGTGGCGGCAGCGGCATGCGGCTTGATGAGCTGGGAAACGATCGCCCGGGCAGCGGAAGCGAAGCCGCTCATCGTGCGCGACGCCAAGATCATCCGAGTGCGCGACCGCAAGGGCGGGGCGACCGATACCTACCTGGAGATCACCAGCGAATCCGGACTGAAGGGCTACGCCGGCCCGCTGCTCAAGGAGCAGGTCGCGGCCTTCCCGGCGAACCTGCGCGAACTGCTGGCCGGGCTCGATGCTAGAGATAGCGAAAAACTCAACTTTGCGTCCCTGTGGGCCGCGTGCCATCCGGGCAAGCGACTCGAAAGCTACGCTGAGGGGAAAGATCCGCTGACGGGCGCGGCGGTGTGGGGCAGCAAACGCACCACACGCCAGACCGAGACCGGCTGGGTGATTACAGCCCTCAGCGCGATGGACCTGGCCCTATGGGACCTGCGCGGCAAGGCCGTGGGGCAGCCCGTCTGGCGCCTGCTCGGAGCCAAACGCCAAAGACTGAGCGCCTATGCCAGCATGCTGGGCTATTCGGTTAAGCCGGCCGAGGCGCGCAAGGCCGCCCGCACCATGTTCGATCAGGGATTCCGGCGGCAGAAATGGTTCTTCATGAGCGGCCCAGCCGACGGAGCCGAGGGCCTGAAGCAAAATATTGAGTTGGCACATGCGCTCCGCGAGGAACTTGGGCCGGATGCGATGCTGATGTTCGACGGCATCCAGTATGTCTGGAAGTCGGCCGAGGTTGACTATGCGATCGCACTGGCCAAGGGGATACTCCCCTGCAAGCCGCACTGGCTGGAGGAGCCGCTTCGCCCTGATGACCTCGAGGGCTACGCGCGTCTGAAAGGCGAGACGGGGATCACGCTGGCCGCTGGCGAGCACTGGTACACGCGCTGGAACGTCAAGCCGTTCTTGGATCGTGGGATCGTCAGCTTCGTGCAGTCGGATCCGGAATGGTGTGGCGGAATCAGCGAGTGGCTGAACATCTGCGAGCTAGTTAAGAAGTATCCAGGCATCCAGGTGATCCCCCACGGGCATCACGTTCTGGCGGCTTCGATTTGCGTGGCTTCCCAGAGCGAGGCGCTCTGCCCGATGCTCGAGTACCTGATCACGTCGCGGGTTTCGTTTCAGCGTTGCCAGACCCGCCCGCTGGTGGCCGAAGCGGGAACCTTCGCGATGGCGGAAGAGCCCGGACTGGGACCGTCACTGGATGAGACGAGGATGGAAAGAGTGTGAAGTTGGCGTAACGGCGATCCAACACGCAGGGTTAACAAACTCTAAAGGCCAGGTTGGGCACGCATTCGTCGGCCAGTATGGCTTTAGGTGGGGGCGGGGTGTGAGTGGTTAAATGGAAAGCTTGAACCGCCGGCCAACTTCCATTATTTCGCTGGCGCCCCTGGTTCCGTCACCCACAAGTTGTCTTTGCCGCGGGCGAGCGAAAATACGTCGGTGCCGGATTCCGGGCCGCGCTTCACGGTGACCCTGTAATCGCCGTAATAACCGCGAAACGCAAAGACGCCGTTGCGGTCGGTGGCACCCTCGACCCGGGTCGTCCACTCTTCGCGAATCAGTTTTCGAAGCGCCTCGTACGCCGGCTTGGGTGACAGATCCGGACGCAGCAGGCCGCCGCCCTTGCGCCACGAACCGCCGTCGCTCAAGTCCCACCAGGTGATGCCCCGTATCGCCGGATGACCGAAGCAAACTCGGTAGAAATTCTCCGCGTACTCCGCCTGCCGCGCCTCGTCCCACACGCCACCGACGGCCGATCCGACCACCGGCTCACCGTTCGATGCGGGCGTGAACTCGGTGATGTGCAGCGCCTTTCCGAGCGCCGCGTAGTCATCGAGAATCGCCTTCACCCGGTGCAGCGGGAACCGCATGTTGGCAGGCTCGTGCGCCTGGATGCCGATGCCGTCAAACGGCACGCCGTTCCGAATCGACGTTTCCAACAAACGCCGGAAGGACGGGCCGCCGTCGGCAAGAACAAAGTAGTCGTTGACGATCAGGTGGGCCGTGGGATTCGCCTCCCGTGCCCAGCGGTAGGGATCGTCAATTTTTATGCTCAGTTCGTGCGATGGCTCGTTGACCACCTCCCAGAACTCGATGCGGCCCTTATACCGCTCGACGATCTCGCGAACGCGCCGTTCCTGGGTCGCCGGGTCCGGTTGCCCCTTCGACCACGGGGGAATGCCCGATTCGTTGCCCCACAACAGCGGGTGGCCCTTCACGCGGATGCCGTTGGTCCGGCACCAGCCGGTTACCTTGTCCATGTAATCATAATTCGGTTTGCCCCGCTCGCGCTCGAAGGCGATCCAGTAGAAGCCTGCGGTTGCGTAGTTGAAAAGGACGCGAAAGCTCTGCTTGTAGAGCTCGTTCTGCGCCGGACTGGAACGACGGTCGAAGCCAAAGATGTTGCACCCAAAAAGGAATTCGTGCCGCGTCAATTCGACCGCCACGGCTGCACCCTCGATCGGCTTTCCCTGGGCGTCAACCACGCGCACTGTGGCGTCGCCCTTGCGGTTTTTCTCGATGGCCAATGACGCGTCGGCCAGCGCCTTTTTCTCGAGTGCGGCCTCCAGAACCCGCCGCTCCTGCGTCCACGCCTGGGCATCTCCGATCAGCGGTGCCAGCAAACCGGATGTGGGTTCGACCGCCAGCGACACCACGTAGAGATTGCGGTCTTCCTTGCCGATCATCAGATCGTTTGAAAACGACACCGCCAACCGGTGCGTTCCCTTCTCTACCTCGAATGGGAATTCAAAAAGCAACGGTTGTGCGTTGGACAGAATGATCATCGCGAGTTGGCGATCGTCCACCATAACCCCCATTTCCGGCCATCCACCGTCGGCTGGCGAACCATAGGCTTTCACGCGAAATAGATAACGGCCGGCCTGGTCGAACCGGAAAAAGTCGCCGACCTCGCCATTTGACCACAAGTTCCACACCCCGTTCTGCTCTCCGCCGATGGAATGCACTCGCGCCTTTACTGCCTCGATCGTGAGCGCGTGAGTGGGCGCAGGGAAGGACAGGGCAGCAAGGCACAGCAGAATGGACAGATTTAGTTTTTTCATGGGGCATCACCTTTGGGGTTTATCAGACGCACGCGAAACGCAGCGACCGGGCGTCCGGCGTCGCTGAAATCACCCGTGAGCCTCGCCCAGGATTCAACGGCAGGATCGGAGGGCAACGATCCCGTTTTCAGCCGGTAGGACAACTGCACGCGTTCACCGGGTGCCACTTGCACTTTGCTTTGGATGGCTTCAATCGACCAGTCGCTGGGCAATCGGAACTGGGCAATTTCGCCCCGCACGGTCTTGCTCGAAAAATTGGAGGCCCAGACCGTCAACGGCGTTTCGCTGTAAGGCGGCAGCACGTAGTTGTACTCTTCAGTCCACTCCGGCTTGAAGAGGCGAATCTCTGCGCGCGGCAGATCAGCCTGAAGCACCACCGCGCAGGGATTGCCCCGGCGCCTCTCCCCGCGCGGTACGGGCGTCAGCGGCAGGCGGTCGCAGGTGCCGAGTGGGAGTTCTTCGAACACCGGCGCGCCCGTTAATTCGGCGGGCGCTTCGATCGCGCGCCCAAGATAGTCGGTGTACTTGCCGGTGGGTACACGGTCGAACCGCGGCATCGCGACGCGCAGGGTGCCGCGGGTTTCCCACTCGCCGCTGTTCTCGGCCCATTTCACCAGAAGGTCACGCTTTTTGCCTCGGAACGCAACCAACCGTATGCCCGGTGCATTCGACGGCGAAAGGCTGCCAATGCAATGCATGTCGCTCAACGCACGGCCAACCTTGGCCAGCGCAACATAGCCTGGACGTGGCGTCATATCCTGGCGCAGCAGGCCGAACTGCACCATCGACTCCATGTACTGGCCGAGGATGAAGTGAAAGTGGCGCGACGCTCCCGCAGCCAGGCTGTCCGCGTAGGACTGCGCTATGAACTGCGCCTTGAGGAGCGCCAGGTGCGGGTCCAGTTCGCCGCCGACTGCGTCCTTTGCCGCATGGATGCCCCGGTCGGACTCGGTCACCCAGATGGGCTTGCCTGAGGCGGCGTCGCGGGCATGCTGCCACAGATCCAGGTAGCCCGTGTTCCAATCATAGGAGTGGAGGCTGTAGGCGTCGAAATAGGGCCAGGTCTCGTTCCAGAGGACCCCATGTGACAACGAAATGGTGTTGATACCTGCGATGGGTTGCCAGCAAACCGTTATCCGGCGGTCTCCTTCCTTGAAACCTAGCAGCCTGTTGAACAAAGCCTCTTTTTGTAGAAACGCAAAATCCGGCCGAGGATTTCGGTTGTCCCGTACGTTACCGCACGCTCTAACCTGGAGCATATTCCATCGCATGTTGAGCGATGTCTCGCCCATCGGTTCGTCCTGTCCTTATGAAACAGCTCGCACCCCACCACCAAAATCGTC
>Ga0209429_10000864_pt1 | contig 19754 bp, 15 predicted proteins | sample BarGraNGADG00212_3_FD_184493 | JGI IMG/M metagenome (GOLD analysis project Ga0209429, IMG submission 184493) | Arctic peat soil microbial communities from Barrow, Alaska - Barrow Graham LP Ref core NGADG0004-212 (SPAdes) (version 2) | ecosystem: Environmental > Terrestrial > Soil > Wetlands >...
TATGCCGGCCGCTTCTTTTGCGGCTGGATGTGTGCCTTCGGTTCCATTACGGACTGGGTATTTCGATTTTTTTCACGATGGACTAAATCCAGAATTACAATTTCCAGAAAGGCAGATCTTGTTTTAAAGTTCATAAAATATATCGTTCTTGTTGTTCTTCTGTTATTAGGCTGGCTTGCCGGCTCGCTGTCCGTTTCGGCTATGAGCCCGTGGGATGCCTTCGGTATGCTGTTTACATTCGGTGCTGCTCCAGCGCTGGTTTTTGTATTGAAAAGCCTTCTTCCTGGATTCGTTCTGCTTGTGTTGGTTCTTATTGCATCGGCTTTTGTAGAGCGGTTCTTCTGCCGCTATCTTTGTCCGATGGGAGCTTTTTTTGCAATGATTCCTTTCACTCGATTTATGTATATAGATAAACCTCGTGACAATTGTGGAAAGTGCCAGATATGCACAAAAAACTGCGCCATGGGAATTCCGTTGAATCAAATGGATCAAGTGCAAAGCGGTGAGTGCATCAACTGTATGAAATGTGTTGATGTGTGCCCGAGAAAAAATGTAAAAGTCCGAGCGGGAAAAAGTCTGCTGTATCCGCTGGCGATAGCGGTAGCGATGGTGTTTTTAGTTGCCGGTCTCTTTATGATTGAAACGGTTCTCACTGACTCGGTGAATCAATCAATCGGGGCAGGAACGGTTTCTGCGGCCATCGAAACGACAACAACCGTGACAACAAACACAGCTGCTTTGACTGCGGGAACAGCACAGCCGTCAGCTACGAACCCGGCTGCCGGAACCACGACCGCAACAACTGCTGCGGGAACCACCACGGCTGCGACAACTGCAGCTGCAACTGCGGCGGCCACGACAGCAACCGCTGCAACTACGGCAGGTCTATATAAAGATGGAACATATCAGGGATCGGGCACCGGGTTTCGAGGTACAACTACTGTAGAGGTCACAGTCAAGAATGGACAGATTTCGGATGTTGCAGTAATTTCCTATCAGGATGACGGACAATATTTTAACAAAGCTTTTTCAACAATTTCTGCTAATGTCATTTCCACACAAAATGGGGCAGTCGATGTTGTGTCACATGCTACATACAGCAGCAATGGAATAATCAAAGCAATAAAGGCAGCACTATCGACAGCGAAAAATTAGGGAAAATATGTTCCTTGGCATCCTGTGGATGCCTATCAGGGAGGCAGTATGTTTGTCGAGGCGACTTTTGCCGGACGTAAGTCCAAGAGAGCCGAGACAAATACACTGCAGTCCCGTCCAAGAGAGCCGAAACAAACATACTGCCTCCCCAAACAACAAGACAAAACTGCTTAAGTTTGATACAATATCCCTTGGTATAATTGACTGACATGTACACGAATACGCGTGCTTACATGTTTTTTTTTGCCGGGAGGATCACAATGCTTATAGTTTCACATTTAACCAAAAAATACGGTTCGACTCTTGCAAACGAGGATTTGAGTTTTTCATTGGGTGCGGGCGAAATCGGCGTCCTTCTAGGACCAAATGGTGCCGGTAAATCTACAGTAATTAAGTGCATAATGGGACTTTTGCGGTTTACAGGATCGGTAGAAATCGATGGGAATCCTAATAAAAGCGAGAAAGCGAAGAGAATCATGGGATATGTTCCTGAGATGCCTGCTTTGTATGATCTTCTGACTGTTGAGGAACATGCTGAATTTATTATTCGCGCATATAAATTAGATAAAAGTGCCGGTGATTACGCAAACGAACTCATGGAACGGCTTGAATTGTCAGATAAGCGCAAGAAACTTGGCAAAGAGCTGTCAAAAGGAATGCAGCAGAAGGTCAGTATAATGTGCGCATTGCTTCCCCGCCCGAAGATGATTCTTCTTGATGAGCCGCTTGTTGGACTTGATCCGCATGCGATCAAAGAACTAAAGGCAATTCTGATGGAGCTTCGCGATCAGGGTTCCGCTATTTTTGTGTCTACGCACATGATAGATAGCGTGGAAGGCTTGTGGGATAAAGTTTTTATCATGGTAAACGGACGCATTGTTGCGACTAGGGACCATGACTTGGAAGCATTAAGCGGAAATGAGAGTCTTGAGGATCTGTTCTTTTCCATTACGGAGGGACAGGGATGAGAGCGCTATCTTATTTGCTCCTGACCAGCCTGAAGAATTCTTTGCGCCAGCTTTTGAAAAAGCCGGCTCTGGTTGTCATATATGTCCTGGTTATTGCCATGATGGTATTTGCTATGCTTCCCGGAGGAAAAAGTATTACCTCCCAATCAGATATGTCGCCTATTCTGCGCGCGATTGCCTTTTGTATTTTTGGATTTATTGCATACACGAGTATTTCAAAAGGATTGAAACAGGGGTCCACTTTTTTTGCGATGCCTGATGTAAACATGCTTTTTACTTCTCCGATCCGTCCCCAGTCCGTGCTTCTGTATGGCGTTATAAAGCAGATGGGAGTCAGCGCGATGGCGACGCTCTTTATGTGTTTTCAGATTCCAAACATGCGCAACATGCTTCATCTGAACGGGACGGGTATTTTTGCAGTGACAAGCGCATGGTTTATTATTCTTGTTTGTGCACAGGTTGTGTCTCTGTGTACATATTCACTGACGGCTCCTTATCCGAAGCGCCGCCGCATCGGTAATTATGTAATGTATGGACTTATCGCTGCTGTGGTTCTCGGACTGGGTGCATATCTTCTGTCCCGCGGCGGCGAAATGCAGTCTGTCATAGACTATTTCGGTCTTCCTTTTATGGATTATATACCGCTTGTCGGATGGATTAACGCCTATATGATGGGGCTTATCGCAGGTGAAACAGGAAGAGCTCTTATGTTTTTGCTGCTTGCCGTGTTTTTCCCAGCCCTCGGTATTGCTTTGGTACAGCGAACAAACTCTGATTATTATGAGGATGTACTGCAGGCAACAGAGCGGACTTATGTGACAAGACAGGCGATAAAGGATGGAAAGATCGGTGCCAAAAATATGAGTGAAAATGTCCGCGCCGGGAAAAGCGGGATTGTCGGAAAAGGGCAGGGCGCCAGCATTTTTTTCTACCGGCATTTGACAGAACAGAGGCGTACAGGGATGATTATCCTGGATAAAGGGTCCCTTGTTGTTATTGTTGGTGCAATTATCGGCGGTATTATTTTCAGAAACCTCACAGCAAAGGGCGAAATTACGCCGTTCATATCAAGCTTGATTGCGTTCGCAGCTTTGGCGTATATTCTGTATTTCCTGACCGTCTCCGGCAAGTTCACACAGGAACTGACACGTCCCTTTATCTATCTGGTCCCTGCACCGGACATCTTAAAGCTTTTCTATTCCAATTTAACGGCGGTACTTAAAGCATTGGTCGAGGGTCTTATTGCCTTCACTATACTTACCGTACTGGCCGGGCTGCCGTGGTGGTATGTGCCGATGGCAACCCTGACGTATGCCACTTTGTCACAGGTTTATATCAGCATGTCTATTCTGACGCAGCGGATTCTGGGCGGATCAAATTCGAAAGTCTTAAATACAATCCTGTATCTTGTCAGTGCCAGTATCCTGCTGGTCCCCGGCGCCATTATTTTCGGCGTCCTGCAGGCGGTTTTCTATTTCAACGGGCAGCAGTTCCTGTTTGTTTCATATATTGCTGCAATTTGCTACAATATAGTTATTTCAGGGCTTGTCCTCTTTCTTGGGAAAGGTATTCTACGGGAAGTTGAAATGTAATTTACAGCAGCAGCTATGTGAAGTGAGGTGCGTATAAATGAAAAATACAGATATTTACCTTCATGGAATGATACTGATGACGACCAGCCACCTGCTTCGGGACAGCTTCCCGAGCCCTGATCAATATGCCGAGATCAGTAAGACCTATTCTTTCCCGGGCGGAGAGACAGGCTGCTGCGCCAATGTTCTTTCAAGCCTCGGGCTTTCGGTCAGGGTGGACGGAAATTATCAGGGCAGAAGAACGTATGGGCCGATTGTGGAGTATTTCAAGGACCGGGACGTAGATACGTCAAGGCTGTTTGATGCGCCGGACTTTGACGGTGTTGAGGATATGGTCATTATTGACAAGCACACGCGGACAATTTTCGGCAAGTTCGGTGCGTTCTATGAACGGGAGATAAAGCTCTGGAGTTTCCCGCTCCGGGAAGATATTGAAGCTTCATCGACGGTAGGAATTGATCCCTTTTTCGCGGAAGCTTCCGAAGCGGCTGCGCAAATTGCCCATGACCTTCACAAACCGTATGTGACTATTGACTGTCCGTATGAATCTCTCCTTCACAGGTTTTCTTCCGTGAATGTAGTGTCCAATGAATTTATCAGGGGGAATTATCCGGATGAGGATATTGCCGGACTATTTGCAAAATATGCGGCAAACACAGACGGACTGGTTATTTTCACATTTGGAAGCTCAAAAATCATGTACGGCCGTAATAGTGAACCGGTAAAGTATTTCGCACCGTATTCCGTAAATGTAATAAGTACTTTAGGCGCCGGGGACACCTACAAGGCAGGTGTTATCTATGCACTGCACAGACATATGGACGACGATGAAATTGTGCGTTTTGCAGCAGCTGCTGCAGGCGTTGCCTGTGAGAATTATCCGATCGCCCATTATCCGCCCACTCTCGAAAAGATCCATGAACTGATGAATCGTGCTGTAAACTGATATAAAGCAGACAAAAAGCCGGCAATCAGCAAATGTGGGACACACGTACTACATCGTGTCCATCTTCAGCGTGTCGACAATATTGGATTTGTTGACACGTGAGACAGAGTACATCATGGTCGTGAAGACCAAAACGAATACCAGGAGAATGGCAACAACATAGCTGATCCACGGGAGAGAAAAAGCAAAAATATATGCATACATTTCTCTTTTGTACAAATAATAGGAAATCAGCATACTGATCGGCAATCCAAGGATCAAAGCCTTAAGCCCATAGAAAACACTTTCAAACCGGATCATCCTGTTAAAGGATCCAGGCGTCATTCCGACGGACCGCAGCATTGCGAATTCTTTCTGCCGCAGGGCGACATTGGTGGTTATTGTATTAAAAATATTGGCGATGCAGATAAGACTGATCAGTGTGATGAAGCCATACACAAAAACTCCGAGAAGGAACGTTGTTTTCTGGTCCTGCTCGCGGGCGCTTGACACGTTATATAGACTGGTCTGGCTGGTCGGAATTGTTTTTGTTATTTCCCGGATCTGCTTCTCCAATTCTTTGCTGTCATCTGTCCGGATATAAGTCCCCGGATGGAAGAAATTGACCACCGTTCCGGCTTTGCGGATGAGTTCCGTGTGAAGCGACTCGGGAATGACAAGTATCACATTCGAAAAACTGGCATAGGGAATTCCTACAGGAAGTTCCCTGGTAATCTTACCTATCGTAAAATCCGTGGAGATTATATCGGATGCAGGTTCCGCTCCCTCTTGCGCCGGATAAGATGTATCGGTGTAGAAGCCGGCCGTCAGAGTGCTTCCCTGGGAAATCGAAAGGACATCGCCGATCATTTTTTTGCCGGCATCATAATTATATTCAATTGCATAATTAATAAGAATTCCTTTGGGATTTTCAGAATTGACATAGTCCTGCGGGTCTTCGCCAAGTGATCGGGCGTAGGCAGCAAAACTTTCATCATCGTAAGCAGCTAGAGTTACATTTGTAGTACCGCCTGAATACTGTGAACTTTTGGATATGTCGGTACGAATATCCCTGTCGGATATTAGGAACATTCCGTCACTATTTACTGTTGCGATGCTTTTCGTGCCGGGAAGATCGGCAATCTGATCAATTACGTTATCCCGTTCAGCCTGCGAAATGTTTTCAACAGCGAAAAAAATATCATAATCAATTTGCTCGGCGCTGCTTCGTGCATACATGGTTCCAAACTGCACATAAGATGAGACGGTTAGGAACAGAACCAGACTAATAACCAGCGATACGATCGTTGCACGGTATTTCCTTCTGCTGCGGCGAAAATTCTTCATGGCCAGTTCGGCTTCAAATCCGAAAAGTCTGCGAAAAAGCGGACTTGTGCGGACACTTCGGGAAGTAAGCCGGATCTCCCTGGATTGTCGGATTGCGTCAATCGGCATGATGCGGGAAGCCCGTATAGCCGGAACAAGAACGGAAACATAGACGGTTACAGCGGAAAGAAGGACAGTTATTCCGACTGTCCAGCCGGAAACGATGGTGTGGATTTCTATATTGTTCCACTCTGTCACACTTGCGAAAATAGGCTGAATCAGCAGAAACGTGCATTTGATTCCGAGAATACCGAATAAAATGCCAAGCGGAATTCCCATCATTCCGACAAGGAATCCTTCGAAATGCACATGGACACGCTTCTGTTTCCGGGTTGCTCCCGCGCTTGCCAAAAGCCCCAGATGCCGTGTGCGTTCAGAAACGGATATGGAAAAAGCATTATATATCAGTGAAACGGAAGCAATAATTATGATTCCTACAATGACAAACACCAATGTGAACATCAGATCCTGACCGCTGCCGGTATCTGTTACGGCGCAATAACGCAGGTAGGAATCATTGAAATGGATCTGGTCATAGGAATAGCCCATTTCTGCGGCCTGGCCGCGTATTTGACTGTAATAATTCGGCGCAGCTTTCTGGTTCCAGATGTACAGATCAACGTTCCCTGCAGCCGGGGAAAGAACAAAAGAAGGGCTGTCGACGGGAAATGCCGTAAAGCAGGAATATCCGGCTGCCCAGAAAGATTCGGTAATGGCCGGGGAGATGAATCCCACAATGGTGTACGTCTGCATTCCGGTTATGGAAAGGCTCTCCGCACCCATATCTGTTGAACGACCCGTCTCTTCATCATAACTATAATATTCTTTTGTATAGGAAGAATCGGAAGGTGCAGGTATGCCGTCGGGAAACATCCGGGTTCCCAATTGCAGTGTGATCGTATCTCCGATGGAATAATGTACGCCTGCACTTACATTAATTTCGTCCGGCAAAACAATTTCCCGATCGTTGACCGGAAGACGTCCGGAGGTGGTTTTGATAAAGAAATTAGAAAAAGACGCCTCGTCAAACTGACTGACGTACAGATATGGCTTGGCGGCATTTCTAGATCCGTCCAGTGCAGCGAAGCCGACGTCCCTTTGCATCATGACATCATTTCCGGAAGAAGCTTCCGTCCAGGCAGCCGCATCCGAGGCTGGTACGTCCGAGAAATGGGCGGTCCATTTTCCGTAGTCTGAGATCTCCTGACGCTGCAGCAGATCCATAAACGATGCGGTAAATGTTGTCACTCCGGAAAGCATGGCGGCGGAAATAATAACCCCGAGTACCGTGACGATTGTCCACTTCTTGTGAACTTTCATGGTCGAGACAGTAAATGACTGCAGAACATTCATTAGCGGATTACCTCGTCTTTGGCTATCCGGCCGTCAGTAATAGTCATGATACGGTCCGCCTGCAGCGCTATGTTCTGATCATGTGTGATAAGAATCAGTGTCTGGTTATAGTGCTTGTTGGAAAACCGGAGAAGTTCCATCACGTCCGCACTGTTTTTGCTGTCCAGATTGCCGGTGGGTTCGTCGGCCAGGACAATGGCAGGATTGCTGATCAGAGCCCTTCCGATGGAGACGCGCTGCTGCTGCCCGCCGGAGAGCTGGTTGGGAAGGTGGTGTGACCGATCTGTAACAGACAGCATGCTGAGGATTTCCTTCAGGTGATCCGGGTCAGGCTTTCTCTCGTCTAAAAGAAGAGGAAGAGTAATGTTTTCTTCTACATCCAATACAGGAATAAGATTGTTGAACTGATAAATGAGGCCGATCTGGCGGCGTCGAAATATAGCAAGCTGTGATTCGCCGAGGGAATAAACATCAGCCCCTTCAATAAGAACTTTGCCGGAAGTTGGGCGGTCAACACCGCCGAGAATATGCAGGAGGGTTGACTTGCCTGATCCGGAAGCTCCGATAATCGCGAGAAATTCGCCCTTTCTAACAGAAAACGAGACATCATCAAGCGCGACCACGCGGGCATCACCGCTGCCGTATATTTTACTTATGTTTTGAACCCGAAGAATCTCCATATATATTGCCCCCTGCCGTGCCTTAGACACCTGCATCTATTTTTAGCATAACAGGCAAAAGTGACCGGCGGGTGACTTGAATCGTGACGATATCGTCACATTATCCGTAAAAATTGATTGTAAATGTGGTTCCTTCCGTTAGTTTGCTTTTAACCGTTATACTTCCGCCCTGGGATGTGATCATGCTTTTTGCCATAGCAAGACCGATTCCGACGCTGTCTTCCCCTGCGTTTTTGCCGCGGTAGAAACGTTCGAATATATGCGGGAGATCAACAGGATCAATACCGCTGCCGTTATCGGAAATAATGATCTGTGTATACAGAGGATTTTGGGTGCAGGAAATACGAAGGCACCCGCCGACGCCGGTGTGCTCCACACAGTTTTTCAAAATGTTGAGAAGAGCTTCCGCGGTCCAGTTCAGATCACACGAAAGAGTCATCTCCGTGTGATCAATGACAAGGGCCTGCCTGCGCAGTTCGATCGGGATGAGAAGCGGTGCGAGGGCCCTGTTAAGAAGAACGTCCATTTTTATAGGGACTTTATAGAAGGTGATTGTACCTGCATCAAGTCTGGAAAGCTTTAGAAGCGAAGTTACCAACCACTCAATTCGTTCGAGCTGGGTACGGATGTGTGCGGTGAATTCAATACGTTTATCTGTTGGAAGATTGGGATCACATAGAAGATCTGTCATTACCAGCATCGAGGTAAGGGGCGTCTTAAGCTGGTGGGAGATATCGGACATAGCATCCGCCAGTTCGGACTTCTCTTTCTGAAGAGCTTCAGACTGCATACAAAGCATGATTGTCGTCTTATATATCTCGCTTTTAAGAATAGAAAGCTCGCCCTCGTCGTGATCCGGAACTTCCAGATTATAATGTCCATTGTTAACACATTTCAGATATTCGGATAATTTGGCTATTCGTTTGTAGCGCCAATTTGCGAAAAAATAGGCGGTCACAGCAAAAAGGAAACACACTATTCCTATGATAGCTGCGCTGATCCGGGAATAGAACGCAGAAGCTGCGATTCCAGCCGCAGAAATAATAATAATAATAACAAAGAAAATGCGAAATTCTTTATTGCGAAACCACCGCACAGGTTACCTCCTCTTTGTACCGATCCGGTATCCCATTCCGCGAACCGTCACAATGATTTCCGGGTGTGATGGGTCATCTTCAATTTTTTCCCGCAGGCGTTTGATGTAGACGGTAAGCGTGTTGTCATTCACAAATTCTCCGCCGATATCCCATATCCCCTCCAGAAGCTGATTTCTCGACAATATCTGACCCTCGTGGTTGAGCAGCGTCAGAAGAAGCCGGTACTCAAGTGCTGTCAGAAGGACGTCGACATCCTTATGGTACACTTTTCCCAGAGCAGTATTGACCTGCAGTGAACCGATCCGGATCGTACTTCCTCCCTCCGGACTGCGCTCTGTTCTGCGAAGTACCGTTTTGATGCGGGACAGGAGTTCCCGGAGCCGGAAAGGCTTGGTAATGTAATCATCTGCACCCATATCAAGACCCATAACGACATTGATCTCATCATCGCAGGCTGTGAGAAAAATCACGGGTGTCTCAGACATGCGGCGTGCCGCACGGCATACGTCATAACCGCTTCCGTCGGGAAGCGTCAGGTCCAGGAGAACCAGATCAAAAGGTCCATTCTCAAGATGGCTCAATGCACACTGCACAGTTGAACAGGGCGTCACTTTAAACCCCTCTGTTTCGAGGGAGTAGGACAGTCCAAGCAGGATGGATTTGTCATCTTCAACCAATAGTATGTTTTTCATAGACGTATTATAGTACATTCTCCGCAAAAACGGACAGGCCCACGGATAATATTCCGGCAGCCTTTTAATGTGCGGACCAATTTGTAATCATTACAAATTGGTGTTGTTTTTTCAGTTCATAGAGGTATAATGACTGTATATTAAGTGATCGCAAACGAATCTGATAAGATACCACCCTAAAAATATTTGGAGCCGTATTTTTTTGGATCAGCAAAAGGAGTGTATATTTATGCTTTCTGATAAAATTACCAAACTAATACATGAGCAGATCAACAAGGAATTTTATTCCGCCTATCTGTATCTGGATTTCGCAAACTTCTACAACGTGTCCGGACTGACAGGTTTTTACAATTGGTTTTTGGTACAGGCACAGGAGGAACGTGATCATGCAATGCTGTTCACCAAATATCTACTGAATAATGCAATATCACCAAAGTATTTCCCGCTGGAGGCACCGACAGGAAAATATGCCGACTTCAATGCACCGCTTCTTGGTTCCCTGGAGCACGAGCGATATATCACAGCCTCAATTTATGACATTTATGCAGAAGCCAGTGCAGCACACGATTTCAAGACAACACAGTTTCTGGACTGGTTTGTTAAGGAACAGGGAGAAGAAGAGATGAACTCGGAGGATAATATACGCAAATTTGAGCTCTATGGGAAGGACAGCAAGGGACTTTATATGCTGGATGCACAACTGGGCGCCAGAATATACGCGCCCCCGACACTCATTATCTGAAATCCCGTATCCATATGGGGAAAGGGATTCCATAACAGAACTAAACGCAGTACACCGGCTTTGTTCTTTTCGAGAAGAACCAGCCGGTGTATTTTTTTGAAAATTACTTTAAAACATGCTCATCAATAATAATTTATCGAATATCAATAAAAATCTATTGCTTTTCAATTCGTGCGGAAGTATGATAATCTATATATTCGTGCGAAAGGCGGGTTCATTTATGCGGGTTATTGGCAAAGCGAGTCTCTCATTTTTTGTCCGGATTCTGACAGATGTTCTGATTGTCGGCAACATCGGTACACTGATATTTCTGCCATGGGTTCTTCGGTTTCTATATGATCTCTGGTTAACTAAAGCCTATTTTCAGGAAGATTACACATTTATGATTTGGTTCCTATATGTTTGCGGGATGCTGACGCTCACGGTGCTGGTTTTCGGGCACCTGATTCTGCGCACAATTGAAAAAGGGCAGCCATTTGACTTCAAAAATTCTCTGTACTTTCGATATGTCGGCATTTCTTTCCTGCTTTTATCCGCCGCTTTTTTTATCAAACTGTTTTTTTATGGAACGATTCTTACGTTTTTCTGTGCAGGGTTCTTTTTGATTTTCGCGCTTCTTGCCGTTATCATGTCTGAAGTTTTCCGCCAGGCCAGTCTAATTTGGGAAGAGCATCAGCTGACAATTTAAGAGGGAGACGCAAATGCCGATTATTATACGTTTGGATGTGGTAATGGCCCAAAGGAAGATGAGTCTGTCGGAGCTTGCCGAGAAGGTGGACCTGACACTTGCCAACCTTTCCGTTCTGAAAAACGATCATGCGAAAGCGATCCGTTTTTCAACACTTACAGCAATTTGCCGGGCGTTGGAATGTCAGCCCGGGGATATTATGGAATATGTACCTGATATAAGGGAGGAAAAATAACATGAAGTATATTCGTGCATTACTGGCCTCGGCTCTCGGAGCAGGAGCCCTCGTTGAGTTTTTTTTCTGGGGTGGAGCCGGTGTTGGATTTACCATTTTGTTTTTGATTCTTCTGGCGGCCTATTATATTGCCTGCGGTTTTCCAAAGGCCGGCGTACGCCATACAGCAGAGCATATAGCTCTGGCTGTAATCATTGCAGCCCTTGCGTTGTGCTATTCGCTTTTTGCCAATGAATCGCTGCGCATTTTGAATTTCCTGGCGCTGATATTCCTGATGGGACTTCTGTTTCTGCAGGGAACCGTCGGCAAAATCCTTGCCTGGGATCTGCCTGTCTTTCATGCTGAATTATGGGCCGGATATTTTGTGCGTCCTTTTGCCTGCATTACAAGGCCGTGGAAAGAATTGTCGGATCTGCGAAGCAAAAAGAAAGCTGAGACTGACCATACCGGATCAGCAGCGAAGCGGAAAATTATGTTTCAGGTGCTTGCCGCCCTTCTGGCTGCGGTACCGCTGCTTTTTATATTAGTATCCCTGTTGGCGGCATCAGATCCAGTCTTCCGAAATATATTCAAACCAATAACGGACTGGTTTATGAATCTGCATATAGAAGAAGTGGCCGGTAAAATCGTTCTCTTTTTGTTCCTTCTGCCTTTTGTTGCGAGCACAATCTGGAGCTATAGGGACGCATTTGCCGTCAGTACTTCCGCCGGACTAAAAACGACGATAAAAATACCGCTTATCCCCCCGGCATCCGCTATTACGATTCTCGCCATGGTCAATGCAGTGTATCTGCTGTATGCGGGCGTTCAGTTTGCCTATCTTTTTGGTGCCTGGGGCGGCAATCTTCCTGACGGGCTGACACCCGCGGAATATGCCCGCAGCGGATTTTTTGAACTCGCATTTATATCATCCATCAATATTATTCTGCTGCTGTGCAGTATCCGGCTGACCCGGCGCGAGGGCAGAACTGGCCTTGTGATCCGGTGCCTTTCGACCTGTCTTCTGGCATTGTCTTCGGTCCAGCTGATTTCTGCCATGCTCCGGATGCGTCTGTATATTCAGGCTTTCGGGTTTACGCAGCTGCGTTATTTTGTGACGGCGTTCATGATCCTCATGGCCGTTTATTTCCTGTTCCTTCTGCTGCGTGAGTTTGTGTCCGGATTTCCACTCCTCCGGTGCATGTTGTTTGCCGGTGCGGCCGCTCTTGTCATTCTGAATTATTCGGTTCCGGATGCACAGATAGCACAGTACAACATCAGCCATTACGAGTCAGGGGAACTGCAGTCGCTGGATACGGAATATATTATTAATGGTCTTTCGGCAGATGCATATATTGTTCTGCTTGAGAACGAGAGCGCGCTTGTCCAATACGACACCGGGATGAAGAGGATGTATGCCGAAATGAGGCAGCAGCTTGATCCCACTTATCCGGAATACAACGGGCGGAGCTGGAAATTGTATAACATGAATGAAGATAGGTTTAAGCAGTATTTTTGAAAATTCATGACATCCAGTAATGAGATGCGGTATACTTTTCTAATGAGCAGTACTTAGGTTCATTAGCTGTTTCCTGACAGGAGCAACAATACTGCATCTTGAATTGTACGGGAGGTCATGGATGAGAGGGCTGACTCGCTTTCTTCGGAAAAGCAGAGCTGTTTTATATGTGCTTGCGTTTGGTACAGCTATGATTGCGCTTGCTTTACTGGTAAGTACATCCGTTTTTGCGGCTGATACAAATACATCGTATTCTGATGTGAAAGACAGCTCGAAGCGCGTGCTGTTTATCAGCTCATACTCCGCGAGCTACATTTCCCTCGATGATCAGAACAGGGGTCTGTCCAATGTTTTTGAAAACGCGAAGATAGAAAAGGATGTTGAATATATGGATATCCGCCGCATGAATGCGGACGGGAGTGTCCGGAATTTCTATGACTATATCGCTTTTAAGCTTGCTCACCTGCCTGCGTATGATGCAGTCGTTGCCGGTGATGATGATGCCCTTCAGTTTGCCATGGATAATAAAGACAAACTCTTTGATGGTATTCCGGTCGTATTCATGTGCATTAATGACTTCAAACGTGCACAAACAGCCAAAGATATGGGATTTACCGGTGTTGTTGAAGAACACCCTATTGCCGACACTATCCGGATTGCCCGGGATATGATGCCGAAAGCGACGAAAGTGGTCTGCATTTATGACGGTACAAAGACCGGCCGGGGAGATAAAGAGAATTTTTTTCTGACACAGAATCAGTTCCCGGATCTTGTTTTTTCAGGAATTGATGTGTCGCAGTATAGCTTCAAGGAAGTCGCCCAACATGTCGCGGCACTGGGTAACGATACGATTTTATTATATGAAAGTATGTTTCTTGATAAGACCGGCCAAGTCATAACCATAGACAACGCAGTACAGATCCTCAAGGATGCTGCGAAAATCCCGATTTTCCGAACGTCTCTGGGCGGCTTGGGAGACGGCTTGATTGGCGGCAGGATTATTTCTTTCGAAAAGCAGGGCGAAATCGCTGCAGGACAGGTCGTGTCCATTTTGTCCGGCACAAACCCGAAGGATATTCCCATTTCGCGCGACAGTACGTATCAGTATATTTTCGACTTGAATGTCCTCGGAAAATTCAACATCAGTCCTTCACTTGTTCCGGAAGGCGCTACCATCTTAAATCAGAAAATTGACTTTTTCGCACAAAACAAAGAGCTGCTTGCTGTTTCCGCTGCGATTCTTTCGATTGCCGTTGTAATTATTTTAATTGTTTTCATGGATAACAGTGCGCTTCGCCATGTGAAAAATGAACTGCTTTCCAGCAAGAAACAGCTATATGATTTTGCTTATACGGATCCGTTGACCGGACTTCCCAACCGCTCACATTTTTACAAGCATATGAACGACCTGTTCTCGATGAGCAGTAATACAAGATCTTCGAAGCAGACGGCACAGTTTGAACAGGCAGCGCAGCAAGGGCAGACATTGCTGCCTGGACATATGGAGCAGACAGGAAGTGTTCGCGAAATTGCGCTCCTATATATCGATATTGACGATTTCAAGCTGATCAACGATTCCCGCGGACATCGAAGCGGTGATCTGCTTCTGCAGCATATGGCACTCGGCCTTCAGCAACTTTCAAAGGAAAACCAGGAATTTTATGTCGCAAGAATCGGCGGTGACGAATTTGTTGTCGTCATTTCGAATCCAATCAGCAAGGGTGCAACACAGGATATTGCGCTGTGCATCAAAAAGATTTTCAGTAATAAATATAATATAGAGGATACGAATTTCTACCCGTCGGCTTCCGTTGGCATTGCCCGCTACCCGTATGATACGGAAGACATAGGAGAGCTTGTCAAAAATGCTGATATGGCGATGTATCAAGCCAAGTCGGAGGGTAAAAACAGATATACCTTTTATGAATCTTCCATGCATACGATGATGGAAAAAACCATGCAGATACAGAACAAGCTGCCTGAAGCTCTTGAAAAGGAAGAATTCTATCTTGTGTATCAGCCGCAGGCGGATATAATCACCCGGAGAATCATTGGATACGAAGCGCTGATTCGCTGGGAAGATCCTGATTGGGGGCGTATGTCCCCCGTGACCTTCATTCCCATCGCTGAGAAGTCCGGTCAGATTATCCCGATCGGGAATTGGGTGCTTGAGACAGCCTGCACGTTTGCCCGCAAAATCAACCAGGACAGTCCGGAACCGATGATCGTATCCGTGAATATTTCTCCTGTTCAGCTTATGCAGTATGATTTTTTCGAAACGGTTGTCTCAACCATCGGCAAAATGAATGTTCCGCCTTCCTGGATTGGTCTGGAAATCACCGAGACTTCATTAATCAGTTCCCTTCAGCAGAAAGCAGATGTGCTTTCTCGATTACAGCAGCTGGGTTTCCATATTATTCTCGATGATTTCGGAACGGGATATTCGTCGCTGCATTACCTGCGGGAGCTTCCTATTGAGATAATGAAGATCGATCAGACCTTTACCAACAAGCTCGGAGTAACCAAAGATAATGATGATCTCATGTGCCTGATTATTGAGGTTGCCCATCTTTTGAAAATTAATGTAGTTGCAGAAGGTGTGGAGACGATAGAGCAATTGGAATTCCTGGCTCAGAACCATTGCGACTCTATCCAGGGGTACTATTTCAGTCATCCTCTGCCTGAAGATGAAATTTTCAGACAGAGAAATAATCCCGAATTAGAGTAAGGGGGTATCTTTCATGGGCAAAATTTATGATTTGATTATTATCGGCGGCGGGTCTGCCGGATTGTCTGCAGGTATATATGCGGGCCGTTCTAAGCTGGACACATTGATTCTGGAGAAGAAACAAGCCGGAGGACAACTTCTGAACACAGCGGAGGTTGCCAATTATCCGGGTGTCCGCCATACGACCGGGCCGGCTCTGATGCACGAAATGCAGCAGCATGCCCGCGATTTCGGGGTGCAGTTTGCCGATGCGCAGATAGATAGGGTTGAATTTGCCGGCAACATCAAAAAACTATATGCGGGAGACACCAAATATGAAGGGCGCGCGGTCATTTTGGCTACAGGGGCGCTCCCCAGACAGATCGGTTTCCCCGGTGAAGAAAAATATACAGGGCACGGGGTGTCCTATTGCTCGACCTGTGACGGAGAATTTTTCGCCGGCCTGGATATTTTTGTGATAGGCGGAGGAAATGCGGCGGCAGACGAAGCTCTCTTTCTCACGCGCTTCGGTAAAAGCGTTACGGTAATTGTCCGCAAGAAAGCTTTCTCATGTGCCAAAATAACGGCAGATAAAGTGCGGACCCACCCCAGAATCAAGATTCATTTCAACACCGAGATTATTGATGTCCAAGGTGATGAGCTGATGAAATTAATCACATTCAGGAATAACAAGACTGAAAAAACCTTCACGTACGAGGCTTCCGAAGAGGACCGGACATTCGGCGTATTTGTATTTGCAGGGTACGAACCGGCAACAGCTCTTTTTGCCGGCCAGGTCAGGATGGACGAATCAGGCTATATACTGACGGATGACCAGATGCGTACAAGCGTACCCGGTGTTTTCGCTGCGGGGGATCTTCGTCCGAAGTCATTGCGTCAGCTCGTTACAGCAGTAGCTGACGGAGCGATCGCCGCAACATCAGCGGACAAGTATGTCACCGAAGAAAAAGACCGTCTTGGAATAAGGGAAAAGTACAGCAAGGCGCCGGCAGCGGTCTCATCTGCGGATTCGTCCCCGGCACAGGTAAAAGATGTTCCCGGGGAATTTTTTGATAAGGAGACAAAGGAAGAACTTCTTGGAATGTTCGAAAAGCTGACGGAAGATATGACGATTGTATCTATTGTGGATCCATCAAAACGCAAATCCCTCCTGCTTGCTGACTTTATCGAGGCGGTTGCCGCCCTGAACCGGCACATTTATATTGAGATTCACATGAAAGATGAGTCGCCGGAGACAGAGAAGAAGATTCATGCGGACAAATTTCCGGTAGCTGCTTTTCTTGATGCGAAAGGAATATACCGCGGCATAAAGTTCCATGGTGTTCCGGCTGATCAGGAGATTCGTTCCTTCGCTCTGGCGATTTATAACCTGGCAGGTCCGGGACAGTCGATAGATCCCGAAACGGAAGCTAAAGTGAAAGCGGTTAAAGGTCCTTTCAACATAAAGGTATGCGTATCCATGGACTGCCATATGTGTCCGGATGCCGTTGCTGCAAGCCAGCGCATGGCGCTGCTGAATCCGGGGATCGAATCTGAGATGATTGATGCCTTTTCATTTCCTGACATACAGAAAAAATACAGGATCATGAGCGTTCCAACACTCATAATCAATGACGAAGCCACACATGTAGGGGGAAGGACGATTCCGGAAATTCTCGAAATGCTTTCATAAAACTCCTGTCCTTTTACAACACCTGTGCTATTTATTTTTGAATTTCGATCGGCCTGATTCCCAGTGTTATCAGCGCTTCCGCGATGTTTACGGCCGCCGGCATGAGCCGCCGCGCCGCTGCACGGGCAAGGTCTGTCGTCGCAGTATCTCCGAGAATATCCACCGCTGCAGGAATCAGGTAATTCTTCTCCAATTTACTAAGGCGGGGACGGGCGCCTATAATTCTTGATCGGAGTTCGGCGTGGGATGTACTCTGCCGTAGAAGGATGTATTTCTGACTTTCCTCCTGGAACTTTGCTGTGACGGCATACTGCAGACGCTCGGGCGTATAGATGCGGTACGGGTCAATGCCATATCTTTGTCCCGCTGATTCCAGACCGTCAAGTGTATTCTGTCCGTACTTCCTGACAAAACGTGCCGTGCTTCGGACGGAGAGGTAATAGAAAGCCCCTGCAAGTTTTCCGAAAGCCCGGTAGGTGTCAAGACAGCCACGCCTCATGCTCAGCTGCAGGACCTTCGGCGACATATCAAAGAGACCGCCCAGCTGTGTAAGAGGCTTAATTGTAATAATATCGGTTTGCTGCAGCGCTGTATTTCTGACAATCCCCATCCCGCCGATATCGACAAGGATCAGATGTGTATATCCCTTATTTGCCAGCATGTCGGCAGGAAGATTGTTATATACGCCGCCGTCAATAAATTTTAACCCGTCAATCACAACGGACTTGAATACAGGAAAGCATGCGCTGGCCATAAGATAATCATAAAGAGTCCCGTCAGGCATATCGCTTTTGAAGATCTCCACAGGTTTTTTGTTTGTTATATCATAGGAAATGACGCCGAAATCAATGGGAGAACGACGAACCTGATCTTCGTCAATGTATTTCTGCAGGATCTCCCGGACCGGCTCCATATCCAGACCTTTTTGATGAAAAATACTGTACAGAACCTGGTTGATGTTGCGTACGTCAAATAGGTTGTCCGGATAGGGCAGGTCATCCTCAAGGACAATCGCGTCATGAAGATTCAGTTTGCGCCAGGCTTCCTGGGCTAAACGCAGATTGCCCTGGGCGAAAAGGGCGCCGTTAATCGACCCGATGGAGGCACCGACAACAGCTCCAATATGAATATTCATTTTTTCAAGGGCTTTCCAGGCACCTATCTGATAGGCTCCCTTAGCGCCGCCGCCTCCGAAGACAAGACCGTATGTGTTTTTGTTTTGCATAAAGGATACTCCGCTTTCAAGACAAAAAAATAGATCAAATCTATTTTATCACTAAGTCCCGTTGCATATTTGACCGAATTGAAAAGGATTCATTTATATACTTGCCATTTATATACTTTACAAAAAGGTGATGTAATTCACAAAAATTATGACAATTTTAATGCTGATTCATATAGAATGGAAAAGAAAACGTAAGAATACTGGAAATCCCGGAAGTGTATAATTGGTGCATGTGCAAAAACAGCATAACTGACGGAATCTGCAAGGATGAAAAAATGCTCTCATTTTATTTAGCCATTATCGATAATATCGAAGAAAAGTGCAAATTCGAGGAGCTCTATCTGCTCTACCGTTTCACGATGCTTAAAACAGCTGAGAATGTTCTTCGCGATTTTTCACTTGCAGAAGACGCTGTTCATGAGGCATTTTTGCGAATTCTTTCTCATATAGGAAAAATTGACGAAATTGACTGTAACAAAACGCGTGCTTTCGTCGTTATAGTAGTGAAGAACATTTCACTTGATATGCTTCGCTCTCAGAATCGTCACCCCGTAACAGAATTGGAGGAATGGGAAGAATTGCCGGCAGGACATGATACGGATCCGGAACAGGAGCTTCTGGGAAAAGAGAGCAGGGAAGCATTTTCGCGTGCGCTTTCCGTTATGAAGAAGACATACGCGGACGTTCTGGCACTATCTATCGTGTACGAACTGAGCGACAAAGAAATTGCCGGAATACTCGGTATTACGGCGGCGAATGTACGTGTCCGCCTGTGCCGCGGGAGACAGGAACTTATCCGGAATTTCAGGGAAGGGACGAAGGAACATGGATCTGAAGAATAATCTGCAGCTGAAATCAGCACTGGAGGATTATTTGTATGGTTTGACAGCCGATTTGGCGCCGGAAAGTATTTTGGCGGCGACTATGGTCTGTTCTGAGCGCTTTTACCGCAGGATGAGCCGTCTGATCCGGAAAGCAAGGAAGCTGGAAGCAAAACACAGCGTCGATATCCAGCCCGGCACGGACCGGAATGAAGAAGCAAAGAATGATCAGCCGGTCAACCGGTGGAGAAAGAGATTTGTGCTTGCTGCTGTTATTATAACGGTTGTGCTCTGTGC
>Ga0209429_10000865_pt1 | contig 19724 bp, 17 predicted proteins | sample BarGraNGADG00212_3_FD_184493 | JGI IMG/M metagenome (GOLD analysis project Ga0209429, IMG submission 184493) | Arctic peat soil microbial communities from Barrow, Alaska - Barrow Graham LP Ref core NGADG0004-212 (SPAdes) (version 2) | ecosystem: Environmental > Terrestrial > Soil > Wetlands >...
CTCTCCGCTTCCGGGTAAACAAAATGTCGTTTACCGGATACAATTCTCTCGAATTTTTCTTTTTTAATTCCCATATACAGTATTTTTTTAAGGTTTAATACTGTATACCTTTTTCAGTAAAAGACAATGGTCAAAAAATGGTCTTTTGGAGAAAGTGACTTCGCCAGGCTTAGTCATTAAAGGAAAGTGGTATTTCAAAATCGGATTTCCAAGATGGCCATAAAAAATTAAGGTCTCTTTCGGCTTAGAAAACCGGAAGAGACCTTAAAATGATTGAAACGATTTCTGGCAGATATTTAAAAGAGCTTTTCAAGTTTACCTACGAGTGCAGATTTTGGAACGGCGCCTACTTGCTTATCCGCAACTTCGCCTCCTTTGAAAAAGAGCAGGGTCGGGATATTGCGTACGCCATACTTGGCAGTGACCTCGGGATTGTCATCAACGTTGAGTTTTCCAATCACAGCACGGCCTTCATAGTCTTTAGCCATTTCTTCTACTATTGGTGTAAGCATTCGGCAAGGACCACACCATTCAGCCCACAGGTCTACGATAACGGGTTTTCCCGACTTGATTACTAATTCATCGAAATTAGCATCAGTGAATTCTAAAGCCATAATTTTGTTTTTAAACTGTTTTTAAATAATAGATTGATAAACAATGATGTTTAATAAAAGTTTAGGTATTGATACGAAATTTAACACCCTTCTGTTGCAGCGGACGTAACAAATCAGAACACAATACTTTATATTTCCCGGAAGACATCTCAATATTTGTACGATCTGCCGGATCAAAAATAAGAAATTTTAACGAACAATTTCCTTTGTGTTTCGAAATCTGTTCAAGTAAAAAATCCATGTGATCGTCATTGAGTTCATCCACTGAAAGATGGATAGTAACAGATTTCACCTGCTTATCGAGTACCTCGGAAAGCAATTGAACGGAAGAGACTTTCAGTTCGAGGCTGTCCTCCTGACCATAGCGTGAATCTACTTTTGCCTTTATCAGTAAAGGAAGCTCATTGGAGATATATTGTTTGAAGTTCAGGTAGTTATCCGAGAACAAAGCCATCCGTGTCATGCCACTCTTGTCTTCAATATTGAATGCGCCAAAAGGTTTACCGGTTTTCGTCATTTTATGTTCAGCACCCGATACCAGTCCTGCAAATGTTAGTTCACGTCCTTTAAAAGACTTCAGATCGTCTTTAAAGTCGACTATCTGAACATTTGTGAATTGATTGATTTCAACCAGATAGTCATCGAGTGGATGGCCTGAAATATAGAATCCAGTTACATCAAGCTCGTTTTTCAACTGCTCCAGTTTGGTCCATGGATTACATTTAGGCAACTCAGGATCAGGGATGGAGGTTTCGGTGCCCATGTCACCAAACAATGAAGCCTGTGCAGAATTGAGACTCGTCTGATGGTTTGTCCCGTATTTAATCAACTTCTCAATAAAATTGGTGTTATCCTTCTCCACAAAAAAGAATTGTGCCCGATGAACGTTCCCCAGGTTATCAAAAGCGCCTGCCATTGCCATGGCTTCCAAACAACGTCGGTTAATTGAACGAAGGCTGATGCGTTTTACAAATTCAAATATGCTGGAATAAGGTCCATTTTCATCGCGTTCTTCCATCAGGGATTCAACAGCAGCGCCACCTACACCCTTAACGGCGCCCATGCCAAAGCGGATTTCACCTTTCTTGTTTACAGTGAACTTAAGCACCGACTCATTGATATCGGGACCCAGTACAGGGATTTTCATCTGTTTGCATTCATCGATCAGGAAGGTGATCTCCTTGATGTCGTTCAGGTTATGGGTTAAGTTGGCAGCCATGAACTCTGCCGGATAATGTGCCTTCAGGTATGCAGTCTGATAAGCCACATAAGAGTAACAGGTTGAGTGCGATTTATTGAAAGCATACTCGGCAAAAGATTCCCAGTCGCCCCAGATCTTTTCTACCACTTTCTGATCCATCTCATTTGCAATACAACCCTTGATGAACTTGTCCTTTAATTCGTTCATTACCGCGATCTGCTTCTTACCCATTGCCTTACGCAACTGGTCGGCTTCGCCTTTTGAGAAACCGGCCATCACCTGTGACAAAAGCATTACCTGTTCCTGATAGACAGTGATGCCATAAGTGTCGTCCAAATATTGCTCCATGACAGGATATGCATATTCTATCTTCTCACGACCAAACTTCCGGTCGATGAAGTTGGGAATATACTGCATGGGTCCCGGACGATAGAGGGCATTCATGGCGATAATATCTTCGAAACGGTCTGGTTTCAGATCTGAAAGATATTTTTTCATACCGGCTGACTCAAACTGGAATACAGCTGTAGTATCGCCTCTGCTAAACAATTCAAAAGTCTCTTTATCGTCTATTGGTATAGCATCGATATCGAGGTCAATATTGTGACTGTGCTTTATATTTATCAACGTATCGCTGATGATAGAGAGGGTTTTAAGTCCCAGGAAGTCCATCTTGAGCAGTCCGGCAGATTCGACCAGCTTACCATCAAACTGACTGACAGGTATTTCTGAATCTTTTGCTGTGCTGAGGGGGATAAATTCTTTCAGGTCACCGGGGCCAATAATTACACCACAGGCATGAACACCTGTTCCTCTGATCGAGCCTTCAAGTGTTTGGGCAAGGCTCAATACTTTCCGGACTAATTCTTCACCATTGTTTTTAGCCTGTTTCAGTTCAGGAACATCGTTGAATGCCTTTTCAAGCGATACCTTCACCCCTTCAGGCACCAGTTTTGCCAGTCGGTCGGCTTCGGAGAGGGGAAGTTTCAATACGCGAGCCACATCACGAATGGATGAACGGGCAGCCATTGAACCAAATGTAATGATTTGAGCTACACGATCTTTTCCATATTTTTCGATTACATATCTGATGACCTTTTCGCGTCCCTCATCATCAAAATCGATGTCTACGTCGGGCATTGAGTACCGTTCGGGGTTCAGAAACCGCTCGAAAAGCAGATTGTATTTGATGGGGTCGATATTGGTGATCGATATGCAGTATGCAACGGCTGAACCTGCTGCGGACCCACGACCCGGACCAACCCTTACCCCCATCGAACGTGCTTTCATGATAAAATCCCAAACGATCAGGAAGTATCCAGGAAAATTCATATGCTTGATAGTGGCCAGCTCGAAATCTATGCGTTCCTTTATTTCGGGAGAAATCTCTTCGCCCCAACGCTTGTGTGCCCCTTCCCATGCAAGATGTTCCAGAAAGGCAAATTCGGTTTCATATCCATCGGGAACAGGAAAACTGGGCAAAGAAACTTTTTGGGTAATATCGTAAATCTCAATTTTATTTACGACATCCTGCGTATTGCTGATCGCTTCAGGGAAATCCTTGAAGGTTTCACGCATCTCATCAGGCGTCTTCAGAAACTCAAAACCCGTATAGTGCATGCCCTCAGTGTCGTCTACATCTTTACCGGTATTCAGACAGATCAGAATATTATGTGCCTCGAAATCATCTTTGTTGACGTAATGGACATCATTTGTTGCGATGATTTTCAGGTTATTTTTGGAAGCCAGCAACTTCATTGCATGGTTGACCAATACCTGTTCAGGATAGCCATGATTCTGCAACTCAAGATAGAGATCCTCATGAAAGATCTCAATGAGACGTTGTAAGACCTCATCAGCCTTCTCAAGGTTAAAGGTATAGTTGGAATAATCGCCAGAAGAATGAAGCTGATTGTATCTTGTAATGGCTTTGGGTAATTCCCCTCCGAGACAGGCTGTACTGGCTATCAGCCCTTCACTATATTGCCGCAAAAGTTCAAAATCGATGCGGGGGGTATAATAGAACCCTTCAATGAATCCAAGCGAAACAAGCTTTGATAAATTCCTATATCCGGCAAGATCTTTAGCTAATAAAATCAAATGGTATCCGCTGCGGTCGTCTTTCCCGGATTTATCAAACCGGGATCGATCTGTCACATAAACTTCGCATCCTATAATTGGTTTTACATTTTGTTTTGTGGCTTCGTTTACGAAGTCGAGAACGCCATACATATTACCGTGATCGGTAATTGCGATGGCATTCATTCCTGATTTCTTGGCTTTGGTAATTAATCCTTTGATGCTGGCAGCCCCATCGAGGATGGAATATTGAGTGTGAACGTGTAGGTGAGTAAATTCTGACATGAGATTCAATTACTTGCATCGTGACCCGTATATCAGGTTCCGATGTGTAAAAATACTACAAATTCGCAGAGCTTTACCGCCTGTTGATAAGTTCTGAAAAAAACTAAAATACTATTCTTTTCTCTTGTGTTTCTTCTCTTTATGATGAAAAAGACGTTTGATAATGTATTGTCCTAACAGCAACAACGAATCAGAATTTTCAACAACCAGCTTCATAACTCCGGACTTTAGAAGCGACCGAAATACAGTACCGACTGTACCTTCCAAGGACTCTTTATCGGAATGTTTATCTGATTTATATTGTGCCAGTTCAACAACTGTACTGATCATTCCACTCATCAAACCGGGAGAAGTTGCAACTTCTAGTAAAACCTTTTTAAACAGGTTAATTGTTTTAAAGCTTTCATAGGTGGCATAAAACTGCTCCTTCAACTGCTTCACCTCTGTTTCCTGTTTTAATTCTAATTCAACTATTGCTGCTCTAAGCTCGGATGTATTTGTAATTTTCTGCATGGGATCTTATTTTAGCATCTGTTTTATGATATACTCGCTGACTTGTTTCTTAATCTTTTCCTGGAAGAAGAAATAATAAATTAATCCTGCTACTAAATAAAATGCAGCCATTACAAAAAAGCCCATATAGAGTTGACCCAATAGCTTACCGATCCAAATTGCCAATCCCAGATTCACAAAAACGATAAATGATATGACTAAAACATAGAGGATAGTTTGAAAAACAATAGAGGAAATTACTTCTGATGATTTATCCACTGCCTTAAGTTTGACAATCTCTAAGCTTGTCTTTCCATATTCTGTTGCATCTTCCAACAGGGTTTCAATCATCTTTGCCTGATCTTGCATAAATTTGATTTACATAAGTTTATAATTATTTCAAAACACAAAAGTCCATATTGTAGAGACGCAAAATATTGCGTCTCTACGTAATATTGGACTGTCAGAATAACTTCAAATAATTTTTAATTATGGGTAGCTTTATCATCCATATTCACTTCGGGTGATTTGCCCATTTTCTTTTCGGCAAAATCAGTTACTTCGTCTTTTACTTTTTCGAATTTTTCGGAAACTGTCTCGAGAAAGTCATCGAATTTTTCCTTAAATTCGTCTGCCAGATCCTCACCTTTTCTTTTAATTATTCTGCGAGTATCTGAACCCTTTTCCGGAGCAAACAACACTCCTAACAATGCACCGGCTGCGAGACCTGCTACTACGCCTAATAATACTTTTCCTGCACTCATGATCTTAATTTTTTAAATGGTTTACAACTAAAACATGTTTAAAAATAGCCATTCTTCCTTACAGTCAAATTACCTATAATATTAAACAATTTTTTTGATAATTGTTTTATAAAAAATGAAATAATGTAAATTTTTTTATAGATAAGGCTTATTTGTTAAAAGTTCTAAAAAAAATCTGCTATCTTACTGAAATAACCCAATTTTGTACAAAATTAAGTATACATGAGGATGCAACTTCCCACTAATATCTTTTCCAAATTGCTCCAGACTCCTCCTGTGATCTACCTGCGGAATCTTATCGCTAATTTCTTGCTCAAACATCCTGATCTGATTAAAAAACTGCCTAATGGTAGACAGCTCAAACGCTTTACAACCATTTTCCTTGTTTCATTTCTTGTCATTATTTTCCTTTTGATACTATTCAGGCGTCCCCTGGCAGAATCGGTCATGAATAGAAAAATCGCTTCTTTTAATCAATCGCATCATGCAGAATTAAAGATTGGTTCGTTTCAGTTTAAAGGGTTATTGGGTATTGAACTCAATAATATCAGCCTGAAACCCCAGGAAGGAGACACATTGCTCACTATAAAAAATGTAGAGGCGCATATCAGCCTGGCACGTCTTTTCCGTTTTAAGCTGGGGATAAGTGAAATGTCGGTTGAAAATACCCGTATCTCTTTGATTAAGCAAGACTCAACGCATACCAATTATATGTTTTTGCTCGAAAGGAGTAAATCAACAGATACAATTGATGATAAACAGGTTGATCTGGCCAGTCGTTATGACCGGTTACTTGAAGCTGTATTCTCGAAGATTCCTTCAACGATTAAAGTTAAAAACTTTGTGATTCAGGCAAATATGAAGGGGTATAAATTCGGCTTCAATCTTCCCTCCCTGATCATCAATGATGAGATGTTCCATTCCTTCGCTATTGTTTACGATAAAGGTCAGACAGTGAAATGGCATTTCGAAGGAAGGTTAAATCCTTTGGACAAGGTTGTAATGATCAAGCTGTTTGCTGATGGCAATCTAAAAGTACAGATACCATATGTAGATCAACGCTGGCATTCAAAAATGGGCTTCGATACTGTACAATTCAGTCTCGAAAACAGCAGATTGTCAAGAGGTGTTTTGTCTTTCGAAGGAAGCGCTGCTATGAGTGGATTGACAATCAACCATCCACAGTTATCGCCACAGGATATATCGATAGACAGGGGAACAATGGATTATCACGTTCACATCGGAGAAAACTATTATGAAGTTGATAGTACCTCCACTTTTGTTTTCAATAAGCTTACGTTTAAACCCTATTTCAAATATCAGACTTATCCAACGAAGCAATTTACTGCTATCATACATAAGGAACCATTTCCTTCGCAGGATCTGTTCGAATCATTACCAGATGGTTTGTTTACAACACTGGATGGAATCAAAACAGAAGGTCAGCTTAGTTACAACCTTGATTTTTTTGTAGATCTGAATAATCCCGATTTAATCCGTCTCTTTTCTGAACTGAAACGCCATAATTTCAAAATCACACAATATGGCAATACAGATTTCAGGTATATCAATTCTGAATTCTCTTACACAGCTTATGAACATGGATCGCCGATACGTACGTTTTCAATTGGATCAGCTAATCCAAATTTCAAGTATCTGACTGAGATTTCTGATAACCTGAAGAATGCAATTCTTACTTCGGAAGATGGTCAGTTCTTTTATCACAACGGGTTTATTCCTGAGGCCATAACAAAAGCAATTTCTACTGACCTAAAGAGACACCGGTTTGCAAGAGGTGGCAGCACGATCAGTCAACAGCTTGTAAAAAATGTTTTCCTCAACCGGAACAAAACAATTGCGCGAAAAGTTGAAGAAGCCTTAATTACATGGCTTATTGAAACCAACAGGCTCAGCTCGAAAGAACGGATGCTCGAGGTGTATCTCAACATATTGGAAATGGGACCAATGGTCTATGGGGTCAATGAAGGCTCACATTTTTATTTCAACAAAGACGTACGTGACCTCACCCTCGAAGAGGCAATATTCATGGCCAGTATCATTCCACACCCCAAGTCTTTCAGGAGTTCTTTTGACTCAACCGGAAACCTGAAGCCCTATTTGGAGAGTTTTTATAAATTTGTAGCAGATAAGATGCTCACCAGAGGACAGATCGCTCAAAGCGATTTCGACATGTTGAAATCTAACATTACAATTACCGGCAAGGCAAAGGATTTTTTACGTCCTGCTTCTGATTCACTGCAACCCTCTGACTCAACAGATTTGTTTGATCAGGTGGAATGGAACAAAGAACCACTTAAACCAACTAAATAAATAAGCATAACAATGGACAAACTCAACCCGGAAACAATGAAAAATGGATATTTTGGCCAATTTGGAGGTCGATTTGTTCCCCCTGTACTTGATGTAAAGCTTGAACAACTGGCTATAGAATTTCAAAAAGCTGCTGCAGATCCAACATTTATTGAAGAATATAATTATTATCTGAAATATTACGTAGGTAGACCTTCTCCACTTTATTATGCCCGCCGTCTCTCTGAAGTTGTGGGAAGTAAGATTTATCTAAAAAGAGAAGACCTCAATCATACCGGTGCTCATAAGATCAACAATTGTTTAGGACAAATACTTCTGGCAAACAGAATGGGAGCCAAAGAAATTATTGCTGAAACAGGTGCAGGTCAACATGGCGTTGCCACTGCTACTGTTGCTGCACTTTTTGGGATTCCCTGCAAGATCTTCATGGGATCACGCGACGTAGAAAGACAAAAGTTAAACGTACAGCGTATAAAACTTCTGGGCGCTGAAATCGTGACTACCGATCTTGGAACTGCATCACTCAAAGATGCTGTTGATGCTGCATTAGGCTATTACATTCAGAATCCTGACGCATTTTATTTGTTAGGTTCGGCAGTTGGTCCACATCCTTATCCGGCAATGGTTCATTTCTTCCAGAGTGTAATCGGAACTGAAGCACGCGAACAAATTCTTGAGCAGGAAGGAAGACTGCCTGATTCAATATTTGCCTGTATCGGTGGTGGTTCAAACGCAATAGGACTTTTCTCAGGTTTCCTTGAAGATAAAGATGTTGCAATCCATGCTGCTGAAGGCGGTGGTGATGGTGTTCTAAACAGGACAGCTTCAACACTGGTGATGGGAAGACCTGCTGTATTCCAGGGTACCTATTCATATTGTCTTCTTGACGATGCCGATCAACAAATATCTGCTTATTCAATCGCTTCGGGTCTCGACTACCCCGGAGTAGGTCCCGAACATGCCAACCTGAAAGAAACAGGTCGTGTTAAATATCATTGTATTACTGATGATGAAGCTATCAAAGCATTCAATGATCTGTCCTGCCTCGAAGGAATTATCCCTGCAATTGAATCGGCACATGCTATTGCATTAGCAATGAAAGTTCTGAAGGATAAGAAAGCACTATCCATTATCAACTTATCCGGACGGGGTGATAAGGATGTAGAACGTGACATGGAAAAGGAGTAAATAACCTAAAATCCTGTGGCCTGAAGCGATATAATCATATTGCTTCGGGCTTTTTTTGTCTAAAGGCATTAATTATATGTTAAAAATTGTGATTATTAACTTGTTGTGCTTACTTTAGCGCCCTGATTTTTCAATAATCATTTAAATTGTCAACCAATATTTTTAAAAATGAAAAAAATAATTGTTCTGCTTATTTCTACTGTCTTCCTAACTTCTGCTTTTGCACAGAAAACCCTTACTGTTTCAGGCAAAGTTGAAGGTTTTGCAGAAGGCAAAATCTATTTAAGTAAAGTTACATCACCCACTCCCACTAAAATAGATTCTATTGATGTAAACAATGGATCTTTTGCTTTCACAAAAGGCATTGCCAATACTGATGTTTATATGATCAACTTTGGTAAATCCAGATCAGGTGTTATACTTTTCCCTGAAAATCAAAACATTGAGCTTACTGTTAAACTAAACGGTGGTATCATCGATAATTCAGATGTAAAGGCAGGCCCAATCCAACAAGTTTATCAGGAATATACCAAGACTGTAAAAGCTGCCGGATTGGAAATGAACAAAATGTATGCTGATTATCAGGCTGCAAAAACAGCCAAGAACGATGCTGAAACTGCTCGTCTTGAAAAAGAACTGAATGTTAAGTCGGATGCAACTGATGCAACAGAGGCAAAAATTCAGGAACTGAATGCTTCAAATCTTTTGGGTCTATACTTAATTACCCGTAAAGTATATGCTTATGATTATGAGAAACTAAAGGGTTGTCTTGCAAATGTAAGCCCGATTGCTCAGAAGAGTGATATTTATAGATCATTGTCTGAAAGGTTGGCTAAGATGGACAAAGTGAGAGTTGGATCAATAGCACCTGATTTTACTTTACCTACTCCTGAGGGCAATATGCTTTCTCTGTCACAATTCCGTGGTAAGGTAGTCGTTGTTGATTGCTGGGCATCATGGTGTGGTCCTTGCCGTGCAGAAAGCCCTAATATGGTTGCACTTTACAATGCAAATAAAGACAAGAATTTCACAATTCTGGGTGTATCTCTTGACAAACCGGATGCAAAAGACAAATGGATTAAGGCTATTGCCGATGATAAACTGGCATGGAATCATGTATCTGACCTGAAATACTGGAACAGTATGATTTGCGATTTATATGTTATTAGTGCAATTCCTGAAACTATTCTGATTGATAAAGACGGTAAAATTATCGCCCGTGGTTTACGTGGTGATGAATTAAAAGCAAAAGTTGCTGAATTACTGAAATAAGTGCTTTGATTTTTACAAAAAATGTTGCACCTTTGCACCTCATTTTGTAAAAAATTACAAACACCTTTAATATTAGTGTAATATGCCTGTAAAAATGAGATTACAGCGTCGTGGTAAAAAAGGGAAACCTTTCTTCCACATCGTAATTGCCGATGGTCGTGCACCAAGAGATGGCAAGTTTATTGAAAAAATTGGAACTTATGATCCTGTTTCAAAACCAGCAACAATTGATATCTCTACAGATAAAGCTGTACAATGGTTACGTAACGGAGCTCAACCATCAGACACCGTAAGAGCCATTCTTTCATACAAAGGGATTCTCTATAAATTTCACCTGTTAAAAGGTGTTGACAAAGGAGCCTTAACTTTGGAACAAGCTGAAGTCAAATTCGAAGCATGGAAAGAAATGAAGGCAGCTAAAATCAGTAGCGCTATCAATACGAATGTAGAGAAAGCTACTAAGGCTGAAAAGGAACGTTTTGCACAAGAGGTTAAGATCAACGAAACAAGAGCAGCTGCTATTGCCAAGAAGAATCAACCTGTCGTTGTTAAAACTCCTGTTGTTGATGTAGCTCCTGAAGTTGAAGAAGCTGAAGTCGCTGAAGCTGAATCAACTGAAGAACCTGCTAACGAATAAATTTAAATTGAAGAGCTCTTAACAGGCTCTTTCTTAAAAGGCTAAGCTGAAAAGTGATAGGATATTTATAACCTCCACTTTCATCTTAGCCTTTTTTCATCTCTCCATTCATTCAAATATAATATGAAAAAAGAAGATTGTTTTAACCTTGGAAAAATAACACGCCTCTTCGGTACAAAAGGCGAATTGACTATACTTCTTGACGTTGACGATCCAAACGATTACAGCAATCTTGACTTTTTCTATGCCGATTTTGATGGGGAACTGATTCCATACTTTATTGAAAGACTCATCTTAAAGAACAGTAAGGCTGTCGTTATAAAATTGGTTGATATTGATGAACCAAAAGCTGCCACAGCTTTGATCAACCGGATGATATATCTTCCGCTCGACAAATTACCCGCTCTCAATGAAGACCAGTTTTATTATCATGAAATAATTGGTTACAAGGTAATTGATGACACATTAGGTGAGACAGGAATCATAAAAGATGTGCTTGAATTTCCTATGCAGGAATTGTTGCAGTTGGATCACAACGGCAAAGAGATCCTGCTTCCGATTTCAGATGAACTTATTCTGGAAATAGATCGTGAGAATAAGATCTTATATATTTCTGCTCCGGAAGGATTAATTGAACTTTATCTTGAATGAGTACACGAAAGCCCTTTCGGTTTAAACAATTTAGAGTCGACGACAGCAAATGTGCTATGAAAGTCGGTACCGATGCTGTGATACTGGGAGCATGGGCTGACATAAGCGCTGCCGAATCAGTTCTGGATATAGGGACCGGATGTGGCCTGATAGCTTTAATGGCAGCACAACGCAGTAATGCGCGCATTACAGCCATAGATGTAGATAAAGATGCTACCCTTCAAAGCAAAGAGAATTTCTTATCCAGTCCATGGCATGAAAGGATAGAATCGGTTCACACTGCCGTTCAGCAGTTTCAACCGGATAACCTTTATGATCGGATTATCTGCAATCCCCCATTCTTTAAAAATGCATTAAAGACTCCCTATCACCAACGCAACCTTGCACGGCATAACGACACTTTGTCTTTTGAAAGCTTAATCAGTTCAGTTGACAGATTGCTCAGTGAAAATGGGAAATTTATTTTTATCTTGCCTGTTGAAGAAGCCAAAGAGGTTATCAGGTTGGCGCAGGCGTATCACCTTTATCCTGATTGTTGCTGTAAAGTTTTTTCACTTCCGGATAAATCACCGAACAGGTTATTGGTCGAACTCAGTCAAGATGGGACTGAATGTTCAGTTGAAACACTTACAATCAGAGATCAGAATAATCAGTACACCGCTGAATATAAAGAATTAACAAAAGATTTTTATCTCTTCCTCACTGAATAATTTTAGAATTATTCTTTACCAAATACCCGATTAAAGTTTGATTGGATCTGTTGTTTTAGGGTCAGTAAATCAATATCTAATTTTGATGCTGCTTCGCGATATACTTTTTCAACATGAATATCTACATCGCCGGTCTCAAAAAACAATCTGTCCAATGGTATCTCGGGAAGAAACTTAAGAGCATTCGAAAAATCTTTCATGAGATCCACACCGATTGATATATAAAAACCGTGTCTGATAAGTTCACGGCCGGTAACTAAATTGGAATTATACCCATGAATGATCCATGGCATTACTGGTTTAATCTCTTTTCTCAGCTTGATAATTTCATTTGCCGACCTTACGCAATGTAATAATAATGGTTTTTGAATCCTTTCAGCTATCAAAACCTGTTGCTTGAAAACTTCAGTCTGATATTCAAATGATACTTCTGACAACCGATCGAGACCACACTCTCCTATTGCAAGGATCTGCGGTTTTAGTCCCCCTTTAGAGATAATTTTCAAATAAGCATCATTATTTTCCTTCTTTAAATACCAGGGATGCCAGCCCAGTGAATAAAAAGACTGAGCAGCCAATTGTGGAATCAACTGCTCAGGGAATAAATTTATGATCTGAATCACATTATCAGATTGACCTGCTGAATGTGTGTGAATATCAATGAAGTAGTTCTGTCGGGAATTATTCATATCAATTAAAGTACCTGAAAAAGTTATTCTATTTGAAGGAATATATTCACATTGGCAGTAGAGTTATCGAACTCAACCTCCTTTCAATATTGAAAATTATTCGCCGGTACCCCTGTTTCTGGAATAACCCTTCATTACACCACGACTTGATTGACCTATAAATGAAAGGATCTCATCGCGCTCAGGTGTGGCAGGCATATCCCTTTCAATCATTTCGCATGCCTTGCTCGTGTTCAACCCCTTTAGGAACAATAACCGGTAGATTTCCTGGATCTCGTTAATTTTTTCATTGGTAAATCCCCTCCGCCGCAATCCTATGGAATTAACACCAACATAAGAAAGCGGTTCGCGTGCTGCTTTTGTAAATGGAGGAACATCTTTCCTGACCAAGGAACCACCAGAGATCATACAGTGTGCACCTATTTTTACAAATTGATGTACAGCAGATAAACCACTTATAATCGCCCAATCATCTATCAAAATGTGACCACCCAGCTGAACCCCGTTACCAAGGATTACGTTATTCCCAACGACACAATCATGTGCTACATGCACATAAGCCATCAACAGACAATTATTTCCGACTATTGTTTCACCACTGACTTTAGTACCACGATTTAGAGTCACAAACTCCCGTATAGTCGTATTATCGCCTATCCGAAGGAGCGTATCCTCACCGCTGAATTTCATATCCTGAGGAATAGCAGCAACTACTGCACCTGGAAATATCTTACAATTTTTCCCTATTCTTGCTCCCTCCATGATGGTAACGTTAGAACCAATCCAGGTTCCTTCGCCTATTTCAACATTTTTCTCAATGTTGACAAAGGGTTCAATTACCACATTCTTGGCAATTTTTGCCTGTGGATGGACATATGCTAATGGTTGATTCATTAAGATATTTGTTTTGTAAAGGGTCCGTGAAAAAACAGGATTTTATTTTTTAATGATTTGAGCCATAAGTTGAGCCTCCATGACTAATTTATTGCCTACGTAAGCCTTGCCTTCCATTTCGCATATTCCACGACGGATTGGTGAAAGCAAACGTAATCTGAACAATAAAGTATCACCGGGAACTACTTTAGAACGGAATCGTGCATTTTCAATTTTCAGGAAATAGGTAATATAATTTTCAGGATCAGGCACTGTTCTCAGAACATAAATTCCGCCAACCTGTGCCATCGCTTCAATCTGTAATACTCCAGGCATAACAGGTTCATTGGGAAAGTGTCCGACAAAGAATGCTTCATTCATAGTCACATTCTTCAATCCTGTAATACCACTGTCATCCATAGAGATAATCCTGTCAATCAATAGGAACGGCGGACGGTGGGGAAGAATTTTTTTGATGGCATTGATGTCAAGTAATGGAGCTTTATTGGGATCGTAAATAGGAACCGTAGAGGTCTGAGACATCTTTTTGAGATGTTTTTTGATCATCCTGGCAAATTCAACATTTGTTGAATGCCCCGGACGGGTTGCAATGATATGAGCTTTCATTGGTTTTCCAACCAAAGTTAGATCTCCAACCACATCTAATAACTTATGACGGGCCGGTTCATTTGGAAACCGCAGTTCAATATTATTCAAAATGCCTTCCTGTAGTACTTTGACATTGGGGTTGTTAAAGAAAGTAGCAAGGTTATCAAGTTCTTCTTTTGGAATAGGACGATTTACAAATACAATAGCATTGTTTAAATCACCACCCTTGATCAGATTGTTATTGATCAGATACTCTAATTCATGTAAAAAAACAAAAGTGCGGCAACTTCCGATCTCATCTTTAAACTGACTGATCTTTTGAATTGATGCAAACTGTGTTCCCAACACACGTGTTTCATAATCAATCATGGTCGAAATCCTGAATTCATTGTCGGGAACAGCGATCATTTCAGTTTTGCGTGATGCGTTTGTATAGGTGATTGTTTCATCAAGTACCAGAAATTCACGATCGACAGCTTGTTCTATAAATCCTGTTTTTTCGATTGCCTCACAATAAAAACGGGCACTACCATCCAGAATAGGTGATTCTTCCCCATCTAAATCAATCAGTGCATTATCGATTCCCATCCCAGAAAGAGATGCCAATACATGTTCTACAGTTGAAACCCTTACCCCATTTAGTTCCAGTGTCGTACCACGCGATGTATCTACAACCAGGTCGACATCTGCATCAATAACCGGACTGTTTTCTAAATCAATACGTCTGAATTTATATCCATGACCTTCCGGTGCAGGATTAATGGTAAGCGAGACATTCTGTCCGGTATGTAGACCCGGACCTGTTAATGTAACAGGTTCTTTAAGCGTTCTTTGTTTTATTGTTTCCATGGAAGGCAAAATTACAAATTATCTCTTACACAAAACAATTTGACTTTGTTTGTATAAAAAAAACAATATATGAATTTATGACTCAATATTAATCCTTTGTTTCGAGTTCTTTCAGCTTCTTTTCAAGCAGATCCAGTCTTCTCATGATATCAGGCAACCTACGGAAACCAACATAAGATTTCCGATAGTCACTAATATCAAAAGCCGGAGACCCCATCAGTAAGGCACCTTCTTTGGTCAGACTATTACTTACCCCACTCTGTCCGGCGATTTTTACATTGTCGGGAACTATTAGATGGCCGGTAATTCCAACCTGACCTCCAATCTGACAGAAACGTCCAACCGATGATGACCCTGAAATACCAGATTGGGCAGCCATTAATGTGTGTTCTCCAACAATTACATTGTGTGCAATCTGAACCAGATTATCAAGTTTTACGCCGTTCCTAATGATAGTTGATCCTAATGTTGCACGATCAACTGTAGTATTTGCACCTATCTCTATGTCGTCTTCAAGAATCACATTCCCAATCTGAGGTACTTTTTTACTGACTCCTTCCTGTTGAGCAAATCCAAATCCATCACTACCGATAACTACACCTGCATGTAAAACACACCGATTACCAATCACACAGGCATGATAAATTTTTACTCCGGGATTCAGAATGGTATCATCTCCTACAGAAGCTCCATCACCTATATAGACCTGAGGATAAATCTTAGTTCCTTTACCTATGACGGCATTAGCAGATATAACAGCAAACTCACCAATATAGACATCTTCACCTACTTTAGCAGTTGGATGAATATATGCCAGACTGGATATTCCAACCAGTCCTGATCGACGATATTGATCATAGATCTCCAACAACTTAGCAAATGCACCATAAGCATCTTCAACCTTCACCAATGTAGCATTTATTTCATGCTCAGGGATAAATGAGGAGTTAACAATTACAATCGATGCTTTTGTGGTGTAAATGAATTCTGTATACTTCGGATTGGCAAGAAAACTAAGTGTTCCCTGCTCACCATGTTCAATTTTCGATAACCCGGAAACCGTTACTTCGGGGTTTCCAAACACTTCCCCATTCAGGAACTGTGCAATCTGACCGGCTGAAAATTCCATTGTAATAAACTGAATAAAAACGTTATGCTATAAGACTTTATGAAGTAATGACCTACTTTGTACTTCATAATTTCTGATTTTAAAATCCTTCTTTTTAAAAAAGATATGCAAAGTAACGATTTTTTATTGTTTCTCAGGGACTAAGAAACTGTAAAAATTGCCCGTAGGACATTAATGACAATAGAATATTGTGTTAAAAAATCCTTTTCCCCGCAGGGGATCAACCTTTAATGTTTATGCCCTACGGGCAAAAAAAAGTGGGGAATTGTTTTTTCTATTGTCATTATTGCCCTATGGGCAAAAGAAAAAACTAAATACTAACAGTTTCTAAATCAATTATTAAGGAAGCTTGGGGTAACAAAGAAAATGTTTCATAGCTGATTTAGAGAGTACTGATACATTAATCTGATCCGAAGCCTCTGTAATATCCACGACTTCACCATCACGGTAAAGAATATTAATTTTATCGAGTTCAGGATTATAGGCATTGTTTGTAATTGTGCCTTCAAATACAATCTGTTCGATAGCCTTATCCGAAAACTTCAACATCTTAGATACCTCTTCTCTGATCCCGACAATATATTGAGGCTCGAAGGGCTTGTATTGCAACTCTGCTCTGAAAAGTTTCCTGTTCATCAGACTACTGCTAAGATATGAAAGTACAGGATCCTCATGAAATGCCCAAACTTTTATGGCTGCATAAATATCAAAATCATCGAGCAGTGCAAAGTTTCCGAGAACCTCTTTCCGGGTCTCAAAATCTTCTATAGAGAATTTATTTTTTAGAAAAAACTGTAATGCAGGCGCCCCAAATAGCTCTACGCCCTCTTCAGACAACTCTTTTGCCCGGTTCAGTATATGAATCAACATCTGCTCTGCAGCAACCACCGTCTTATGAAAATAGACCTGCCAGTACATAAAACGCCTGGCCATGATAAATTTCTCAATCGTAAAAATACCCTTTGCTTCAATTACCAGTTCATCATCTTTGACATTCAGCATGGCAATGATACGATCAGTATTGATAACTCCTTCTGAAACACCTGTGAAATAACTGTCACGTTTCAAATAATCCAGACGGTCAGTATCCAACTGGCTCGAAACCAACTGATGCAAAAATCTTTTAGGATAAGTATCTCTGAAGATGGAGATTGCGTCTGTCAAACGACCATCAAACTGCACATTCAACCTGCTCATAAACATCAGTGAGAGCTCTTCGTGCGTCAGTCCATCCACAATACTATTTTCAAGCGAATGAGAATAAGGACCATGACCGATATCGTGCAACAGAATAGCAAGCACTACTGCATCTTCTTCAGATGGTGTAATCTCATTACCTTTTTGTCGCAATGTATCAACAGCCATTCTCATGAGATGCATTGCTCCAAGGGCATGTTGAAACCGGGTATGTAATGCACCGGGATAAACCAAAGGAGTAAGTCCCAATTGACGGATTCTACGAAGTCGTTGAAAAAAAGGATGCTCAATGACGTCAAATGTCAATTCATTGGGGATAGCAATAAATCCATGAACCGGATCGTTAAATATTTTTCGTTTATTGGGTGTTGTTGCGCTCACTTATTCAGTATTTTTGTATTATGTAGAAAAACCTTACAGTTATACAACATTATTGTAGATCAGGTGTTTCTTACATACATCAAAAATAGGAAGAATTTTTCAATTGACTCTTTACATTACTAGGTTTTATGGATAAAGTACAAATTCTGTGGGCTGATGATGAAATATCATTACTTAAACCGCATATTCTGTTTCTAAAAGAAAAAGGATATGACGTTGATACTGCAACCAGTGGGGACGAAGCCCTGGACCAGCTTAAAACAAAATTGTTCGACATAATTTTCCTGGACGAAAATATGCCCGGTCTTTCCGGTTTGGATACACTGAACCAGATAAAGGCATTACATCCTAACCTTCCGGTTGTTATGATCACCAAGAGTGAAGAGGAAACCATCATGGAAGATGCTATCGGATCCAAAATATCTGATTATCTCATCAAACCGGTCAATCCAAATCAGATTTTACATTCCTTAAAGCGCATCCTCGAGAAGAAAAAACTCATCAGCGATAAGGCAACGCATAATTATCAACAGGAATTCAGGTTTATCGGAATGGAAATTTCCAATAAACTCAACTTTGAAGAATGGGTGGATGTATACCGCAAACTTGTATACTGGGAGATTGAACTCGATAAGTCGTCTGATCAGGGCATCAAGGATGTGTTAAAAATGCAGAAGGAGGAAGCGAATAATGTATTCAATAAATTTATTGAAAGTCATTATATCGATTGGTTAAATGGCAAAGACCTCTTCCGTCCAGTACTTTCACATACAGTCATACGCGAAAAAGTATTCCCTTTGCTTACCGATGACCAGCCCCCTCTTTTTGTAATTCTGATCGATAATCTGCGTTACGATCAATGGAAAATATTACAGCCAATCATTGAAGAATACTTCCGTGTCGACAAAGACGAGATCTTTTACAGTATCCTGCCAACTGTGACGCAGTACGCACGAAATGCAATGTTCTCCGGACTCATGCCAACAGAAATCAGCAAGAAGTATCCTAACTTCTGGTTAAATGAGGATGATGAAGGCACAAAGAATCAATATGAAGGTGATTTACTTTCTGAATTGCTCAAGCGATTTGGCAAAGACATAAAGCACTCATACAATAAAATCCTCAACCTCACAGCTGGGAAGAAGCTTGCTGAGAATCTCCCAAATCTTACCGGTAACAAGTTAAACTTTATCGTTTATAATTTCGTGGATATGCTATCGCATGCACGTACCGAAATGGATGTAATCAGAGAACTCGCTGATGATGAAGCAGCATACAGGTCAATTACTGTCTCATGGTTTCTTCACAGTCCTCTTTTGGATATCTTCAAATATCTCGCCGAAAAGAAATTCAATGTTGTAGTTACTACCGACCATGGATCTGTTCGGGTAAACAATGCTGTAAAGATCATTGGCGATCGCAATACAAATACTAACCTGAGATATAAGACTGGAAAAACACTCAATTTCAACCGAAAAGAGGTGTTTGAAGTAAAAAATCCAACTGATGCTTTTCTTCCAAAAGGGAATGTCAGTTCATGCTATGTATTTTGCCGCGGCACCGATTTCTTTGCATATCCAAACAATTACAATTATTACGTAAATTATTACCGTGATACTTTTCAACATGGAGGAATCTCGATGGAAGAGATGATGATTCCATTTATCACGTTAAAACCCAAATAATAAGCCTTTATGCAACTTACACTGGTCTGCGAAAATGTTCACAGCCTCGATACAGCTGCCAGCCAAATTTTAAACACTTTCTCCGGGC
>Ga0209429_10000866_pt1 | contig 19710 bp, 19 predicted proteins | sample BarGraNGADG00212_3_FD_184493 | JGI IMG/M metagenome (GOLD analysis project Ga0209429, IMG submission 184493) | Arctic peat soil microbial communities from Barrow, Alaska - Barrow Graham LP Ref core NGADG0004-212 (SPAdes) (version 2) | ecosystem: Environmental > Terrestrial > Soil > Wetlands >...
CCCGAGGAGACCGATGAAGATGGTCAGGAACATGGCAGCAAGGATCTGCCGCTTCTTGAGTTCCGTGCAAGTGTACTGTGCCATGAGGTCACCTCAATTGGCCGCTCATATGCTCAAATGAAGCCTTTGAGTTCAAAGACGACAGTATCGTATCTGCGGATGGGAGGCTTGGATTAGATCCGACCTGAGTATCTGACCACAGACATGGACGGTTCCAGACTGGCGGAGAGGGTGGGATTTGAACCCACGTGGCAGGGGTTACCCACCAACCCGCTCTCCAGGCGGGTGCTTTCAGCCGCTCAGCCACCTCTCCGCATGGTAGGAACACGAACAGGACAAGTATACGGAAAACGTCCCCAGATGCAACGAATGGGGAGCCAACGGCCGTCTATTCCTGCGATTCCGGCGCAGTCCGCTTTTGACTGGCCAGGCTGTCCAGGACGTAAATGGTGTTCTTGCCACTTTTCTTGGCCTGGTACATTGCAAGATCGGCGAGCAGGAGCAGATTCTCTGGGTCGGACACGGGGTCCTCGAAGCTTGCCACGCCGCCGCTCAGTGTGACCACGGCACGAAAGTGGGGGTGGTCACGAGCGCTGTTGCCTTCGATGGACGCTCGGATACGCTCCGCGGCCTTGCGCGCGTCGGTGGAAGAGGCCCCCGGCATCAGGATGACGAACTCCTCGCCGCCGTACCTGTAGGCTGAGTCGACACTCCGGACGCTATGGCGCAGGATGTCCGCGATGCTCTGAAGGGCGAGGTTGCCGTCCAGATGGGAGTAGGTGTCGTTGTATTTCTTGAAGTCGTCGATATCGAAGAACAGGAGGGAGAACACCTCACCAAACCGCGCTGTGCGCTCCGACTGCTCGACGGAGTGCGTCACGAACGCGCGATAGTTGCCCAGGCCCGTCAATTCGTCGGTCACCGAGAGCTCATCGATGCGATGGACGTACAGGATGTTCTCGGCGACCAGGCTGCAGTCCGAGACGAAAGCCTCCACCATATGCTGCTCTTCGTCCGTCAGAAGCACGGGGTGTTTGAACGACACGTACAGGACACCGTACAGGATGCCTTCGAGTGTCATGCGGAGTGTCAGCTCGGTCATGGCCCCTGGGGCGAACGGGACCATAGTGTTCGAAACTTCAGAGTGGACGACCGAAATGCTGGGACTGCTGAACGCTTCGGCCAGGATACCCGGCTCGACTCCGGGCTCAGGAGTGAACCCGATGATGTCAGCCTGGCTGACGACCAGCTGTCTGGACTCCGCTTCGAAGGGGACGTATGCCGATCCGTCCGCCTCCATGACATCCTGCAGCTTGCGAGCCGTGGCAGCCAGGAACTGTCGCAGGTCTGTGCGCTTGAAGGAGGTGTCGAGCAGTTCCTTTGCCGCGAGTCGATACTTCGTGAGCAGGACGGAGCGCTGCTTCAGGAAGATCTTCTGCACGATGGACTCCGCATAGGCCATGAAGAGGTCGAATGCACTGGTCTCGCTGACAGTCAGCAGTATGTGGTGCCCGATGCCCACGATGACGAAGCCCACGATTCGCTGCTCGAAGTCCAGCCGACGCACCAGCAGGTCGTGACCCTGAAGCAGGCCGGTGACCGAGCGCGACAGTGAGTGCGTTACATCCAGTCGAGCCCGCAGTTCGCTTTCGAAAAGACGGACAGATGCCGCCTCTTCCGTGCTGGCGGTCCGGATGGCAGTCCAGGCACGTGCCGTGTTGCCCGAGTTTTCCAGCAGGATGACACTCCCCGGCCCGGGCAGGATTCGTTGCAAGAGGCGACTGAGATGCGCTGTTGCCTGCTCGGTCGTCGAGACGTCGATGTTTTCCAGCTCTGCTCTGTTGATGGCTTCGTGGATATTGCGCTGCTCCTTGACTTCTTCCCAGATCAGCCTTCCCTGCAGGAATCCCTGTACCTCTCCGGCAACCGCCAGGGCATCTGTGGAGACGTCATTGGTGAAGTAGTCGCTCTGGCCACTTTCCAGGTTAAGCACGGCGATGACCCGCCCTTCCGCATTCTTCATCGGGATGGCCAGCTCACTGCGCGTGGCCTCATCGCCCATGATGTAGTTGGTATAATCGGCGACGTTGGGGACATTGACGATCGTTCGCTCGCGCAGCGCCTGTCCAAGGATGCCTTCTCCTGCGTTCATGCGGGCAATGATGTCCTGAGGTGAGTCGGGGAACTTGCGCGATGGCACTGCAAAGTACCGGGTGAAGCGGTCGTTTTCCACCATCATCAGGTTGATGCGTGACAGCTGGAACGCGTTGTTCATGATGGAGAGGAAGCTGTTGATCTCCTCCTCGAACGGCATGGGGGAGACGATGGCGGAAGACAGCTGATTGGTGACCGTCAACGTGAAGTTCTTGCGCTTCAGAGCCTCCATGATCGTGGCATTGTCCAGGACAGAGGAGGCGATGTTCGCGAACGACGTGAACAGCGCAAGGTCCTCCTCGTTGAACGGGTTCTCTACGCCGATACGGCTGACAGAGACCAGGCCGTATTTCTGGCTGCCTGTGCGCAGCGGGGCGACCATCATGGATTCGGGCTCTTCGGGGGTGCCGTAGATCTGCATGGCGCGCGGGTCCAGCAGGGCGTTCTTGATGAGTTCGGGGGTATCGCCGTCAAAGATCTTGCCCAGAATCCCCTCTCCCCGACGGATGCGCAGGTGCGAGAGGGCTTCGTGATATTCGCTCTTGGCGGCGACAACGGACAGACCCTCCATGTTTGCGTCGATGGTTGCTATGATAGCGTCGTCGGCCGAGAAGAACAGCGCTGCGCGGTCCGTGATGGCCTCCAGGACCTGTTGATAGGCCTGAGATGCGGCCATGTCCCGGATGATGGCGGTAAGGAAGGACAACTTGTGAAAGGCGGCCTGCATGCGTTCCTTGTCACGACTGACATTGGCGACACGGGTATCCATGGCGCGAAGGCTGCGCCTGGCATGTTCGTCGGCACCATACGACAGGATCCCCACGCCCGCGACAGCAAGCATCCCTGTGCTGATGTCCCCCCAATTGGCTGACCGGAGCGCCTGCATGAAGCCGCTGCTCTGCTGCTGAGCGATCGAGAATCCCTGGCTTGCGACGAGACTTGCCAGGGCTACCGTCAGGTACAGGGGAAAGTGTCCGTTCTGCAGGATGATGGACGCAATGACGACGAAGGCGCCACTCACGAGGAAGCTGGCGTCAAACGGCAGGATGCGTGTTCCGCCATAGGACACGGGACTGCCCATCAGCAGGGGACTTCCCATCGCGCCCAGGAAGAGGTTCATGGCGATGCCGTCGAACAGGATCTGGTGGCGGAGGATAGCGCGCACCGCGCCGCTGCGAGGCGCGAAGTGGTCCATGAGGTCGAGCGCAACGTTGAAGGCGATTCCGGTGACAAGGATCCCGGCCAGAAGTACGAGCCGGGTGGCTCCAGGGGTCTGGCTGAGCATAGCAAAAAGCCACCAGACGCTGCCTCCGGCAATGGCGGCGTACCGGAGCAAAATGAGTATCCTGGCGGTGTTGCGTTCGCCGGATTTCACGGTCTGAAAACCCTCTCCATAGAGAAACTATAGCGTACCCGTAAAAAAAGCAAATCGCAGCGCAGGTCATGCGCTGACCGATCTGGACGAGAGTCAGGGAGAGCTTGTCAACGAGACGGCAGTCTAGAAGCTGAGCAGAACCTCGACAACGCGCGAGGAGGCGAGGATGATGAGGAACGAGGCGCCGGCCAGAGCGAAGGCCAGGACTGGCGTCCAGCGGGCCGTACACCCGCGTTGTGGTTCGGTTGCTGTCAGGACCTGGCGCAGGAGGTGCTCTGGTACCGTCACGCCGTCGACAGCCGCGTGATAGTGTGTCCGAAGCAGCTGGTCAAGCTCGTCGTCACTGTGTTCCATGGTCACGATGTGCCTCCAGGAAGGCCTTCAGCTCTTCCTTCGCGCGGAAGAGGCGCGATTTGACGGTTCCGACAGGTTTCCCGATGAGTTGTGCAATCTTTTCGTAGGGCATCTCCTTGTAGTAATAGAAGTACAACACGTCTCTCAGGTCGCTCGGGAGGTGCCGCATGCCTGCTGCGACGTCCCGTACGGTCTCGGCTTGCACCGGGTCATATCCCGTTCCGTCCGGACCCGGCTGCGGCAGGGCGTCTCCCGGGGTCAGCAGGGGAAGCTCCCGTCCCTTGCACTGGCGAAAGCTGCTTGCTTCATTCATGGCAATCCTCATGACCCACGTTGTTGGGCTGGAATCGCCGCGAAAGGACGGGAGGAAACGACGCACCTTGAAGAACGTGGACTGGAAGACGTCGTCCGCGTCGAACCGGTTGCCCATTCGTGAGACCAGGTATGTGTAGATTTCATCTGCACAACTGTTCATAAGCGTCTCGAAATCCAGGAGCATCGATGCTAGAAGAAATCCGTCAGGCTTGGCAGGAGGAGATACCTGTACGGCAGGACGACGGCTAGTGCCACAATCCAGCTGACAGCCAACGTGGCGGCGAACGCGATGCTCCACCATGACACGGCCTGTTTGAAGGACAGTCCCAGCACCGCCGAAACGACCAGACATGCAAGCACGAAGGCTGCGACGAACCAGAGGACCGCCCACGGCAGTGCCTGGAACAGCGTGCCTCGGATAAACGAAAATCGCAGCAGCGCTGTCGTACGAGGCAGGATCAGTGGCCCGAACAGCAGAAGAAACGAGATGGCAGACACCAGGAATGCCTTGAACCAGGAAAGCCTGACGGGCAGACGGTACGCATCGTAGCGCACCATAAACAGCATGACAAATGGTGCGACGACGACTCCGCCCAGCAGTCCGGTCAGTCGAGCCGTAATAAGGCCCGGAATGATGCCGAACATCTGCCCTCCTTACCCCCCATCCCCGTCAGCTGGGTATGCAGGAGCTCGCACCTGGCCACAAGAAGGCGGGTCCGTGTGATGGTTGTGAGAAAACGCTCCTGTCCCGCAGTACCTCTCTTCAGAAGTATCCATGCGGCTTCTATACGTTTCTCGCCGGCCAGTGCGAGCACGTCGGCGAGCACGCGGTCGCTGGCATGCTGGTCCCGGACAATACGTCGGGTTGCGCTGTTTGCCTGGTTGAGCGCGATCAGGTAGGTGTGGACGAGGACAGGGGACTGTGGAGCAGTCCGCTTGAGGGAGCGCGCAAAGAGTAGCTCACTGGTGACGTAGGCCGACATCTCGCGCGCAGCGTCCGAAGTCATCTTGTTGCGGGTCCTGTAGAGACTCAGGTCGGCCGTGAACGTCGATGCCGCACTGACGATCGGTACCAGCAGTGACCCACACAGCATGCCCACGATCAGGCATGAAATCAGTCTCAGTCTTCTCATCACATCACCCGCCATTAGACGGCAAATGCTCCGACATTGTTCACAGTGCGGGAGCAGTCATACTCCGGCTGGAGGCTAGCTCTTATGGCTCAGCTCCAGGAAAGCCTGCAGTGCTTCCTCGAATCGTGAATCTTCCAGCAGACTGTTGGCATATCGCATCGTCATATGAGCGGGTGTCGGCCGCAAGTCGTGCGCGATGAGCTGTGCCTGTTCCAGCATGCCGGCCATGTGGGCCATGACGGGTTGTGGGGGTACTGCTGCCGGCTCTTCGCTCGTCAGGGCCGTGATGTCGAGGGCATCCGCTTCCGTGGTTCCAATGAGGTTCTCCAGCTCTCGCACGGGCAGCACCATGGCGAAGATGGAATCGGGAAGGTCCTCGAGAGACTTGATGAAGTTGATATGGCGCAGCGTCTCCTCGTCGAGGTTGGCATAGCCCAGCCCGATGGCCCGGTCGTTGAGCGGATCGACCTCGAGCAGGCGCCGGATGAAGAGATCCCCTTTCTGTTGGTTGCCGAGATGGTCGTCATACGTCTTCCACAACAGATAGAGTCTCTCAGGGAATGCTTCATAATTTGCCAGACCGCTCTCCAGCAGGACGAGGGCCTCGCGGATCTTGCCGTTGCGTCGCTGCAGAGAAGCAAACAGTGTCTTCAGCACTGGGTCGGTCGGGTTCTGCTCGACCAATTGCTGCGCATGGGCCTCGGTCATGTCCGGGACGCGCAGTCTGAGGTTGCTGTATGCTGCGAGAAGCTGGTTCTGGAGCTGGGCGGCACAGATGGCCCTGCGGTTGCGGAGTCTGAGGTCGGTGAGGAAGGTATTGTCGGAGGAGAGCGAGAGACACTTCAGGAATGCGAGTTTGGCTTCATCAGTGCGACGGAGAGCCAGCAGGATGCTCGCGTTGACCAGATGACAGAGGGGGCCGGCAGGATCGATGTTGAGCGCGTATCGGCTCTCGATGAGTGCTTCGCTGGGCTTGTTGCGAAGGTAGTACCCGAGCGCGATGGCCAGCTGGACACGCAGGCTCTTGGAGGAAACCGACAGCGATGCTTCCAGGGCGGACTTGAGTGCATCCTGCGGCCGGCCGGAAAGGATTAATAGATACGTCTTGCCAACGCTGACCAGCCCGTCGTGCGGGTTGCGTTCGGACAGCGCTTCGTAGAGATTCAGTCGGTCGCTCAGGTCTTCCTGTGTCATTGTGCCACCTCTCCTCGCTCATTATTGTCGCGGGAGTTGTTTTGTCAAAGTATTGCGGGGCGGTAACATGCTGTAGGACGGCAGCACGCTGCCGTTTCCACCTAGCGAATGAGCGACACCAGGTTCCAACCCCAGTTGGCCAGGGCGCCAACGACGAGCGCCAGCACGATCTCTCCTGCACTGACGAGTGCCGCACGGCGATTGCCAAACTCGCGTCTCAGAGCCGCGATGGTACTGACGCAGGGGACATAGAGCATGACGATCAGGGCGAAAACGTACATCTGCTGAGGTGTCATGACTGTCCCCAAGTGGGGTGTGTGCATCAGCGTGGCCAGCATGATGAGCGCAAGCTCCTTGCGCAGGACGCCGAAGATGAGGACGACCAGCGCCACGGGAGGAAGCCCCAGGACTCCTTCGGTGAAGGGCGCTGCCCATGTCGTGAGAGGAGTCAGCCACCCCAGCTTGTCGACGACGTAAAGGACGATGGAGCCACCTGCGATGATGGGGAACGCGAAGACGACAAAGTCTTTGAGCCTGAACCAGGTCTGCTTGAACGTGATGCGCAGGGGCGGCCACTTCAGCTTGGGCATCTCCATGATGAGCCCGGGATTGGTACCTGGGATGAACCGGTTCAGCATGCGTCCGACGACGAAGACGATGATGAGACTGATGACGTAGAGTGACAGTGCGGGCCAGAAACCCATAAAGACGCCTACAAGTCCCAGGATGACGACAGTGCGCGCCGAACATGGGACGAGCGTCGCAAGCACACCGGCGATGAAGCGATCCCGGTCGCGTTCCATGATCCGCGTCCCCAGGACTGCGGGGACGTTGCACCCAAACCCGAGGATGATGGGCATGAATGCCTTCCCGTGCAGGCCCATGCGGTGCATGATGGCGTCGGTCAGGAATGCCATGCGTGCCAGGTATCCCGAGTTCTCGAGGAACGACAGGATAATGTAGAATGGGATGATATAGGGGAGGGCGACAGAGACGCCTGCCAGGATACCCTGCAAGACGCCGCCCCACAGGAAGTCCCGCAGCCAAGGGACGATGGGGAGAGCCAGAAAGGTCTTCTGCAGAGAGCCGAAGAGACCGTCCAGGACAGAGGAGAGCTGGCCCCCCAAAACGAAGATGAGACCGAAAACGGCGAACATGACGGCGACCAGTGTCACCCATCCGAAAACGCGATGAAGCAGGACTTTGTCCAGGCGGTCGCCCGGCGCGTCGTCGCGTCGTTCGGGTCGCCGTACCGATGCGGCGACAATGCGGGCACAGGCGCTGTACCGTTCCGAGGACATGATGCTCGCGCCCGATTCCCCGTGGATCTGTTCCAGGTCGTGCGCAAGTCCCGCGGCCATTGCGGTCACGTAATCACACCCTCCGCAGCGGCCCATGATCTCGACGTCTCCCTCCAGCAGCTTGATGGCAAGGAAACGCGGAGCGTAATGGACCAGGCTGTCAGGCAGGGTGATCGTTGTGAGTTCCTTCTCCAGTGTCTGGATGGCATCCTCGACCTCCTTGCCGTAGATCACCGGCGTGACGGGGGGTCTGTCCGCCGTCGCCAGGCATGCGTCGACCAGAGCGTCCAGTCCCTTGCCTGCGGCCCCCGACGTGCGGACGACGGGTACGCCCAGCAGCGAGGAAAGCTTCGACTCGTCGATGACCAGGCCCTCCCTGGCGGCGAGGTCGATGAGGTTGAGCGCTGTGACGAGCGGGGTGCCCAGTTCCCTGAGCTGAAGGGTGAAATACAGGTTGCGTTCCAGCACTGTCGAGTCGACCACGTTGACGACCACGTCCGGCTGGGCCTCGGCGATGAACTCGCGGCTGATCACCTCTTCCTGTGAGTAGGTCGAGAGGGAGTAGATGCCCGGCAGGTCGACGACCCGGATGTGCTTCCCCTTGTAGTCGAAGGAACCTTCCGCCAGCTCGACGGTCTTGCCCGGCCAGTTGCCGATGATCTGGTTCATGCCGGTCAGGGCGTTGAAGATGACGGACTTGCCGACGTTGGCATTGCCCGCCAGCGCAATGGTCAGGTCGAAACGTTCCCCACGTATGATGCGTGGCGTGACCTCACAGCACTCCATCACCGGTCCTCGGGTGTGACGAGGATTTTCAGGGCAACGCCGCGCCCGAGGGCGACACATGCTCCATGGGCTTCGACTTCGACAGGTCCTCCGGATTGACGGTTACAGACCGTCACGGTCGAACCTTGCCCCAGCCCCATGTCTTCCAGCCGCCTCCGGACCACCTGGCCTCCGCGTATCCAGCGAACGCGGTAGGGTTTGCCCGTGTCTGCCTGGTCCAGCGTGACCGCCCCGAGGTCGACCATGCTGATCACCATTGCCATACGTCTTTCGAGGTCCGCGGCGTCAGTGTCGGTCAGGACATGTTCCAGTTTGCATGCCTCTCTGTGGGCGGCGTCCTTCCGCAGCCCAAGCATGCACAGCATACGCTCGGCCAGCTGATGCCGGCGCACGATGCGTCTGCCCGTTGCCCGTCCCTTCTTCGTGAGATTGAACGAGGCCCCCTCGGTCGTGACATCGCCGGACATCACCAGGTCGAGCAGGAGGTCGGCGAGCCGCCTGCCGGCGAGGTCCTGTTCTGCCGCCAGGTCCGCGGCTGTCGAGGAGTGGTGCGCCTGCTCCAGACGGCAAAGCGCCTCCAGGCATTCCTCGCGGTCTTCCGATGTGACTGATTCGTTTTCGGTGTTCATATGACAGGATCCTCTCTGACCGCTGCGTGCGGTCTGCCGGGCTATGCCCGGTCGGTGACGCTGACCTTCCCTCTTGGGTGGTCTGCCGGTGATGCTACCCGGCGTTCAATTCCTTGATCGTAGCGGCCAGAGCCATGATGAGCTCCGGCGTCCCCATCGATTCCTCGCCCATGACCTCGGCTGCGGCGTCTCCGGCAAGTCCATGGATGTATGCCCCCTGCGCAGCTGCAAGGTCAGGTGCCACTCCGCGCGCAACCAGCGACAGGATGATGCCCGCAAGAGCGTCGCCCATGCCGGGTTTGGCCATACCGGGATTGCCAGTTGTATTGATGTACAGCGAGCCGTCGGGCAGCACGGTGAGCGAGCGGTGTCCCTTGAGATGCACGACGGCACTTGCCTGAGCAGCAAGTGTCTGTGCCGGACTCAGCGTTCCACCCTTCTCGACGTCCTCGGGTGTCAGGCCCACCAGACGGGCGAATTCGCCGGAGTGCGGGGTCAGGATCGTCGGAGCGTCGCGTTTCCACAGGACGTCGAGATGACCAACGCAAGCGAACAATGCATCGCCGTCCAGGATAAGTGTTTTCTTGAAGGCACCGGCAAGAAGCAGGACGGCCTCCAGCGTCCGGGGATCGCGCCCCAGGCCTGGGCCTATCAGTGCCGCAGTCGTATCTTCCAGCAGTTCCAGGATATGGGGGAGCGCCTCGACGGTAAGGACGTCGCCGGCGAACGCATGGACGACCGGTCCGTCGACCTTGACACGGACGACGTCCGCGATGTTCTGAGGCACGATGAGGTGGATGGTGCCCGTCCCGGCGGTGAGCGCAGCCTCGGCGGCAAAGACGGGGGCGCCCGTGTAGTCGGGAGAGCCGGCGATGATGGCCACCTTGCCATACGTGGCCTTGTGCATGGTCCGCATCCGTTCCGGGAACACGGGGGGCTCGGTCAGCTGAGCACGGATCGCACTCTGTTCCAGCAGGATGTCGGGGTAGATGAGCTGTTCGACGTGGACTTCGCCTGCCGCTTCTGCGCCTGCACCCATGTACAGGCCCAGCTTTGGCAGACCGAACGTGACGGTATCGCTGGCAAAGACGGGAGTCCCAAGCGCCACGCCGGTGTCGCAGTCGATGCCGGATGGGATGTCCACAGCGACGATAGCATGCGCGAGACTTGCGTTGACGATCTCGATGATATCCTCGGCCATCCCTGAGACCGTGCGGTCGAGGCCGATGCCAAACAGGGCGTCGATGACGATGGCGTCCTCGTCGATCGATTCCTCGATCTTGCCCAGGACCTCTTCGTCCGTGACGTCGACTAACGTGTTTTCGGGGGCGACCCGCTCCAGAAATGCGCGTTCCGTCTCCGCGTCGTCGCTGGGACGTCCTTTGGCGGGGACCGCGAATACCGTGACGGGGAAGCCCGCGAACAGGAGGTCACGCGCTGCGACGAAGCCGTCGCCTCCGTTGCCACCCGTGCCACACAGAACGACGAAGTGTGGCCTCAGTCCCTCTTCTGCGTCCTCGTCCGCGATGTTCAGTGCGGCGTCCGCGACAGCCTGGCCGGCGCGCTCCATGAGCACGATCGACGGCATACCATATTCGTTGAACGTGTGCTTCTCGATACTGCGGATCTGACTACGCGTCGCCGCTCTCATACATGCTCCCATATTCTCCCAAGGTCACCATGGCCACGGCGACCGCGTACTCGCGTTCGTGGCTGATGCTGAGGGAACAGTTGAACCAGGGTATCCCGCGGATGACGGCAATCGGCGCGCCTTCCGGGCCTGGAGCGATCTCGACCTCGCGCAGCGTCGGAAGGTCCCTCGAAGGCAGCAACTTGATGACGGCCTCCTTGGCGGCCCAGCGGCCTGCCAGACACTGCCAGCGGTCGGGGCGATCACATGTCGAGAGTTCGGAGGCGGAGTAGACGCGGTTCAGAAAGCGTTCTCCATACCGTTCCCCCAGAGTCCGGATACGCGCCACGGCCACTATGTCCACGCCGAGTTGTTTCATCATTGTAGTATAGCAGCAAAGACGCGGAGGGCGCGGCCTTCACCGTGAATCGGCTCACAAGGCCCGCTCATGTGTGCTGACCGGCGTCGAATGTCCGCGTTTCATTTTTCCTCTACTTGGCTAAAATATAAACAGAAGTCAAGCGTGCCAAAGGAGGCCGGTATGGCAAAAAAAATTGCTGTTCTGCTGGACGAGATGGTGCACGAGCATGAATTTATTTATCCCTATTATCGTCTCAAGGAAGCCGGGTTCGAGTCGGTCAGCGTTGCGACGGAAAAACGAGTCTACAAGGGCAAGTACGGTATTCCCTTCACGCCGGATATGCTCATCGCGGACGTTACCCCCGGAGAGTTCGACGGTGTGGTTGTGCCCGGCGGATATGCGCCGGACTTCCTCCGCCGGTCGAAGGCTATGCTTTCTCTGGTTGCCGAGATGAACGATAAGGGTAAGCTGGTGGCGATGATCTGTCACGCTGGGTGGGTGGGCATCAGCGCAGGGATCGTCAAGGGGCGCAAGCTCACCAGCACCAGCGCTATCAGGGACGATATGTCGAACGCCGGGGCAATCTGGGTCGACCAATCGGTTGTCGTCGACGGCAACCTCGTCACGTCCCGGTCGCCAGCGGACTTGCCGGACTTCATGCGTGAGGTCCTGAGAGTGCTCTCCGTTCAGAAATAATACTGTCAGGGGGACCAGCAGCATGCACCGCCGGCCGGCGCAGTTGGCGGCCGGCGGTTTCCATATACAATGAATGAGGAGCAACCATGGGGTTCAAAGAGAACGTCGAGCTACTGCTGTCAAGGAGCCACTGGAGCCAGCGCGAGCTGGCTGCTGCTGCCGGCATCTCCTCGGGGAGGATCTCTCAAATTCTCTCCAACCCTACGTCGCCCACACTGGTCACAATGACCAAGATCGCAGCTGCATTCGGCCTCGAGGTCGCAGATCTGGTGCGCGACGAGACGCTTTCTGCTCCTGGCGATGAACTCGAGGTGGCGCTGCGTCACCAGGGAGACCTCAGCTCCCAGGATATCCGGGCAGTCCATGCATTTATCGCATACATCCGCGAAGCCCGTCCAACAAGGAACAGGCATGGCAAGTGAGACAGTCCTGACCCCGCGCCGGCTGAGGAGCCGGCGCGTCAATTGTCGCGTACGTACGGCGTGTCTGTGACCATGGCGCGCAGTCCCATACCCCAGTCAATCGCGGAGGCAGCATGAGCAAATTCATCTTCGTCACCGGTGGCGTTATGTCGTCGTTGGGCAAGGGCATCTTCTCCGCTTCTCTAGGACGCATCCTCCTCGACGAGGGCTTCTCTGTGACCATTCTCAAGATGGACCCGTATCTCAACGTCGACGCCGGCGTGCAGAACCCGTTTGAGCACGGCGAGGTCTTTGTTACTGAGGATGGGGCGGAGACCGATCTGGACCTGGGACACTATGAGCGTTTCCTCAACCAGAACCTCCACCGCATGAACAATATCACCAGCGGGCAGGTTTACCTGTCTGTCATCGAGAAAGAGCGCAAGGGTGAGTACCTGGGGCACACGGTGCAGATCATCCCGCACCTCACCGAGGAGATCCGCAGCCGTGTCACGAAGGTCGCCGAGGCGTCGAAGGCCGACTTCGTGATCGTCGAGGTCGGTGGCACGGTCGGCGATATCGAAGGCCTGCCCTTCCTCGAAGCCATCCGGGAGTTCTGGGCAGAGGATCCTGCCAACTCGATCTTCGCACACCTGACGTACGTCCCCTATCTCGAGACCACGGACGAGCTCAAGACCAAGCCCACCCAGCACAGTGTCGGCGAACTGCGCAAGATCGGCATCCAGCCCACGCTGGTCGTGGCCCGTGGGGTGAAGGAACTGCCGACTGACCAGAAGCGCAAAGTGGCTCTTTTTTGCGGTGTCCCCGCCGATCACGTCATCTCGCTGCCCACCCTGGCCTCGGTGTACAAGGTCCCAAATTATCTGCAGGAACAACATGTCGGCCACCTCGTCCTGTCAGCATTCGGCATGGCGCCCCGTACGGCCGAGACCGAGACGCCCTGGGTGCGGTTCACGTGGACGATCGACCAGGCGAAGACGCCGCGCAGGCTGGCTATCGTCGGCAAGTACGTTCAGCTGAATGATGCCTATCTGTCCCTTCGCGAAGCGCTTCACCATGGCGCATGGGCAACCGGGTGTGACCTGCACATCGACCTGGTTGACAGCGAAGAGGTCGAGAAGCAGGGGACGCGCCTGCTGGATGAGGGCAGGTACGACGGCATCCTGGTCCCGGGGGGCTTCGGGAAACGCGGCGTCGAAGGAATGGTCCTGGCTGCGGGATACGCACGAACCCACAATCTGCCCTACCTGGGCATCTGCCTGGGCATGCAGGTTGCCAGCATCGAGTTTGCACGGAACGTGCTCGGTATTGCGGACGCGAACTCCCAGGAGTTCAGGCCCGATGCCAAGGATCTTGTGATCTATCTCATGCCGTCGCAGAAGGGCGTGCAGAAGCTGGGCGGAACCATGCGGCTGGGCGTCTACGAGAACACCATCACACCGGGAAGCAGGGTGGCAGAAGCGTACGGGGCATCCACGCTTTCCGAACGCCATCGTCACCGCTACGAGTTCAACAACGAGTATCGTGCAGCCTTCGAAGAACATGGTATGCGCGTCGCTGCCGTCTACCCGGAGGAGGACCTGGTCGAGTCCCTCGAACTCGCGGATCATCCATTCTTCATCGGCGTCCAGTTTCACCCCGAGCTCTCGTCCAAGCCACTCCAGCCCGGTCCCCTGTTCGTGGCGTTCGTGAAGGCCATGCTGGCACATGAGAGGTAGAAAGCGGGTCCGCACTCTCACCGTCAGCCAGGCTGCGAGCGATATGCTGGACCGGCTGCAGGTCATCGGCGGCGCGGGACAGGTGCGCACGGAATCCGAGGCGAACCTGCGAACGGTGCTGACGCAGACGGCCTCGGCACTGTTCAAGCCCGAGGAGCTGCCACGCTACCTGCAGGTGCAGCTTGCCGGTGAGACCGGGAGCATCCCATCGTGGGACAATCTGACCGGCGAGCGCCTGACGCATCTGGGTCTGCCCCGTCATCCAGAGGGCGTGCGGGCGGACGAAAGCGGGACGCTCATCCTGACGCTGGTGCCCGCCACCATCGATTATGTGGCGCAGGTGGAAGGGCGTGAGGTCTGCTCCTCTGCAGCGTATGATCCGAGGGCGACGATGGCTTCCTTCGAAGATGGCATCCACCGCGTCGTCATGACGGCACCCGAACTCACCGTGACCAGGAGTGCGTTTCCTCATGGACTGATGGACCTGCCCTTTGTTCAAGTCACGTTCCGGCTTCGCAATACCAGTGACCAGTTTCACGCTGTGACCCTCGCCCTCCTCATCAAGCCGTTCGACGAGGTGGGCATCACCAGTCTGGAACGGTTCAGCTTCTCCCGTGAGAACCTCATCATGCTCAACGGACAGCGCGTCGCGTTTGCCCGTGAACGACCGAGCAGGACCACAGTCACCGTCTACGATCCCCGGACTGGCAGCATGGTCGACGCCGATGCCGGTGGCGAAGTCGTTTCGCCGACGGGCCTTATGCAATTGCGGCTTGCGTTCGATCACCAGCTCGAACCTGGCGGTGACACCGAGGTCACGTTCTTCTTCTTCGTCGACAGGGACCGCGCTTACAAAAACGAGGAACTCACGCTCCTCCTGGGACAGAGCGCCGGGATCCTCGAGCAGGAGCACCGGCTCGTCGTGACGCAGGAGAAGCATGTAGGATATCGCACGGGTGACGAGCGCCTCAACCGTTTTGCCGCCAACCAGCTGCTTCACCTGTCGTCCCTTGAGGCTGCTGCTGCCTCGGCATTTGACGACGGCGTAGATGCCGTTGCTTTGCCGGCGCTCGTCGAGGCGTATGACCGAGTGGGCGAGGTCGACACGGCTTCCGGCCTCTTGCGCTCCTATGTGGCGCAATTGCCCGCAGGGCCCGCCCTGTCGGCGGATGCAGTGTTGGCGTACGCCAGTCTCGTCATTGCACTGGGTTGGCATCTGAAGACGGCGCGCCAGGTGCAGCTCCGCAGACAGCTGTTTCCCGTCGTGGACCAGTTCGTCACCTGGCTCGGCCAGTCGCAGACAACGCTGGATCCCGTCGCCATCGGCTTGCTTGGACCATTGCGGCGTTCCGGCCCCATGCTGCATCTGGTGCTGGGCAAGGCTATTGAGAGTTATCAGGGCATGCTTTCCGAAAAGGACGACGTGCGGCTCAGACTGTGTGACGACCTCCAGCTGCGGCTGCTCAAGCAGGTGGATGCGGCTGGCAGCGATGTCGGCCCGGGCAAGCCGACCTTTGCCGACATAGCGCCGGTCGCGGCCTACGCTCTATTCGGCGCGCATGGCACGGAAGACGCCATCCTGACCGGAAGCATGAGCTGGATCGCCGAGCACTGGCTGCGCGACGGCTTCATCGCAAACCCCTCCCTCGGCTCCCTGGGCGACATCCGTCTGTCACTGCTGTGCGCCAAAGCTCTGGTCCTGCGCCGTGGGAGTGGCGAGTACGGTCTGATGCAGGAGGCCCTCGAGCACCTTGGGGTGTCCGACGCACTCCCCGACTATGTCGACTTGCACACGAGGAGGGCTCTCGCCGGTCCACGGCACAGCGCCGTCGCCACGGCGCTCGCCCTCGAATTGCTGACCAGCCTCATCTTCGTCGAACGCGGCACTTACCTGAGCATCATCCCGGTGCCGACGCCCGAGCTGTTTGCTGGAGACGGCATCGACGTCCATGGCCTGCAGTCTACGTTCGGCGAACTGTCTGTACGCATGCAGCGTTTGGGCGACAAAGTCCGGTTCAGCATGCGTTCAGATTTCCTGCGGGGCGTCAGCGCGATCGAACTCAACTTCCCCTGGGAACTCAAGGAACTGGTCGCGCGCAAGGGGACGGTCAAGTACGTGACCGGAGGGACCATCGTCATGGAGCCTGCAGACCTTATCGAGGGTGAGGCTGTCGCGGCCAACCCGGGTCCGTCGTAGACGGTCCGTTCTTCAGATTTCCTCTTGAGGGGACGAGCTCTCAGCAACAGGCGTATGGAAAAGCGCCGGGCGTGAGCCCGGCGCTTGTGCGTTCGATAGAGGGTGGACAGGCTACTTTCTGCTGACCACCAGTCCGAAGTGTTTCATAGTCACCAGCTTGCGGTTCCAGTTCTTCTCGACCTTGACGCGGACGTCGAGTTCGACCCGCTCGCCCAGGAAATGGACGAGGTTCTTGCGGGCGACATCCTTGATGGTCGCGATGAGTTCACCGCCCTTGCCGATGATCATGCCCTTCTGAGAATCCTTGGCGACGTAGACGCTGACCATGGCGCGGATACCCTTGGCGGACTCGGTGATGTCGTCTGTGACGACGGCCGTCGAGTAGGGGAGCTCGTCCTGGAGGCGGCTGAACAGCTGTTCACGCACGGTGTCTGCAACGATGAGTTCGATTGGATGGGACGTCAGGGTCTTGTCGTCGAAATAGGGCTCACCGACCGGCATTGCGTCGATGGTCGCCCTTACCAGTGGCGAGATGCCTTCGCCAGTCGCTGCCGAAACGTGGAAGACAGCGGTCGGGTGAAGCTTCTCCACGAAGGGAGCAGCCACCATCTCATGGCGCTTGGCCGTGTCCAGGTCCAACTTGTTGACGACGAGAAAGATCGGTTTGCCGAGCTTGGTGACGATGGGGATCATCTCCTCGTACTCGGCGTCAAGATAGGCAGACTGGTCGATGACGAAGTAGACGACCTCGATGTCCTCCAGCGACTGCAGCGCCGTTTCGACAAGGTACTTGTTGAGCTTGCTCTTGCTTACCTTGTGATATCCGGGCGTGTCCACAAAACAGACTTGGGTGTCCTTCTTGTTGAGGATGCCAAGAATGTTGTACCATGTGGTCTGCTGTTTAGGCGACACGATGGACAGTTTAGTACCAAGGATGGTGTTCATCAACGACGACTTCCCGACGCTGGGCTTGCCAAAAATCGATACGAATCCACTCTTCATAACAAAAGTCTACAGGCTTTTGCGCCTCACACAAACACGTGTACAATGAACTTCATACGATTTCATTGGAGGTTCCCCGTGCTGATCCAGGTGGCTATCAACAATATCGAAAGCATTGAGCAAGGCGAAGAGATTCTCAAGAAATGGCACTACCACCTTGACGAGGATCAGTCTCACGTCGTCGTGGAGCATGACGTCGACGGCGTCACCGTTCGCATCTCGGGGTTCCATCCGTGGGCTGACGAGGTGGAAGAGGACGGCGAAGCGTGTTCCTGTGGCGGCGGCGACGACAACTGCGAGTGCGGCGGCGATTGTGGGAAAGACGGCCACCAGCACACCGGGGGTGGGTCCTGCTGCTGCCAGAGTGGAGATGACGCCGCACATGGCGAGGACGAGGAAGCCGAGGACGACGAGGGTGAGGAGTCCGAGGTCATCTATCTTGGCCAGGCTCTGTTCATGCCAGCTGGGGACCAGGCTCGTGCCCTGGCCGGCGAACTGATGGAAGACGACTACATCGGTACGGTATCCGTTTCCATGGCCGGCGTCGAGCTCACCGATACGGACGCATTCCGCGCGTTGCCCGCGGACACAAAGAATGCCGTGATCACTGCCATCGAGGAACTCGGCGACGCCGAGGCGTATCTCTCGATGTATGAGGTCATGGGGCTCAAGGTCTAGGAACATCATCTGTTCATGAGTATTCTTTCGGCAATTACTACGTTGGTTGCCGCCCCTTCGGGGGCGGCAGCGGGTTTTGTGCTCAGGTTCCCTCTGAGCGCGACGGTCAACGCCGTCGCAGTCGTGATCGGCAGCATGCTCGGCATGCTTGTCGGCAAGTTTCTCAACGAGGACACCCGCACCGCCATCTTCATCGCGAACGGGCTGGCGGTGGCTTCCATCGGGACGGGCATGGCTCTCAAGACGGGCAATGCCGTCATCATGGTCATGGCCATCGTGAGTGGTGTCGTCGTGGGGGAGCTCCTGCGGCTCGAAGACCGGCTCAACTCGGCGGCCGAGCGCTTTCAGAAGCGGCTCCATGTCGCGTCTGGCAGCCGGTGGGCAGAGGGGCTTGTCACTGCTTTCCTCATCTACTGCGTCGGCCCGCTGACCATCATTGGTTCCATCCAGGAAGGGATGACGGGCAATGGCGCGCTCATCTATACGAAGTCCATCCTCGACCTGGTCGTCAGCATTTCGCTTGCCGCGGCGTTTGGCAGCGGCGTGGCGTTCAGCGCCATCCCGTTGTTCATCGTCCAGTGCACTCTGACCCTGCTGGGCTCCGCGGCGGGGTTCCTGATGCAGCCCTACATCCTCAACGAGCTGACCGCTGCGGGCGGCCTTATGGTCATCGCTATCGGCATCAACCTGCTGGGACTGAAGAAGATCAAGCTGGCCAACTTTCTTCCCGGCCTGATCTTCGCCGTCCTGTATGCCCTTCTTTTCCACGCTCTGAAGCTCGTCTGACACCGTTTCTCCCGCCAGGGAGACGCCGAAAGCCCGTTCGGTATACGTGCTTCTCCATAACAGGAGGGCAGGGTGACCCCCTGCCAAGGAGGCACGACATGGACGAGCTTGTCACGCTGATCAGCAACATCGGTTTCCCGATCGCCGTCTCCGTATACCTGTTGACGGTATTCGGAGGCAAGCTGGACCGGATGCAGGCGAGCCTGGACCGACTGGCCGACGTCATCGAGACCGCTTTACGCATAAATGGTTCGGCTGTCACGCCCTGATGAGGTCCCTCTCACATATTGTCCTGCACCATAGCGCGACGGATGCGACCCTCGGGAGCGGCGATCCCGGGGGCGCTGCGCTGTGGGCCGCGATTGAACGCAATCACCAGAAGCACTGGGCGAAAACCGTCTCCGGCTACATATGCGACTATCATTTTGGCGTCGGACCCACCGGCATCGTGTTCGCCGGGCAACCGCTTGCCATGGTCGCATTCAACTGTGGCAATGCGCGGCTCAACGCTGTGAGTATTGCCGTGTGCTTCTTGGGCAACTTCCAGGTAGAGCGTATGCCCGCGGCCCAGTACGCGGGCGGTGTTCAGCTGGTGCGTTCACTGTCCGCACACCACAGTATTCCGCTCTCTGGTCTCATACTTCACCGCGAGGTCCCGGACGAGAGGACCGGCATCCCCGGCTTTACGGTGTGCCCCGGACGCTGGTTTCCTTCCGCGGCTATGCGGACCTCCCTCCAGGAACACGGGGGAGGTGGCTCATCCCGAGCCGTCATGAGGCGATAGCCCTGGTACCATGACAAAACCCCCGCCTGCAGGCGGGGGTTTTGTCATGTCCTGGTGTGGAACTTCAAGTACGCCGGTCGATGTAGACGCGCGGCACGCGCTTCGAGATTCCAGTCAAGACCTCGTAGGAGATCGTTCCCATGAGTTCCCCGAGTTCTTGGGCGGTGACGGAAAGGCCATCCTGTTCGCCGATGA
>Ga0209429_10000870_pt1 | contig 19633 bp, 15 predicted proteins | sample BarGraNGADG00212_3_FD_184493 | JGI IMG/M metagenome (GOLD analysis project Ga0209429, IMG submission 184493) | Arctic peat soil microbial communities from Barrow, Alaska - Barrow Graham LP Ref core NGADG0004-212 (SPAdes) (version 2) | ecosystem: Environmental > Terrestrial > Soil > Wetlands >...
GAGCCCCACCGTCACGCCGAGCCCGCGGGGCAGTCGTACCCAGCGGCCCAGCAGCACCCGCAGGGCGGCCCCGACCACGGCGAAGTACCCGAGAACGGCCAGGGTCGGCCCCGCGACAGCGAGCGCTCCGTCGATCACTCCCGGACCCACCTCTCCTCACTCGACGCTTGGGCGCCTTCAGCGGCATCGACCGGAACGCGAGACACCGACACCCAGTGGCTCGCACTCAGTGCGACTCGGCGACCCGCACGAGCGCCGTCCGCGTTGGATAAGGGAGCGACGGGGTGAGCCCCCGCGTCCAATCGATGTCGAGACGGGCCCGATGGGCGTCGAGCGCTTGCCGATACCGCTCCCGGTCGACGTTGTCGAAGACGATCATGCCGCCCGGCGCGAGTCTTCCGACAGCATGGTCCAGGCACGCCTCTCGCGCGCGGCCGTCAATGATGACGAGATCGAACCGACCCTCTTCGTCATCGATCGCCTCGACGTAGTCCCGGAAGTCGCGGCCCTCCTCACCGCGTCGCCTCGAGAGCACCGCACGAGGTCCCGAAGCGGCCTTGGCCCGCACGATCCGGAGCGTGACGTTCGCTGGGAGGTACGGCGCGATTTGCTGCGCCCATGCCTCGTCGTGCTCGATGGAAACCACCGTTGCGGCACGGCTCGACAGCCACACGCTCGATGCCCCCGAGCCCCACTCGAAGACACGGGCCCGCGACCGCCGGGCGAGGAAGCGCTCCACCTGCTCCGCCGCCTCGAACGTCCACCAGGGGACGTCCAGAGCGATGAGTGCCTGGGCGTCGTAGATACCCAGGAGCGACTTGAGCCAGATCCGCCGCCGGCTGTCCCCTGGCCGTCGTCCCAGGTCAACCCCGAGGCGCTCGACAACACGCCGTACTCCACGGGCGATCGACACCCACACGCGCTTCATCAAGACTTTCCCTTGTTGTTCATGGCCGTCGACCGCCGACGGATCGGTCCAGGACGGCAGTCAGGCCCCACTGGCGGTCAGCGTTGCACGGATGCCCCGAAACGGTGGCGCGCGGCGACGGTGAGCTCGGCGTTGAGACCGAAGAGCAGGAGCTGGATCCCGACGACGACGAGCATCACGCCGGCTATCAGCATCGGACGCTCACCGATGCTCTCACCCGAGAGCCACTCCACCAGCAGGTACACCAGCATGAGGAGTCCCACGCCGAACATTCCGATGCCGACACCACCGAAGAGATGGGACGGGCGGTTCTCGTAGGAGAGGAGAAACCGAACCGTCATGAGGTCTATGAAGCCACGCCAGAACCGCGCCAGCCCGTACTTGGTCTTCCCGTGCATCCGTGGATGGTGGTCGACCGGGATCTCGGTGACCCGATATCCGGACCAGTACGCCACGACGGTGAGATACCTGTGCATCTCCCCGTACATCATCGGCGACACGTCTCGTGCGACATCGACACGCATCGCCTTGTAGCCAGAGTTGAAATCCCGTCCGGGAACACCGGAGAGGGCGGTGGTGGCCTTGTTGTACAGCCGTGACGTGTAGCGCTTTACGAATCTATCACGACGGACCAGACGGGCCCCCGTCACCAGATCGGCTCCGGACTCGACCGCGGCGACGAGTCGCCCGAGCTCGTCGGGATCGTCCTGCCCGTCGGCATCCATCATCACGACGATGGAGGCGTCGCCCTCGACCGCCTCTTGGAAGGCGGACTGCAGCGCTGCGGCCTTGCCGCGATTTCGGTTGAAGCGCGTCACGCCGAGGTCCGAACGGTCCGCGGCCATGTCCTGGACGACTTGTGCCGTCCCGTCGGTCGACCCGTCGTCGATGACGATGACCTTCCCACCCGATTCGGAGACGATCCCCTGAGCGAACACTCGAGGAATGAGCTCCAACAGGTTCTCGGCCTCATTCAGCGCCGGTATGACGACCCAGACCCCGGGCACGACCCCTCCTCAACGTATGGTTGCTTCTCGGTCGGAGCCGCACGACGAGTCATCGCCCATCAGCCCAAGCCCCACGAATGGTAGCGTGGCGCCGCGACTCGCCAGGCCGGGCTCTGCCGGCCAGCCAGGTTCACCACGTGGTGCGGACCCATTGCCTGTCGAAGGACTCCGGAGGACACCTGATGCCGCGGACCGGGGACGCCGAGACGAGCGGCCAACCGGCGCGGCGAGGCCTGACCTGGGGACGGACCGTCAGGATCGTCTTCATCGGGATCGTCGTCGTCGTCTTGGCCCGGACGGTAGTCCTCGAGGGTCCGGACCTGCGGAATGCCCTCGAGCGACTGGACGTAGGCTCCGTCCTGACCGCGGGCGCCCTGATGGGCCTCGCCCAGGTCGCGCTCTGGCAGTCCTGGCACGCGCTTCTGAGGGGCACCGGCGCCCCCGTCCCGCGGCCGCGGGACAGCGCCCTGATCTTCTTCGTCGGACAGCTGGGCAAGTACGCACCGGGCGGAGTCTGGACGGTTCTCGCTCAGGCCGAGCTCGGCGCGACGCGAAAGGTCACGCGGGCGCGCGGAGCGGTCGTCGGCGTCGCCTCGCTCATCGTGCTGACAGTGACGGGAGCGGCGGTCGGTGCCCTCGAGATCCTCGCATCGCCCGAAGCCTTCGCCGCATACTGGTGGACACTCGTGCTCTTGGTCGCGGGTGTACTGGTGCTATCTCCTCCGCTCCTCAACAGGCTGGTCCGTATCGCTCTCCGACTCACGTCTCGACAGACCGGGACGATCACCCTCGACACCCGGTCGATCCTCACCTCGGTCGCCTGGTGCCTCGGCTGGTGGCTCGCCGCCGGCCTGCAAGCCTGGGTGCTGGCGCGGAGTCTGGCTCCCGGCGCGCCCCCGTCAACCGTCGTCGGCGGCTTCGCGCTCGCCTGGGTGATCGGGCTCCTCGTCGTCATCGCCCCCGCGGGCGTCGGAGTACGGGAAGCTGCCCTCGTCCTGCTTCTCGGCGGCGTGCTTGCCGCCACCGACGCACTCACACTCGGTCTGGTGAGCCGCGCAGTCTTCATCGTCGGAGACCTCGCCAGCGCCGTCCTCGTCATCGGTCTCCGACGTCGCTCCACCGGCAGCAGAAGTCCGTAGACGAATCTTCTTGCGGCGCGCGGCGTCAGGGACGGAGCAGGTCGAGGTCGTGGTCGACCATGCGACCCACGATCTCACCGAACTCGACCGTGGGCGCCCAGCCGAGCTCGCGACGTGCCTTCGCCGCGTCGCCGACCATGAGCGGTGCGTCCATCGGGCGGAGCAGCTGCTGGTCGACCTCGATGTGATCGCGCCAATCGTCTCCGACGCCGGCATGACGCAGCGCCGCTTCGGCGAACTCCGCAACGCTGTGGGTCTCCCCCGTGGCGACGACGAAGTCGTCCGCAGTCTCGTGGCGGGCGGCGCGGACCATGGCGTCCACGTAGTCCGGCGCCCAGCCCCAGTCCCGCCGCGCGTCGAGGTTGCCGAGGTTGAGAATGCCAGTCCCGGTCAGTCCGATCCGGGCGGCGGCGGAAGTGATCTTGCGGGTCACGAACGTCGTCGGGCGACGGGGCGACTCGTGGTTGAACAGGATGCAGCTCGCCACGTGCAGGCCCCTGCTCCGATACACGCCCGCGATGTGATGCGCGTAGGCCTTGGCCGCACCGTACGGCGACACCGGGCGCACCGGCGTCTCCTCGTCCTGGGGCGACTCGGCCGCGTCACCGAAGATCTCCGAGCTGCTCGCCTGCACGCAGGCGACACGGCGCCCGGTCCGCTCCTGGAGCTGCAGCGCCGACTGGAACACGACCGCGGCCCCGACCCCGCTCAGCTCGGCGGTCAGGACCGGTTGCTCCCAGGAGAAGGCCACCGAGCTGATCCCGCCAAGGTTGTAGATCTCGTCCGGTCCGACCGCTTCGACCACCCCGCTCAGCCCGGCGCTGTCCCCAAGGTCACCGTCGTGGAGCGCGATCCCCGGGTGACCGGCCAGGAAACCGGCGGCTGCATCGTCGCCGCCGTGCACCATGCCGTGCACCTCGTCACCCTCGGCAAGCAAACGCTCGGCCAGGTAGCCGCCGTCTTGACCGGTGATCCCGGTGATGAGAACCCGGCGCACGGCCTATCTGCCTGCCAAGGTGCGCTGCTCGACCAGGTCGTTCTCGACCATCATCATGACGAGTTCCTCGAAGTGGACCTTGGGCTCCCAACCGAGCACCGTGCGGGCCTTCGCCGGGTCACCGATGAGCATCTCCACCTCGGCCGGTCGCATGAAACGCGGGTCCTGCTTGACCAGCGGGGCCCAGTCGTCGATGCCGACCACGCGGAACGCGACATCGAGCAGGTCCCGGATCGAATGGTTCACTCCGGTCGCGATCACGTAGTCGTCCGCCACATCCTGCTGCAGCATCCGCCACATCGCCTCGACATAGTCCCCCGCGAAGCCCCAGTCACGCTTGGCATCCAGATTCCCCATCACGATCTCGTCCTGGATACCCAGCTTGATCCGGGCGACCGCCTGGGACACCTTGCGGGTCACGAACTCCGGCCCGCGCCGCGGCGACTCATGGTTGAACAAGATCCCCGACGACGCATGCATCCCATACGACTCGCGGTAGTTGATCGTCATGTAGTGCCCGAACACCTTCGCCACCCCGTACGGCGACCGAGGCCACAGCAACGTCAGCTCCCGCTGCGGAACCTCGTGCACCTTCCCGAACATCTCCGAGCTCGACGCCTGGTAGAACCGCACCCGGCCCGGCTCGTCGTGCGAGTACAACCGCACCGCCTCGAGGATGTTCAGCACCCCCTTACCCGTGACATCCGTGGTGAGCATCGCGTTCTCCCACGAGTACGCCACGAACGAGATCGCACCCAGGTTGTACACCTCGTCCGGCGCGGCGTGCTCCATCGCCCGTAGCAGGCTCGACAGGTCCGTGAGGTCGCCCGTGAGCAGCTTCACCTCCGGGACGGTCTGACGGACCAGATCCAGCTTGGGGTTGTTCTGGCCGCGGATCAAGCCGTAGACCTCATACCCCTTGGAGACCAACAGCTCCGACAAGTACAAACCATCCTGCCCGGTGATCCCGGTGATGAGTGCGCGTGTCATGGTTCCTCGATGAGTCGTCGGCCAAGAGCGTCAAGAGCGGTCTTCCGATGCTACCTGTCCGCCACCGTGACTGGCCCGACGATCAGGGCGCGACGCTCCGGGCGAGCGCCGGCGATGCGCGGTACGCAGCGCCGGCGACACGCGGCCCACCGCGTCATCGCCCGTTCGACTTCCCTGTACCGTGATGAAGCCGTACTCACGCCTTAGACGATTGGCGCCGTAGATGCCTGTCCCCACCCGGAGAACGATCGCGTGGGCAGTCGGCGCACTGGCGGCGGTCCTGGCCCTGACCGCTCTCGCCCTCTGGCTCAGTGGCGTCTGGCGCGGGTCCGGTAGCCCATCGGCGAGCGTCTCGTCGATGTCCGCCTCGTCCGCGGCACCATCGCCGAGCGTCGAGAGCACGACGCCCGGCGCGCATGCCTCCACACCGGCGGTCGCGACGCCGACGCCGAGCGTGCAACCGCCGGCCGCCTCCGCGCCGGCCGGAACACCCAAGCCTTCGCCGTCACGAGCCGTCACCGCCGTCACGGTGACGTTCTCGGGATGGCAGCCGTCAACCGCTTCGGTCTTGGTCGGCGGTTACGCCGCCGTCGTGGAGAGTGGCGGCAGCTGCACCCTGGTGCTCACCCGGAACAACGTCGTCGTCACGGCGAAGTCGGACGCGTCGCCGGACGCGTCAACCACCTCATGTGGCGCACTCGAAGTTGCGGGAACGGCACTGACCGCCGGACAGTGGACCGGAACCCTTCGCTACGAGTCAGCGATCACCACCGGCGAGTCAACACCCATCACGATCGAGGTACCCCGATGAACAGCCTGCCGAAGTCCCGCAGAAGCCGATTCACGCGGATCGTCGCGGGCCTCGCGGCCGTCGGGACCGCCGCGGTCATGGGAGTGGTCGCCGTTCTGCCGACGGCGCCGGCGGCCGCGGCGAACCTCGCTACCTTCGAGCCGGGCTTGATCATGAGCGACGCAATCTTCTATGACTCGACGACGATGCCCGCACCGGATATCCAGGCATTCCTCAACAACAAGGGGGCGTCGTGTGTTCAGGGCACGGACGGGTCCCCTTGTCTCAAGGCTTATCGCGAGACGACCGCGTCACGAGCGGCGACCGATCGGTGTCCTGGCGGCTACCCGGGCGCGAGCAACGAGAGCGCGGCCGAGATCATCGCGAAGGTCGCCCAAGGATGCGGCATCAATCCGCAGGTGCTCATCGTGACGCTGCAGAAGGAGGAGGGCCTGGTCACGACCACCAACCCGACCTCGACCAAGTTCCGGAGTGCGATGGGCTACGGGTGCCCGGATTCCTCGGTCTGCGACTCGCAGTACTACGGCTTCTTCAACCAGGTCTACTCGGCTGCTTCGCAGTTCAGGAACTACGCCCTGCACCCGACCAACTACAGTCACCGTGCCGGGATGGTCAACAACATCGCCTTCAAACCGCCGCCCAGCTCCTGCGGGACCGGTGCGGTGTTCATCCAGAACCAGGCGACCGCCGGTCTGTACAACTACACCCCGTATCAACCGAACGCGGCTGCGCTGGCCGCCGGGTACGGCAAGGGCGACGGCTGCTCGTCCTACGGGAACCGGAACTTCTGGAACTACTTCACCGACTGGTTCGGTTCGACTACGCAACGCGCGGCGATCGGTTCGATCGACAACGTGTCGAGCACGTCGACCACGATCAGCATCAACGGATGGGCGCTCGACCCCGACACCACCGACCCGATCCTCGTGCACGTCTACCTCGACGGCATAGCGGTCCTGGCCACCACCGCGAACATCTCACGCACCGACGTCGGCGCCGCGTACGGCAAGGGCAACCTGCACGGCTACAGCGCCACGGTCCCAGCGATCGCGGGGGCACACACCGTGTGCATCTACGCGATCGACTCCAACGGTCGCGGCCCCAACCCACAGATCGGCTGCCGCAACGTCACCGTGGTCAACGCGCCCGCGATCGGCGCGCTCGAGAGCATCTCCGCGACGTCGACCACGATCAGCATCAACGGCTGGGCGCTCGACCCCGACACCACCGACCCGATCCTCGTGCACGTCTACCTCGACGGCATAGCGGTCCTGGCCACCACCGCGAACATCTCACGCACCGACGTCGGCGCCGCGTACGGCAAGGGCAACCTGCACGGCTACAGCGCCACGGTCCCAGCGATCGCGGGGGCACACACCGTGTGCATCTACGCGATCGACTCCAACGGTCGCGGCCCCAACCCACAGATCGGCTGCCGCAACGTCACGGTTGCCTGAGAAGAAGGTCCACACCCACCATCGCCGGGCTGTGGACACCTGCTGAACCGATCGCTACCTTCTCGGGGCGGCCGTGACCGGCCCGACACATTCAGATAGATGGTCTTGTCTGGTGGTTCGAGCAGGACCGCCACGGGCGCTCGGGTACTATCGGTTCTCGGCTCGGGTCGGCTCGGGTCGGCTCAGGCTTGAGTTGTGCGTGGCACCGATTGGACGGAGAGGCATGAGCGCCGAGGCGTACGCCCGGTCCCAAGCGCTGGCGGCCGAGCCGCTCCGGCGCGCGGGACCCGTGAACGGCTTCGCCACCGGAACCCTCGACTCGGTCCGCGACATCTGGGCGCACCGTGAGCTCTTGGGCCTGCTGGTGCGCCGCGAGGTCAAGGCTCGTTACAAGGACAGCGCCCTGGGCCTCTTCTGGAGCCTCATGCGGCCGCTCACCATGCTGCTCATCTACTACGTCGCGGTCGGGAAGTTCCTAGGCGCGGATCGTGGAATCCATGACTTCGCGATCTACATTTTCACCGGGTTGACCCTCTGGAACCTGTTCAGCGAGCTCATCGCGTTTGGCACGTCCTCGATCGTCATGAATGGCGGGCTGGTCAAGAAGGTGTACCTCCCCCGCGAGGTCTTCCCTCTCAGCACGACCGGCTCAGCGCTCTTCAACTTCGCTATCCAACTTGTGATCCTGGTAGCGGCCACGGTCATCGTGGGCAAGCCGCCGAAGATCACCAACCTGCTCTACCTGCCCCTGAGCTTCGCCCTCGTGCTCGCCTTCGGGACCGCGCTGGCGCTTCTCCTCTCGGCGGTCAATGTCTTCCTGCGGGATGTGCAGTACCTCGTCGAGATCGCGCTCATGGTCCTCTTCTGGGCGTCTCCCACGGTCTACTCCTGGGAGCAGGTCAGCTCCCACGTCAACGCACTCGGGGCCGAGATCTACCTGTCGAACCCAATCACTCTGGCGATCCTGGGCTTTCAGCGTGCCTTCTGGGTTGCCGGAGAGGGTTCGCCCGTCCCGGCCCACCTCGAAGTGCGGTTGTGGACCGCGCTTGCGGTGTCCATCGTCCTCCTCTGGTTGTGCCACCGGATCTTTACCCGGCTGCAGGGCAACTTCGCGCAGGAGCTCTGACATGCCCACCACCGTCATCTCGCTCGAGGAGGTCTCGAAGCGGTTCATCATCCGCAAGGAAAAGTCGCTCAAGGAACGGGTGGTCAACCGCGGTCGCTCGAACCTGCACAAGGAGGACTTCTGGGCGCTGCGCAACGTGACGCTCGACATTCAGTCGGGGACGACGGTTGGTCTCGTCGGGCCGAATGGCTCCGGCAAGAGCACCCTGCTCAAGATGATCGGCGGGATCCTTCAGCCGAGCAGCGGGTCCGTCCGACTGCGTGGCAGGCTCGCGGCACTGCTCGAGCTCGGTGCGGGGTTCCACCCGGATCTCACCGGCCGCGAGAACGTGTTCCTCAACGCCTCGATCCTCGGGCTGACGCGTCGCCAGACCGAGGGCTACTTCGACGCGATCGTGGACTTCTCCGGGATCGAGCAGTTCATCGACACCCAGGTCAAGTTCTACTCCTCAGGGATGTACGTCCGTCTAGCATTCGCTGTCGCCGTCCATGTGGACCCGGACATCCTGTTGATCGACGAGGTCCTGGCCGTCGGTGACGAGCCGTTCCAGCGGAAATGCATGGACCGGATCCGCGGATTCCAGCACGACGGCCGCACGATCGTCATGGTCTCGCACGCACTGGAGCAAGTCGCCGAGACCTGCGACCGCGCGATCGTCCTCCAGCACGGTGTCGTCAAGGCCGACGGGCCGCCCCGAGAGGCGTTGCGGGTGCTGCGCGACGACTTCGAGCAGACTCGCCGCGAGGATGTCGAGCGCGCTCAGCTCGCAGTGCAGCACGATGGCGGCTCCGCGCCTTCGACCCGCATAGCGAGTATCGAGCTGGCAACCGACGGTCCGCCGTCGGGACACGTGTCCATGAGACCAGGCGACGACCTCTTCGTGCGCATTCGGGTCGAGACGGCCGACGCGCTCGAGGCATGGAACCTTGGGATTGCGATCAACACGCCCCTCGGCCAGATGGTCTTTGCCACGAACGCGAAGATGATGGGCGTGCCGCTGCCGCCGGTCAAGAAAGACGTGACGCTGCAGTTCAAGCTGCCGCACCTTCTGCTCGGGGAGGGCAGCTACACCGTCGACGCCGCCATCTCCCTCGACGGCCTGACCGAGGTTCACCGACTGACCGAAGGCGCGCAGCTCGTCGTCACGTCGTCGGGCCACGCCGCAGGATTGGTGTATTCCGAGCCAGAGATCGCCGTGCTCTGATGGGCCTAGAGAGCAGCGCCGGCCCGCCTGAGTGCTCGTCCCGGTCGCGTCAAGACGACCCTGAGGCATCCAACGGGAGGCCGGAAGCACTGCTGCAAGCACGCGGCAGGCTACGAACAGGTCGCTGGCGCGAGGCAGTTCTCGTCCCGTTGTGCGCGAACCGCAGCCGAGTGGGGTCCGTGAGCGGCCAGAAGTCGCGAGCGCTTCCGAACAATTACCTGCGCCACACGATCTGAAACTGAAGAAGACCCAAGGAGTTGTTCTCATGCACGTGGTGACCATCGCGGCGCGCAACTACCTGCCCTTCGCGCGACTCCTCGCGAGATCCTTCAAGCGCCACAATCCTTCGGACACATTCGTCATACTTCTCGTTGACGCCGAGCCGGGCGAGATCAGCCCGGAGCCGGACTTCGAGATCGCCACCCCGGCAGACCTGCCGATCGACCCCGACGAATTCCGCCGACTCGCCCTGTTCTACACCGTCACTGAGCTGTCGACCGCTATGAAGCCGTGGGCACTCGAGATGCTGCTCCGCCGCGGGTCCGGCAGTGCGATGTATCTCGATCCGGACATCTACGTGTACTCTTCGCTCGCGGAGCTCGAGGTACTCTCGCTCGAGCACGGGATCGTGCTCACCCCGCACGGCGTGGTACCCATGCCCAGGGACGGCCTGCGCCCGACCGAGGCAGACATCATGGGTTCCGGTGTGTACAACCTGGGCTTCATCGCCGTTGGTGAGGGCAACGTTCCGATGCTGCACTGGTGGCAGGAGCGCCTGCGCAGAGACTCGATCTCGGCGCCCGACCAGATGCTGTTCACGGACCAGCGGTGGATCGACCTCGTCCCCAGCTACTGGGACTGTGCAATTCTCCGGGATCCCGGATACAACGTCGCGTACTGGAACCTGGACAACCGCCCGGTCGAGCGCATCGACGGCGAGCTGTACGCGGGCGGTGCTCCGCTGCGCTTCTTCCACTTCAGCGGCTACCGCCCGGAGACGCCGTGGATCCTCAGCAAGTACGTCGCGGACAATCCACGGGTGGTGCTGAGCGAGCACCCGGTGGTTCGCGAGCTCGCCGATGAGTACGGGCGCCTGGCCGCCGACGACGGGATGACGCCGGGCCAGACCGCCGAGTATCGCTTCAACCACTTGGCCGATGGGACTCCCATCACCCGGAGCATGCGGTGGCTCTACCGATCGGAGATGATTCGGGCCGACAACGGCAAGGCCGAGTATCCGCCCCCGCCCTTCGACCCGAGCACCGAAGCCGAGCTGCATGCATGGTTCCTGGAGCCGCGGGGCCCCGGGCTCAACCGGCTGCTGATGGGAGTCTGGGAGTCCAGACCGGATCTGAAGCAGGCCTTTCCCGGGGTACCCAGAGGTGATGCTCGCGATTTTCTTGGCTGGGCCGCGTCGTCGGGTGTCGCGGAGCAAGAGATTCCGGCGGCCTGGCTGCCGCGCCCCAGCAAGATTTCACGGGCCGACACGCCGCGCACTACCACCTTGCCCGGCGTTAACCTCTCCGGTTACTTCGCAGCCGAGCTGGGGATGGGCCAGGGCGGCCGCCTGCTGATCGAAGCGGTCAAGGAGTCTGGGCTGCCGTTCTCGACACTCAAGTCCGAGCGCACTTTCAGTCGGCAGCTTGCAACCTTCTCGGCCAGTAGCTCTAGCCTGCGATACCCGATAAACATCGCATTTGTGAACGCAGATCAGTTTCCATTGTGGGTCGCGGACGTCGGCCCGGATCTTCTCCACGGTCGGTACACGATCGGGGTGTGGGCCTGGGAGATCGAGGGGTTTCCCGATGCGTTCCAGGGGGCGCTCGACCTCGTGGACGAGGTCTGGGCGATCTCGGAGTTCGTCCGGGATGCGATCACCGCCAAGACGTCCAAGCCGGTCTTCGTGCTTCCATTGCCGATCCCGCTCCCACCGCTGGACGAGGTCGAACCTCTTGACCGGGCCGCGCTCGGGCTGTCCGGCGAACCGTATTTCCTCTTCGTGTTCGACTACCTGAGCGTGCTCGAGCGCAAGAATCCGTTCGCCGCCGTGGAGGCTTTCTGTCGTGCCTTCCATGAGGGGGAGGGTCCCAGCCTCGTCATCAAGACGATCAACGGCGATCTCTGCCGCACGGATCGAGAGCGGCTGAGGCAGGCGTGCTCGGGGCGGTCCGACATCCGCCTCGTCGAGGAGTACCTGGCGGCTGGCGCGCTCCGCTCGCTCATGGCCAATGCGGCTGCATATGTCTCACTGCACCGGTCCGAGGGCTATGGCCTGACTATGTCGGAGGCGATGTCGCTCGGGCGCCCTGTCATCGCAACGGGATACTCGGGAAATCTCGACTTCATGACTGCCGAGAACAGTCTTCTCGTGCCGTTCGAACTTGTTCGGGTGGGATCCGGAGCCGGCCCGTACCCGGCCTCGTCGCACTGGGCCGAGGCGGACACGGAGGTGGCTGCCAGCTATCTGCGGCGCATCATCGACGACCCGGCATTCGCGCAGCAGCTGGGCCGGCGAGCGCGGGAATCCGTGGCCAGCACCGGCGAATCGTCGATTGCCGCCACCTTTGTTCGGAAGCGGGTGGAAGCGATCCTGGCGGGACGCAAGGTGACCGCCCGCCAGCGTGCCAAGGGTCCGATCCGAGCGACCCGCCGGCTGATCCAGAGGACTTTCCCGGCGGGGCTGCTGCGGGCAGCTCGCCGCCGCGGCAGCGGTACCTATCGCGCTCTCGGTCGCCCTGTGCGACGAGTCGTTCGCAGGCTCGGCCTCCAGACCGAGGCCCTTGGCCGTCTGGAGGTCGTCGTCGGCGACAGTCAGAAGCGTGTCCGGACTCTGGGCGCCCGACTCGACCAGACGGCCGCGCAGGTCGATGCACTGACCTCGCGGTCCGAGGAATTGGCAGCCCGGGTCGACGGGAACGTCGACATGTCGCAAGACCTCGGCCGGCGCCTGGACGGGGCGGTCGCGCGCCTCAATGGGCTCGATTTCGAGATGGCGGCGCGTCCCTATACCGCGGACGGTCAATCACTCGAACACGCGGCGCCCGACGGCTCTCGCTATCTGGGTTTCGGCGCCGACGGCCTCTCCGAGGGTAGCTATGCGACGTTTGAGGATCTCTTTCGCGGCAGCGAGGGCTTCATCAAGGAGCGGCTCCGCCCGTACCTCGACCTGCTGACCGGGCACGGCCCGGTGCTTGACGTGGGCTGCGGCCGCGGCGAGATGCTGGCAATCCTGGATGAAGCCGGTATCCCCGCCACCGGGGTCGACCTCGACGAGAGCATGCTCGAGCGCGCTCGGGCCCAGGGACTCTCGGTCGCCCACGGAGACGCGCTCGAGTACCTCGCTTCGCTTCCGGACGCCAGTCTTGGCGCCGTCGTCTCCTTCCAGGTGGTGGAACATCTTCCGGTGGCGGCCCTTCGAGACCTGACGCAAGAGTCGATGCGCGTCCTAAGTCCGGGCGGTGTGTTCATCGCCGAGACGGTCAATCCGCACTCCCCACCGGCTCTGAAGGTGTTCTGGCTCGACCTGACCCACGTCCGGCCGATCTTCCCCGAGTCACTCCTGCTCCTCGCGCAGGAGTGCGGCTTCGAGTCGGGGAAGATCTTCTTCCCATTGGGGACCGGCGATCTGGAGCGCAACCTGAGACAGTGCGGCGAGTACGCGGTGGTCGCGTACCGCGGCGCGGACGACGACTGATCTGGTCCGTCTCCCCGGGCTCGTCGCATGCCGGTTCGCTGGGCACGCACGTCGCACGCGGCCGGGTCGCAATGAATTTCGTTGCGCACGCTGTGCTGACGGCAATTAGTCCTCGGTGACAACATCCGCAACGGCAGACGGACACGAGGTTCGCAGCTCCTCGCTCAAGTTATCGTCATGCGTGTACACCGTGATGCGCGGCGCACCTTCCACGAGAGTGCAGAGCTCCGGAAGCTTGCCCACCTCGTAGTACGCCCAGAGGTAGTAGCCACCAGGGATGCCGGGAAGTTCGCTGTAGTTACCCGAGGCATCGCTGGCCCAGGCAAGGACACCCCAGAAGTTGCCGAGCCGGTCGTTCGCAGGATCGGACCACTCCCAAAGGACGTACGGTTTGCCTTGGTCCGCGCCGTGGATCTCTTCGGTGACGACGGCCGCCGCAGGCTGGTCCCAGCCCTTGGCCGCAGCTCGCAGCGGCTCGGGCGCAGTGGTGGCCGAGCCGGCCAGCAGCAGAACGGCGATCGCCCACGACGACGCAGCGAGGACGTGCGACAGGCGCCCCCGACCTCGCACGGTTGGCGATTCCACGTCGCGGCCGAGCCACAGGATCACCGGTGCGAAAGGCACCCAGAAGAGACTCGCGCAGACGAGCCAGTTCGTCTTGAGCGCGTAGTACGTCCAGGTGATCCCACTGCCGGGCAGCGTCACCAGCCACACCAGCGTGAGTGCCCCAGCCACCGACACCACCACCGGGACCAACATCTGACGGCGAGTCGAGCGGCGACCCGCGACGAAGGAGATCCCGAGCGCAACCAGGCACACGACGGCGAGCATGAAGGTGTACGTCGTCCGCGAACTACCGGGGTAGTTGAACTGCGTCCTGAGCCTGGGCATCACGGCTGCGACGACAACTGCGAGCGCGGCGAGCGTTCCGAGCGCGCCGACGATGGCTGCCCACCAGAACACCAACCTGACGTGCCCCACCCCGAGACCCGGCGTGCGGCGCGCCTCGAGGACGGTGCGGATCGCGAAGGCCGACGCCATCAGCACGAGCGATCCGGGGACGATCGCGAGCACGGTCCAGCTCGCGAACGTCAACACCGTCGCGACCGTCATCAGGATCAGGGGGACGAGACCTGCCAGAGGCTCGCGATGGAACCGGAGCGCAAGCACAACACCCGCGAGGGCAGTCGGCAGAGCACCGTACGCGGAGAGGAATCCGTCGGCGAGCGCCATCCCCAAGACGAACGGTGATCCCGCAGTGGCCGACGCGACGAAGAGCGTGACCAGGATCGGGGTCGGCAACCGCCGTCCATGCCGGATCGCCCGCGGCAGGAGCTCCACCAGCGCCCCGGCCAGCAGTAGGGCAACCGCGATCGCTGCGAGCACATAGGCGCCGGCGATCGCGTGTGCGTCGTTCAAGATCACCTGGCCGGCGCTCGCGGTCCGGTCACCTGTGCCGGCGATAACCGCAGCAAGCCCGTTGACCGCCGCTGGGTATTCCTTGAGGGCGTCGAGGGTTATTCCGCCGTTCGACAGCAGCCGCCGCACGATTGCCACATGATTGCGAGCGTCTCCGCTCATCGCCCAGGCAATACCGTAGCTCGGCCCGCGCGACGATATCCAGGCGGCGACCGCTAGGACTCCCGTGGTGATCGAGAGGGCCACACCCCAGCGGGATGGTGGCTGGTGGTGTGCCCGGGAACCACCGAGCCTCGCGGACGCGAGGAGCAGCGCGCCGCCCAAGAGTAGTGGGACGGCCAAGACCGCAAGATTCACGCCTTGGCCATGCATGTGCGGGGACACCAGTGCCACAACGGCGCTCGCTCCCAGTACGATCGCGAATTCCGCCACGATCCCCGCCGCCCACGCCGCAGGCCCGCGGAGGCTCGGAACCACACGGCCGGCCCCGGCACCGAGGAACCAGGCGGATCCCAGCACCACCGTTCCGGCCGGTCCGAGCACGATCCATGCCAACGCGAGCGCCGCCGCGCACGCCGCGACAACCACGGCGACCTGGTTCACCCGCGACCCACGCACACGCGCCATCGTCGAACGCACGTCGACCGTTCTCTCGTTGATCGCCATCGGCACTTGTCCTGACGCCATTTCTCTTCTGGGCCCGATTCTCGAATTGCCGTCGCCCGCCGGCAGCGTCAGTCAGTCATTTCGGCGGGGCCAGAACTCCGCGGCGGGTCCGAGCCGGACAAACACTACCAACTCATCGGGCGCCTCGGGTCTCGGTCAGTTCGGCCCTCGGTGCGGGTGATCATGGACCGCGGGCCATCGGGCGCCCCCTCGACCGCTGGCCGGGCTGCGGGGCGCAGGACCGACGTCGGGGCGCCCGGCAGGCCGGGAGGGGACACGTTCAGCATCGCGTGCGAGCCGCGCGGCGTCCGCGAGGTCGCCCGTTCAGGACGCCGCGACCGCTGACTTCACCAGTTCCGCGACATCGACCCGCAACGCGGGCGGGCGTGGGACGAAGCGCTCAGCGGTCTCACACACCACCACACCTGCGCCCGACTCTTCGACGTAACCCTTGTCCCAGCCGAACGGGGACCAGACAAAATGCACCTCTCGGAAGTACTGCGCGAGATACCACGCGGTCCCTTGATAGTGCGAGGCCGGAAAGCTGTAGGAATCCCCGAACACCACAACGGTGCGTGGGTCGGGCGCGGCGGCGTTGCGCATGACACGGCGCGTTCCGAGATGGCGCCCGGCTGCCTCAACCTCGGCGTGGTTGTCGACGATGATGACGGCACCTCCGAGGGAGTTGAAGGTCGTGACCACCTCGACGACGGGCGGATCGAACCGAGAACCGAGGTCACCGAAGCTGACGAAGCTGACCAATGGCGTCGTGCCGGCGTCGGCGCCGAGAGCCAACTGATCCGGCGCGGAGAGTGCGGCCAGCACGGCTCCGGCGAGTGCCGCGTTCCCGGCCATCGACAGATGGGTGTCGGCGCGCAGGTACGAGCCGCCGGGGACTCGCGCGAGCTCCGCGACGGGATAGAGGACACCGAGGCCGAGGTCTTCTGCCAGCGCGGCAGCCGGCGGTCTGCTACCCAGCGCAATCTCGTCGGGAACGTAGCCGGTCAGCACCGACAACTTATCCGGGACGACAAGAAGAGCGAGCGAGGCACCCAAGCCCTCGGCCTCTTCGCGCCGCACCTGCACGACGTCGGTCCAGCGGTCGGCCCACCCGGCCGGCAGTGAGAAGTCGGACTGGTATTGGTCCAGGACGGAGTTGGATCCCCGCCCGAGGAAGACCCAGCCCTCCTTGCCCATGACGGCCTCCGCGTCCCGCGACCATGTCCCCGGGCTGTGGCCGAAGCGCGAGAGGTCGGGATGCCACACATTGACCAGGGCCTGACCGGCAGCGTTTGCCCGGTTTCCACCCGCCGACCACGCTGCCTTGTACTCGGCACTGGCGGCGATGGACGCCAGCAAGGCGCGCCAGTCGTCCGTGGCGGCCCGCTGGGAAGCCACCTCGTCGGCCGAGGGTGACCGTCCGAGCAGGGTCCGGTACAGCCACGCCACGTCGGCGGAAACGAGGCCCATGGCCACGTCGGCGCCCTGAGCGGGCGCGAGATCTGGGGTCGGCGCAGCGCCATCCGCGCCCCGACGCTTCCAGACCATGCCGTCACTGTAGTGGCCGCCGGTGCCGCCCCCCGGAGGATCCGAGCGGCGGCCGCCGGCGCCGTTCGCTCCTCGCGGGCCGCTACGCTGGAAGTCGGTCCGCCCGCGTACCCAGGAGGTCACCCCGTGCGTCTGCTCGTCACCGGCGCGGCCGGCTTCATCGGCTCGAACTTCGTGCACCAGACGGTGCGGGAACGCCCAGAGGTGCAGGTCACCGTGCTGGATGCCCTCACCTACGCTGGCAGCGAGGCCTCGCTCGCGGCGAGTCGAACCGCCATCACCTTCGTCCACGGCGACGTGACCGACGCCGAGCTGGTGGACCGCCTGGTTGCGGCTGCCGACGTCGTCGTCCATTTCGCGGCGGAGTCCCACAACGACAACTCGCTGTCCAACCCGTGGCCGTTCGTGCAGACGAACATCGTCGGGACGTTCACGTTGCTCGAGGCGGTGCGTCGGCACGGCACCCGCTACCACCACATCTCGACCGACGAGGTCTACGGAGACCTCGAGCTGGACGACCCCGCCAAGTTCACCCCCGACACGCCGTACAACCCGTCCAGCCCGTACTCCGCCACCAAGGCGTCGTCCGACCTTCTGGTACGTGCGTGGGTCCGCTCGTTCGGTGTGCAGGCCACGATCTCGAACTGCTCGAACAACTACGGGCCTTATCAGCACGTCGAGAAGTTCATCCCGCGCCAGATCACCAACGTGATCGACGGGGTCCGGCCCAAGCTCTACGGCCAGGGGTTGAACGTCCGCGACTGGATCCACGTCGAGGACCACAACTCCGCAGTCTGGACGATCATCGACGAGGGCCGGATCGGCGAGACGTACCTGATCGGCGCCGACGGAGAGAAGAACAACCGTCAGGTGGTCGAGCTCATCCTTCAGCTCTCCGGCCTCGACAGCGACGCCTTCGACCTCGTCAGCGACCGCCCCGGCCACGACATGCGGTACGCGATCGACTCCTCGAAGCTGCGCGCCGAGCTCGGTTGGGCGCCGCGGTACGGCAACTTCGAGGACGGCCTGGCCGCGACCATCGACTGGTACCGCGCCAACGAGGCCTGGTGGCGGCCACAGAAGGACGCGACCGAAGCGAAGTACGCTCGGATCGGTCGCTGACTCGAGTCGAAGTGCGCGGGCGTCTCGGCTTGTCTCACGGCGGACCGGTGCCAAGGATGCGACGAGTCGCCCTGATCGTCTTCGTCCTGTTCGCGGTGGCCTCCGTGCTGTTCCCGGACGTGTGGAACGCCCTCGCGAAGCTCGTCGGCGCCAGCCTGACAACCACCCTCCTGGGGCGCTAGGAACCCGGTCCGGCGCTCGCCGGCCACCCGCGCCACGCACTCCGCAGGATCTCGTCGAGATCGGCCTCGGCCCGCCACCCGAGCTCGGCCTCGATCCGGTCGACGGACGCCACCACGCTCGGCGGGGCGCCGGGGCGCCGAGCCTCGATCATCGGCGTCGCGTCGAGGCCGGTCACCTGGCCCAGCCGGGCCACCACCTCGAGCACCGACGCGCCTCGCCCGGTCCCCACGTTGAACACGTCAAAGCCGGCCTGCTCCCGGTCCAGCGCGTCGAGCGCCGCGATGTGCGCTCGCGCCAGGTCGAGGACGTGCACGTAGTCGCGCACGCAGCTGCCGTCCGGAGTCGGGTAGTCGATCCCGAAGACGCGCGGACGCTCACCCCGGGTGAGCCGGTCGAGCACCATCGTGACGGGGTTCAGCACGCCGGGATCTCCGAGGTCGGGCCAACCGCTCCCGGCGACGTTGAAGTAGCGCAGGGCGACGCCGCGCAGGATCCCCGCGACGGCGGCGTCGCGGACCAGCCACTCGCCGGCGAGCTTCGTCTCGCCGTAGGGATTCGCCGGCTCCGTCGGGGCATCCTCCGAGACGAGCGGGAGCGTCGTCGCGCCGTAGACCGCGGCTGAGGAGGAGAAGACCAGGCGGTCCGCGCCGGTCGCCCGCATCGCGGCGATCACGTTCGCCAGGCCACCGATGTTCTGCCGGTAGTACCAGACCGGCCGCGCCACGGACTCGTCGACCCTCTTCCGGGCCGCGAAATGGATCACCTCTCGTACCCGAGCGCGCTTCATCGCCGCGGCGAGCGGGCGGACCGATCGACTGTCGGCGAGGTCGATCTCGAGGAGGACCGCGTCGCCGATCCGCGCGGCGTCGCCCGCAGACAGGTCGTCTGCCACCAGCACGTCCCGGCCCGTGCCGCGCAGCAGCCGGACCACGTGTGCGCCGATGTAACCGGCACCACCTGTCACGAGCACGGTCATGAATCGACCCTAGTGGAGCGCCCGCGGCGGGCCGGTGCCCGACGCCCGGGCCGAAGCGCGGATCGGCCCGGGCAGGCGTGTCGACTTGTGCCGGCGTCGGTCCTGACCAAGGATGCGACGACGGTGTTCGTGACATTGCCGTCTGCACGAAAGGCAACCGTCCAGGTCATGCCCGCCAAACCGCCGAACCAGCCACCGAGCTTCACGCCGGGCGGCGGGCGACGGCGCCCCGAGGACGACGGCGCGCAGGTCGTCGGGGATCCGCCGGGCGCGAGCGCGCGCCGGCCGCCGGCCCCATACGTCCCGGCGCAGTCATCGGCAACACCACCGCCGGCGATCGCTCCTCGCTCCCGCGCTCCGCAGGAC
>Ga0209429_10000874_pt1 | contig 19597 bp, 13 predicted proteins | sample BarGraNGADG00212_3_FD_184493 | JGI IMG/M metagenome (GOLD analysis project Ga0209429, IMG submission 184493) | Arctic peat soil microbial communities from Barrow, Alaska - Barrow Graham LP Ref core NGADG0004-212 (SPAdes) (version 2) | ecosystem: Environmental > Terrestrial > Soil > Wetlands >...
TTGCAGCATCTCCATTGGCGAATTCAATCAAGTCAAGAGCGTCCTGAATATAAGGTTCCAATTGAGAAACAGGCACATGGACACTCGTATCCCTATTTTGAAACTCACAGACAAGTCCTACATTCAATACGGGCAGCGGAGCAGCACCGATTTCTTCAGCCAGCTGGAAAAATTCAAAGAATCCGAGACCATAGGATTGGAAATAATCGGGGAAAAATCGGTACGGAAAGGTGTAATGCCAACGGTTTTCGTTCAAGGGACGGTTTTCGACCGGACCAACCGTGTTTTTCCATTGGTAGCGCGTGTTGAGGTCTGTACCTTCCACGATGCAACCACCGGGGAAACGGAACACACCGGGATGCAAATCGGCCAGGGCTTGAGCCAAGTCTTTGCGAAGACCGTTTTCACGGCCTTTCCACGTATCGGTGGGAAATAAAGAGATGTGTTCGAGGTCCACTTGCTCACCCGATTCGAAGAAAATGCGCAAACGGCCTTTCAGTACTTCCCGGTTGGAAGTCAGTATGACCTGGTATTTTTTCCAGTCATTGCCGTTGATAACCACAACTTTTTTGTCAATGATTTCATTTTGATCGTCTATAAGTTCGGCACGAATCTTTTGTTCACCGCTTTTTGCTCTGGCATAAACGGAAAAACGGTAGGTGGCATCCTTGGCGAAACCCATGCCGCGAAAGCCTTCGTTTTCCAGACCGGTGTACTTTTCACGATGGCTGGATTTTAAAAGGCGAACGTAATTCGGGTTTTTAGGGAACGGACCGCCAACGCTTTCAACCGAAACGTTACCGAAAGTGTTCCAACCCATCAGGCTCTGGGGGAAATCGAAGGAACGGTTCTTGACCAGTTCGGCATACAATCCACCGTCAGCACCGAAGTTGATGTCTTCGAAAAAGATGCCGTACATGTCGGGATTCACGGCAACCGTGGATTTTTTTGTCTGGATATTGAGGGTGGTCTGCCCCAATACCGAAAGGCTGAACAGCACTGCTGCGCCTGCAATCATCAATTTTCTCATAGGTTTATGGTTAGGTTATTCAGATTTCAAATACATAGGGAAAACACGATCAAGGTTGTCTTTATCATCTTCTCAGTGTGCAGTTTTTACAATAAGTATTATCGCGGTGATAACAGGAAGCTGAACGAATAATCCTTGTACGGTAGGCGGTATTCCGGACGTGGCCATGCACCCCAACTGTTTATGCAACCCAGTCCCATCTGAACCTGGTCAATGCACAAATTGGTGGCATCGGACTTCGGAACTTCAGGTGAGTGGCGCTGATGTTTGTCCCAACCGTCATCAAGCGATTCCATCGTATAATGGAGCGCAGACATGGAAAGCGGTGCTTCGGAACGGATCATCAAGCCTCTGCCGGCTGTATTGAACTGTTTCCACCAACGGATATCGGTCTTGTTGCCGGTTTCCTGAGGACGGATGTAGGGATAGAACTGTTCATCTGCTGTCTGTTTGTAAAGACCCAGATCGGTCACATGGTTGCGGTCAGCATAATTTTCGACAGGTCCACGACCGTAATATTCGGATATGTCGAAGTTGTAAGGCATTTGCAGGCGCATGCCGAAACGGAACATTTCTGCCACCTTGGCATCCTTGGAGGCAACCAGTTGTTGGGTCACCAGGATGGATCCGGTATTGCTGATTTTGTAGGTCAGGAACAATTTGCCAGAAACGGCTTTGATATCGTATTCAGCCTTGATGACGACCTGTCCGTTTTCGATGGCTTTGTCTAACTTGACCAGTTTGATTTCCGGATTGTTCCAAACTGCAAATTTTCGTTGAAGTTCAGCTCCCATGTCATTATCCGTCGGAGCACGCCAGAAATTGGGGGTCAGTTCGGAACCCTCCTTCATCAGATCCACTCCGTTGACTTTGTATTTGGTCAGATAGCCGCTCCATTTGTTGAATTCGATGGCGAAATTGTCTCCGTTCACCTGCAGGAAATGATAATCGTTATCCTGGATAGTGGGTTGCGGAATAACCAGATTGCTAGGCTCGCAATTCTTCAGTTCCAACGTCTGGAATGTAGCCGGACGAACGGTCAACTGGTTGGTAGCCACTTTGAATCCTGCCGGAAGCAGGTTTTCAGCCGATTTCAGTTTGAAGGAAATGTTCAGTAAAAGTTCCTTGCTCGGGCAAACCACAGATCCATCGTATGGAAGTTGCACGACCACACTGTCGTGCGCATTCACTTTTAAATCGTTCACAACACCTGCCTGAACGGGTTCGCCGTCGGCCAGCAGCTGCCATTCCATCGAATAGGCGGACAAATCACGGAAGAAATTTTCGTTATACACGGATATCGTACCTTTTTGAAGATCGACCGGAGTGGCCCAGATGTTCTGGTAGAAATGACCGACTTCGTACATGTGCGGATTGGGTACACGGTCGGGGCTGATTAGTCCATTGTCCACGAAGTTATTGTCGTTGGCGTCGTATTTGTTGAAGTCACCGCCATAGCCGTATATTTCAATTCCGTTGATGTTTTTGATGCGTTGTGACTGATCTACGAAATCCCAGATGTAACCACCCTGGTATTTCGGATATTTGCGGACAAGGTCCCAGTATTCCTTGAAACCACCGTCTGAGTTACCCATGGAATGGGAATATTCGCATTGGATGAGCGGCTTTTTCGCATCACTCTTGCCGTACTTCTCACAGTTTTTGTAATCGTAATACATCGGGCAGAAAATATCAGTAAAGTCGTTTTGACCAGCCTGTTCGTACTGAACCGGACGGGAAGTGTCCTCGGCTTTGATCCAGGTGTAGCATTTTTCGAAATTCGGTCCGAAACCGGCTTCGTTACCCATTGACCAAACGATGATGGCCGGATGATTGAAGTTGCGTTGTATGTTGCGTTGGTTGCGCTCCATGTGAGCCAGCTTGTACAGCGGGTTTTTGGCCAAGGTACGGTCATCGTAGCCCATACCATGGGACTCGACGTTGGCTTCAGCCACCATATAGATACCGTATTGGTCGCATAGGTCGTACCAGAAATTATCATCCGGATAGTGGCAGGTGCGTACGGCATTGATGTTGAATTCTTTCATGATTTTAATATCCTGGATCATGCGTTCTTTCGAGAGGAAATATCCTCCGTCAGGATCCATCTCGTGACGGTTCACACCCTTGATCAGAATAGGTTTGCCGTTTATCAGCAATTGGGCATTCTTGATTTCGATTTTGCGGAAACCGACCTTGACTGGAATGACTTCCAATACGTTTGCACCTTCTTTCAGGATGGTTTTCAAGGTATAAAGATTCGGCGTTTCGGCCGACCATTTGGCTGGATTGGTCACATTCAAGGTGGCTGTCAGTTTGCCTGAACCTTTCACGCTTGCTTTGGCAACTTCCTGGCCTTTGGAATCACAAAGAAGAAGGTCTGCCTGAGCATTTTTGGTCAGCTGAACATCCACTTTCAGCGTTGCATCTTTATATTGTGCGTCCAAATCGGGCGTGGCACGAAGGTCGGCCACGTTCGACGCATTCCGTGCATAGAGGTAACAATCTCTGGCAACACCGCTCAAACGGAAGAAATCCTGGTCTTCCAGATACGTGCCGTCGCACCATCTGAATACCTGGAAGGCAATCAGGTTCTTGCCCGGAACGAGGTATTTGGTCAGGTCGAATTCAGCCTCCAACTTGCTGTCTTCACTGTAGCCGACGAACTTGCCGTTCACCCACAGGTACATATTGGAGGTTACCGAGCCAAAATGAGCCAGTACCGTTTTGCCTTTCCAGTTGGCAGGCAGGTTGATTTCGCGGCGGTAGGAACCGACGTGGTTGTTTTCTTCGGGGAAAAGCGGCGGATTGCTTTCAAACTGATTCCGCCAGGGGTAGCCTGCGTTGACATATTGAAGATCACCGTATCCGTAATGTTCCCAAATGCCAGGAACCTGGATTGTAGACCAACTTTTATCATCGAAGGAAGTCTTCCAAAAATCCATGGGTCGACTGGTCGCATCTTTGGCCCAGTTGAAATTCCAGGTTCCGTTCAGACTCATGTAATTGGCGGATTTCTCCGGAATGCCGGCGGTGGCGGCTGCCTCGTTTTCGTAGGCAAAATAGTGGCTATGCATGGGAGCACGATTGACCTGATTGACTTCAGGATTCTTCCATTCGTTGCTTTGGGCGGACAGAAAAACGCTCAGGCAGAGAAAAGTCGCAGAAAAGATTGCTTTCTTCATGGCAAGGTTATTGAGTTAAATCGGGTAAAATATTCGGTTCGCAAAACTACAAAAATAGGACTTAAAAAAGGACAGATGGTTTGATTTTAGGTCAAAGAAGACCAATTAATAAGCAACAGTCGCTTTGGTTTATGGAAAAAAATACAAAATTCATGCAGAATTCGGTTTGGATATAGTGTTTTTCGAGGAATTCACCTATTTTCGCATCACTTATATCATACACTTTCACATGGAAAAAATAAGCACCCCCGAAGTCCTTGACTGGGCAAAAGAGTTCCTCATCAAATCAGAAAAAGAAATCACCCCCGACGAAATCAAAGAACAAAAGAAATACGCGATACTCATCCAAAATCCCAATGACAAAATCCTGCTTTCAAAAATGCTGGATGAGTCCTCCCAGATTCACGACAACAAGAAGTTGGCCAAACGGATGAAGCTGCTCATCGAGCATTACGGCGTGCCTGCGTTTTTCAGTTCCTCCGATGCCTTCCTGCTGAAGCTGTTCACCGCATTTGGTTACTGGTTCGATTTCATTTCGGTACCCATTTTCAAACAAAGGCTGCGCTTGGACACGGCCAAGGTCATCATCAACGAAAAGGCCTCCTACCTGAACCGCCACCTGAGCGAACGCCGCAAACAGCATATCGGTCAGAATGTGAACCTGTTGGGCGAAGTGGTGCTGGGAGACGGTGAAGCCCTAAAGCGTTACGAACACTATCTGGAAGCACTCAAAGATCCACAAATCAATTACATTTCCATCAAGATTTCAGGCATATACGCCCAAATCAGCGCGTTAAATTATGAGCAGAACAAGCTGGACTTGTGCGAACGGCTGGCTCACATCTACCAGCAATCCATTGATTTTCCGTTCATTGACGAAGAAAGCTTCTCCCATTCAAAGTTCGTAAACCTCGATATGGAGGAGTACAAGGATGCCGAACTCACGCTGGATGTTTTCAAAACCGTACTGAGTCTGCCCGCCTTTAAAAATTACAGGGCAGGCATCGTGATTCAGGCTTATTTACCGGATGCTTGGAATTTTCAATCCGAATTGCTTGAATTTGCAAAAAAACGGATTGCAGCCGGAGGTGAACCGCTTAAGATGCGTCTGGTCAAGGGTGCCAACCTGCAAATGGAAAGAATCGTTTCCTCCCTGAAAGGTTGGGAAAACCCTGTATTGCACAGCAAAGTGGAAGTGGACGCCAATTACCTGCACATTTTGGACCGAGCCCTGGAACCGGAAAACATCCGGGCTCTCAACATCGGCGTGGCCTCCCACAACCTCTTCAGCATTGGTTACGCCTATCTATTGGGAAAGAAAAACGGTGTGGAGGAATTCGTCACGTTCGAGATGCTGGAAGGCATGGCCAACCACCTGCCCCGAGTGATGCGCAGTCTGGGCAAGCAGGTCATCCTGTACACCCCGGTGGTCAAGAACGAACATTTCCTCAATGCTGTCTCGTATTTGGTTCGCCGACTGGACGAAAACACCGGCAAGGACAACTTCCTGAGCTATTCTTTTGGGCTAACCTACGACAGCAAGCAATGGAACTTCCTGCAATCGCAATTTTTGGAGGCGTTTGCGTTGAAGGATAAAATGGTGTCCAAATCGTACCGGACGCAGGACAGAACGGTCAAAGTGGCTGAACCCTTGATAGTTCCTGTTACCTTTCACAACGAACCGGATACGAACTTCGACCTGAAGGTCAATCGGTTGTGGGCTTCCTCGATTCGTGACAAATGGAAGAAATCGGCCACGGACCAACCCTGGCAAATCCCCGTTCAAATCGGTGACCAGCAGTTCGAATCTGAAAAGAAACAACGGTACATCGACCGAAGCCAGTCCGGAGAAATCTGCGTTTGTGAAGCAGGCCTTTCCAACATGGATCAAGTCAAAGCATTGATTTCCACCGCCGAAACCGACGAATCTCAATGGCGCAAAACCACATTGGAGGAACGCAGCCTCATCCTGCACCGGGTGGCCACCAACCTAGGCAACGAACGGGCGGACTTGATCGGCTGCATGTCCGCCATCACCGGCAAGACCACGACTGAAGGCGATGTCGAGGTTTCCGAAGCCATCGATTTCTGCCGTTACTATCCTACCACGATGAAAGCGTTTGCTGAACTGAAAACCGTCACTTATACCCCGAAAGGCATCGTGCTGGTCATACCGCCCTGGAATTTTCCATTGGCCATCCCTGTAGGTGGCGTGGCAGCAGCTTTGGCCGGGGGAAACACGGTCATTCTGAAACCTGCCACCGTGGCCTTGCCCGTCGCTTGGGCCTTTGCGCAATGTTTCTGGAATGCCGGTGTACCAAAAGATGCCTTGCAGGTGGTCTGCACAGCCGGTCGCGATCCCTTGAATTTGCTCACCTCCCACCCATCCGTCAAACATATAATCCTGACCGGTGGCACCGACACAGCCTTCCGCCTGTTGGAAAACAACCCCACCTGCCCGCTTTCAGCCGAAACCGGAGGCAAAAACGCCATCATTCTGACGGCCAGCGGTGACCGTGACCATGCCATCCAAAACATTGTAACCTCCGCTTTCAGCAATGCCGGACAAAAATGTTCCGCCTGCTCGCTACTACTACTCGAAAAAGAAGTGTACAACGACCCGAACTTCAAGACCAAACTCACAGACGCCGTCACCAGCCTGCAAACGGGCGGTGCCTGGAACGGCGGAACCTACGTCGGCCCAATGATCACCAACGAAAACGAGAAACTGCTTCATGCCATCGAGCACCTCGAACCCGGTGAAAGTTGGCTGGTAAAACCCGATTTTATCGACGAAAATCACTACATCCTGAAACCTTGCGTCAAATGGGGTGTCAAACCCGGAAGTTACACCTTTAAGAATGAATTGTTCGCACCGTTGTTGGGGGTCGTTTGCATCGACAATCTGGACTACGGCATCAAGCTCATGAACGAAGAAACGGAATTCGGATTGACTTCCGGCTTGCAAAGTCTGGATGAATCGGAACAATTGCGCTGGAAAAACAGTCTGGAAGCTGGCAATTTGTACATTAACCGAGGCATCACTGGTGCCATCGTGAACCGTCAGCCCTTCGGCGGCATGAAGCGGTCGGCATTCGGAGGCGGTATCAAAGCCGGCGGCAGAAACTATGTTTCCTGTTTTGTCAATTTTAGCGAAATGTCCGTAAAAGACAGGTTGGAAACCGCTGCCGCCAGCTATCAGAAAAATTGGAATACTGAATTCTCCCTTGAACTGGATGTTAACAACCTGTATGGTGAAAAGAACACCTTCCGGTACTTGCCCTTACGAAGTGTGGCATTAAGGGTTCAGCCTTCTGACACATTGGAGGATGTTTTGATGGTGCTTGCTGCCGCTAAAACCGTCCATACGCCCCTGATAATCAGCATCGACAAAGATAATGAAAAGGAAGCGATCCTTCGGAAAGCTGTTCCAGTTGGCCTTCGAATGCATGTTGAAACAGAAGCCGAATTTCTGGCCAAAATGGACAACTTCGAACGCATCCGCACCTGCAGCGACCAACTTTCGGACGCCTTCTACAAAAAGGCAGCCGAGCTTGGCAAATACGTTGCCACCGCCAAACCCCTGGTTGAAGGTCGCATCGAACTGCTCCACTACGTGAAGGAACAAAGCATCGCTTTTGAATACCACCGCTACGGCAGCATCACGGAAGAAATGTCTTGATCAATAAAACACCAGACAAACCGGGGCTCCCACATCGATTCGTTCACCCGTATCGGTCAGGGCTCCGGTTTTTTTATCCCGCTGAAAAATAACAATGTTGTTGGAAAATTGATGAGCCACCAGCAGGAATTTCCCATCGGGTGAAATCGCGAAGTTGCGAGGGCCATCACCGCGGGTTGAAACCTGACTTAAAAATTCCAACCTGCCCGCTTTGTCCACGCTGAAACAGGTGATGTTGTTGGCAGGGGCCCGGTTGGTGGCATACAGGAACCTGCCGTCCGGTGAGAGATGAATGTCCGCTGCCCAGGCTTTCTGGTTCGGATTACTGATCAAAGTGGTTTCCTGAAACAAATCCAGTTTGCCATTTATAAGCGACAATACAGATACCGTTCCATCCAGTTCCTGCACCAAATACGCCAATTTTCCATTTCGACTGAACGCGATATGCCGTGGTCCGCTGCCTTTTTTGACAGCCAAGGTATCACAGGGGATCAGGATTTCATGGACTGCTAAAGGGTCATACTTATAAACCGTGACCTTATCCGTTCCCAGGTTATTGGCAATGACAAACTTAGAATTTTTAGTAACAAGAACCTGATGTACATGCGGTTCAGCCTGCCTATCTGAATTAATACTTGAACCAATGTGCTGAATCTTCTGCTTCAATTCACTCAGCGAACCATCGGCATTCCGAGCAAAAACGGATAGACTTCCGCCACCGTAATTAGCAGTGAAAACATGTTTTGGTGTGGCCGAAATGAAACAAGGTCCTTGGCCCTGAGTGAACGAACGATTGATCAACGTGAACTTGCCGGTACCCGCATTGAACGAAAACGCATTCGCTGCACTGCCCTCGGCATTTTCATCAACGGAATACACAAACTTACGGTCGGGGGTCACACAAAGATAGCTTGGATTGGAAATGCCTGTGCAAAAGCCATCCAAAATAGAAAAAGAAGTATGCGTTTCATCGGCTGGTGGTTTATCCTCCTCAAAAGTAACTTTTTTCAGCAAAAATTGAATACTTTCGCACAATAAACACGACGGAACCCCATGTTGACCGAACCAAACCGATTGCCCCACTACCGCATGCTTTACGAAGCGCTGCGGAACCAGATCGAAAGCGGTGTCTATATTCCTGGCAACCTTCTTCCCTCTGAGAATGAGCTTAGTGCGCTGTACGAACTGGCCAGACCCACCGTCCGGAAAGCACTGGATCGCCTCGTCGTGGACGGTTTCATCCAGAAACAGCAAGGCAAAGGCAGCATCGTTACCGGCAAACCCAAAGGCGTAGGCATTCTGTCGCTGACCGGAACCACATCGGCCATCGGCGAGAAATTGGTCACCAAAATCGTGGTGAAACCGCAGATTCGTCCCTGGAAAGAAGCCTTCGGGTTTCAGATATCCGATGCGGAACGCGATGCAGGCTGCATCTATTTCGAACGCATCCGCTTCATCAACAACCGCCCCGTCTTTTTTGACATCACGATGCTTCCCAACATCAACCTACCCCGATTTACGGCCAGAAACCTCGAGAACCAGTCCCTTTTCAACATTCTCAGGGTCCATTACCAACTGGAAATGAAAGGCGGTGAGCAACGCATTTTTGCCATCAAAGCCGATAAACGCCTCATCGACCATTTCGAAGTGAAGCCTGGCCACCCGGTGCTCCAACTGGACCGCAAAATCGAGACCAACCGGATGGGCATGCACCTGTACAGCCAGGTTTTCTGCAACACTCAGGAATATGCCTTGTTCGGTTCATTTTAAACCCCTCCGAATAGACGATCTGCCTGAACTCAACGACAGTCACACCCTCTATACCTTCGATCCGCGCAGCATCCTGGACGAATGCCTAGGCAAGCACCGCTACATCGTTTCTTGCGAAAATCTGCTCTGTCAGATGCTTTCCAATCAGCATACCGCTGTAAACCAATACGCTGCCAAACTGCCTTATCCAGAGCGGAACGAGATGTTCGTGGTTCCCATCACGGGTGATCCACGCCCCTCCCTTTACAAGCGGATGCAAGACCTTGTTTTACCGAATGAAATCGGGAAATTGTATGTTTGCGTTCCGCATCCACAAGCCGATGCTCTGGCTGCATCCTTAAACCTCCACTTGAACTACCTTCATACCGATTTTTTAAAGTACAATAACAAGATTACCCAAAAAACCCTGTTGGGTGACCTAACGCCCGAATGGTCGTTGATCGACCCCAAAACGCAGCCCTTTGACGATTCGGAAGATTGCTTCTATAAAAGAGCCAATGGTGCCGGTGGATACGCTACTTTTCACAGCTCAGACAGGCAAGGCATGAAGCTGCCGAGCCGGAAATACCCCGCCCAATGGTTTAAAGAAGTTATGATTGAAGGCGAGCCATGCAGCGTTCAGATATACAAGACATTGGATGGAGAATACATCGTGTTCGGCTACTCTGAAATGCGCATCATCGAACGCAAGACCTACGCCGGTGGATTGATGCGGCGAATTGACTGCATGAACGAAGAAATACGCGTTCAGATCCAGGAAGCACTTCTGAGGATGAATCCTCTATTCAGTGGGTATACTGGATTCTTGGGGCTGGATTTTATGGAAAACGGCAATAATATACTGATACTCGAAGCCAATGTTCGCGTCACAATGGCTACCTTTGCCACGCTGGAACTGAATGCCAGTGACCAACAGGAATTATCCTTTTACCGTTTCCGATGACTACGATTCGAAAATCCTTTTAATGTAGATGCAGACACTGATCGAATGGAGTTATCTGGGGCTGTTCATTGCCACCTTCCTGGCCGGTAGTATTTTGCCATTCAGCTCAGAAGCAGTGCTGAGCGGGGTACTGGCCATGGGCGCCAACGGCTGGGGTTGCATTGCTGCAGCTACAGCCGGTAATTTTCTGGGTGGCATGTCCTGTTATTGGATCGGTCATCTTGGCAGAATTGAATGGATTGAGAAATACCTGAAAGTCAAACCTGAGAAGCTCCAAAAATATCTGAATTTCATGCATGGAAAAGGTTCCTGGATGGCCTTTTTCACGTTCGTCCCCATCGTTGGTGACTTAGTGGCCGTCACATTAGGTTATATGCGCGCCAACATCTGGGTGACAGGTGCGACCATGCTGATAGGCAAGTTCCTGCGTTACTGGCTCTGGATGATCATTACGTACAAAGTCATTGGTTTTTTCTAAATGTGTTATAAAATAAGCATGATTCCACTCATCAGACTGCACGAGGTGGTGCTCCGGCACCCCGACATGCAGTTTTCAGAATCCCTGAACTGGTCGCTTTATCCTGGTGAACATTGGGCGTTCATCGGGCCGAACGGTTCGGGGAAATCGCTTTTTATAGACGCCATCACTGGTAAGCTAGCCTTGAAATCAGGCATTCGGGAATACCCCTTGTTGGAATCGCTGGGCCTACCCGTTTCGGAAGCCGTAAAATCCATGGCCTTTAGGGACATCACTTCGCTGACCAGTGATTATGAGCATTCCACCTATCAACAACGCTGGAACTCACAGGAAGCGGAATCCTCACCCGAAGTCAGCAGTCTGCTTACACTTCATCCGGATGCCGACTATTCCAACCGCATTCTCGATTTGCTGGGTGTTCGTCCCCTGCTTGATCGCAAGTTGATTCACCTCTCCAGCGGTGAACTACGTAAATTCCTAATTGTTCGTGCCCTAATGACCCGACCAAGGGTTTTGATCCTTGACAATCCTTTTATCGGGCTGGATGCACCTTCCCGCGATCAATTGAACAAGGTTTTGGAGATTCTTTCCAACATGGTGGACCTGCAAATTCTCTTTGTCCTGTCCAATCCATCGGACATTCCCTCCTTTATCAATCATGTTTTACCCATTTTGGAACGGAAGCTGGAGAAATCCATGAGCCCATCCGCCTTTCTGGCAGATGTTCCGCTGTTAAGACGACTTTTTCCACTCTTAGAAACCAATAGGTCCGAGCGAACGTTTGAGAAATTCAATTCGTCCCATTTCATCGAAGAAACCAAGGACGAAACACCCGAGGTTGTCAAACTGTGCGATGTCCATATCGGTTATGATCAACGCACCATCCTTCAACATATGAATTGGACGGTGTATAAGGGTGAACGCTGGGCGTTACTTGGGCCCAACGGCGCCGGTAAATCCACCTTGCTCAGCCTAGTCTGTGCAGACAATCCCCAATCCTACGCCAACGACATCCGGCTGTTCGGACGCAAACGCGGCACAGGCGAAAGCATTTGGGATATCAAACGGCAGCTCGGATACGTTTCCCCCGAGATGCACAATTATTATTTGAAAAATGTGCCTTGTAAGGACATTGTTGGTTCCGGGCTCTTTGACACCATCGGCCTTTACCGCAAGTGCAACGAAGCGCAGTTGGAGCAAGCGGCCAAGTGGATGAAAATTTTCGGTATCTTTGCACTCTCGGAAAAATCCTTCCGGAACGTTTCCTCGGGAGAACAACGGCTCTGCCTGCTGGCACGCGCGTTCGTGAAAGAACCGGCCCTGCTTATTCTCGATGAACCGCTACACGGACTGGATGTTTCCAATAAACTGAAAACAAAAAAGATCATTGAGGAGTATTGCTCCGATCCCGAAAAAACCTTGATTTACGTCACGCATTATATACACGAAATCCCCGATTGCATCCATAAGCAATTTTTACTAACCAAAAATCAGTAACAATGTTTTACAAAACAAGCAATCCGGTACTATGTTTCAACAGATGGACCCGCAAAGGCTACGCAATTTTTGCCAGTCTGCACAGAGTCGTTAAAATCGGCGTCGTCACGTTCGCCTGCACTTTGGTGCAGCTGAGCTACGAACCGCTTTTGGCCGAAGTGCAGGACAGCATCAGCCGCGCAGGAGTCAATCTTGATGAAGTTGAAGTATCGGAGGACCAGCCAGTGGCATGGTCCGGAAATGCGCGGCTCGTCCAAGTGACGGAACGCCGCGAAATCAACGCGTCACCGGCCAAGAGCCTTGACCAAATCCTCGAATCCATAGCCGGCGTGGACATCCGGCAACGCGGCAGCGACGGCGTACAAGCCGATGTCAGCATTCGCGGCGGTTCTTTCGACCAAGTCCTCATCCTCCTCAACGGTGTCAACATCACCGACCCCCAGACCGGCCATTTCAGCCTCGATTTACCGGTCGAACTCCAAAACATCCAACGTATCGAACTACTCCAGGGACCCAGTGCCCGCATTTGGGGACCAAACGCCTACAGCGGTGTCATCAACATCGTTACTGGTCAGGATTCCAAGGAACGCGGAACGCATTTCCAGGGTCAAATCGGCGGTGGAAGCTTCGGTTATCTTTCCACCAGCGGAGCGGTCGATTTCAACAGTCATAAATGGAACTCCACCTTGTCCGCTTCCTATAAGAAAAGCGACGGGTACCGCGACAACACCGATTTCAACTTTTTCAACAGCCTTTTCCAGACAAAGTACCGCTCGAATGGGCTTGGAAACTTTCAATTTCAAGCCGGTTACCAGCAAAAGGCTTTCGGAGCAAATAGTTTCTATACCTTTCTCTACCCCAACCAATTCGAGCGTACAAAAACGCTGTTTTCTGCGTTGAATTGGGAAAAGAAATTCGGAAACACCAGCATGGAGGCACAGTTGAGCGAGCGCATTCACCACGACCGCTTTGAACTCTTCCGGAATTCTGAAAACGCGGCTGTTTGGTATACGGGGCATAATTATCACCTGACTTCGGTCACTTCCGGTAATTTCATGATCCATCAGCGCAGCAGTTTCGGCAGAACCACCGTTGGAATGGATTTCCGGAACGAGCAGATTTGGAGCAACGTCCTGGGTGTCACCAGTCCCTCCCCCCGAAGCGATTTCTTCAATGAAACGGGTTCTTTTACGAAGTATAAAAGGCGTACGAACTACCGATTGTTTGCAGATCAGACCGTTTATATAAGCGATGCGTTGAAGGTCTCGGGTGGTTTTTCGGGCAATTTGAACAGCGATTTCAAGCCCTATTTCCTCGGTGGAATGGATGTCGCATACAGACTCTCCGAGAATCTTAACTTGAACCTCGGAGTGAATCATTCCTACCGACTACCTACTTTCATGGATTTATACTATAAATCAGCGGACCAGATTAGCAACCCAAACCTAAAACCCGAGCAATCAACCACTTACGAAGTTAGCACACAGTTTCATCAAGGGGTCTTCAGCGCCTCAGCCACAGGCTTTTACCGTCATGGAACGAATGTGATTGATTGGGTGAAACTATCCGATTCAACGAAGTGGCTTAGCCGCAATGAGACTGCCATAAATGCCACCGGTGGAGAACTGACGACCGAATATAAAAATCTTAGAGGCTTCATTAAAGACCTACAGATATCCTACACTGGCCTGTCCATGGACAAAAACGCCTCCGGATACGATTCTAAATATGCCTTGGATTATTTACGCAAAAAAATAAATCTGCATCTGGAACACGGCCTCTGGAGCCAACATCAAATGGGTTTAGTAACCGCCGGCTGGAATATTTCCTGGCAAGACCGGGCAGGCACCTACCAGATGTTGACAACAGATCCCTTTACCAAGTACAAGCCCTATTGGATGACCGACCTCAGGCTAAGCTGGCAAAACAAGGGTTATCGTGTGTATTGTGACATGAACAATCTATTCGATACACAATATGCGGATTTTGGAGGGTTGCCCCAACCGGGCCGCTCTATCCGCGCAACATTTCAAGTGACTTTATAACAAATGCAGGGATGCAAAAAGGGAAACGGGAGGCCATTAAAAGCCTCCCGTTGTTATTTTACAGTAATTTCGACTTCCAGTACGGTAACCACATCACCCGGTCTGATTTTAGCCCGTTTCCGGAAGTCCACCACACCGTTTAGCAGCACCTGGCCCTCAACCACCAACATCTGCGCTTCACCACCCGAATTGGCAACCTGAGTTACTTTGAGGAGTTGAACCAAGGGAATGAATTCCTCCCCTTCCCGTATACTGAAATCAATTTTATTCATGCTGTTCGTTTTTGAAGCCTAACGGCTACTGCAAAGGTAGTTTAAAGATTCCGAAGAAGCGCGATGGCCCGTTCGATGATCGTATCGTAACCTGCTGATGCATCGGAAGAACTCATGTCGACCTTCACGTCAGGATCCAACCCCCATTCGGTTTGATGCATCGATGCATCAAACATGGGACAGGCTGAAAAACGAACCAGCCAACCGTTTGGCAATTCATTCGACAATGGCAATCCTCCACCACCTCCGGTTCGATCACCCATAATGGTAGCTCTTGGAGCGTATTTCATTTGATTTACAAAATCATTAGTCGCACTGAACGACATACGATTGGTGAGTACGACAACGGCTTTACTCCAGTGCACAGAATCGGTTTTATCGGTATACATGGCTATCGGTTTTGAAAAGTCCGTATGACCATCACCCGTTTTATGGGTCATATAACCTGTCAGTGTTTTTTTGTCAAAGAAACAGGAGGCCAAGGCTTCAGCAGAAGTCAGATAGCCACCTCCATTATCCCGAACATCAAGAATAAGCCCTTGACAATCAGAAAAATATTGAAATATATATTTCAAATTATCACTCGTAAACGTCGAGGTAAAATCGCCGTAATAAATATATCCGATGTTCCCGCCGTCGATTTTTCCGTACTGCATTCCACCTGATATGCGGTAATTAGAGCCCAAATACCTTGGCGTATATATCAAATCCGGTATAAAGTTGGAAGGGTAATCCTGAAACCAGTTCCAGTAGCGACTTCTGTCGAAATCGGAGTATAAATTGACATGACCGTCTTTGAGTTCTTTGAGCATTTCGCCCATCAAGTCAAAAAAATCAAATTCATCGGTTACCGTGTTTAAGCGGTTCTGGTACACCACATGAATGGAATCCCAGTTGATTTGTTTGTAATCCAGGTAGCAATACCGCGTGTCTATGGTGTTCCAAAGGGCATCAAAATTACCTTGCCAGGTATTCGGATAAGTTTGCGGATCTTCAATACAGGATGTGAGAGCCAGCAAAAGGGGCAACAGGAATATAAATTGTTTCTTCATGATCGTTACCATTCTGAACTGATAAAACGGGCAGGTGCATGATTCTTACTACCACCAAACATCACCAGATCGCATGTCGCACCGATCTCCAAACTAGTGATGCTTCGTTTAAAAACCATGTTATTGGCTGCATATTTAAGATTTTCCGAGTGTAGTCCTATGTTCAGATAGGAACGTTTGAGGGGAATCTGAACCAAATATCGGGCATTCAAACCATACTTATTATGAAGCGAGGAGAAATGGAACAGGTTTTCATAGTTCTGGAAGTAGTAAATTTCCGAGTATGACTCACCGCGTACCGGCACGAACATGATGCCCAATAAAGGTGACCGAAAGTCGGCTTGCAACCGAAGATGGTTTTTCCAAATGGGAAGATCGTAACGGAAGGTCACTGCCAAGTTCAGGTTCCCGGCAAGATCGAGGTTTCCGGCATTATTAACATCTCTGCTATAGGATTTTATACCCAATTCAGCATCCAGTTCACCCCCTACCAATACCTGAAGATTTTTCATGGGTTTGAAATGAGCCTGCATACCCAAACCCACATTTCCGCCAAAATAGGCGATGGATGCTGTTTGTGGCATGTTCATCGCCGCACCAACATATAGATCGAAGTCGTTCCGAACCGATATCCGAGTGTTTTCGAGACTCATGAACCGACGAACCGTGGTATTGACATTCATACCATAGCCCATGTAGGGCAGATCGGATAGATATCCGTCGTTCAGTTCCAGCGTGGACCCACCAATTTGTGATGTGAGTGACGATAACAAGTAATTCTTATTTTCGGACTGCTGCGCTGTAGCTCCGGAATATACTCCAAGGGCACAAGTCAACGCTATCCAAAATCCTTTTTGCATGTTTATAAGGCTTATATTATTCCAAATGTAGCAAAAATCAATGTATTCGCAGCAAATCCCTATTTGATTAGTTGCAGCGTCTTCCATTTTCCAGTTCTGAACCGCCTATAAATTACAAAACAAAATAGCAGATAGACTATTACGATGATGAACCAGGCTAATGGTACCGAGGTATGAAAAATGTACAGACAGAGGTAAAGCAAGGGTATGAACGCCCAATTTGCCCCGACTGAAACCATCATCGTATACAGCGTATCTCCGGCACCGCGTAGGGTTCCGATAAGCGAAACCATCACGGCCTGCGCCAGCACATACAGGGAAGCAATCCGGATCATGTTCACGGCAATGGGAACCGCCGATTCAAAATAGGCACTGAATTCCTTCGGATGAAACACCCTGACCAGGGTTTCAGGAATGAATAGGAATAAAATCAGAATTACGGTTGAATAAACCATGCCCGTCTTGATGGCCGAGAGCGCCGACCGGTGTGCCGCCTGTGGTCTTCCTGCTCCCATGTACCGCCCTGCCAAACTGGTGACCGCTATTTCAATACCCAGCAATGGGATGAATGATACCAAATCATAGTTGAACATGATGGTGACGGCCGTCGCTTCCGCCTTTCCCTGTGATTGATACATCGCAGTCATCAGAAAGAAGGCCAGAAAGTTCAGGAAGAGTTCCAACCCTGCCGGATAACCGAATTTGATCAGTTTTTTCATGATGGCCGGCTGAAACCGAAACGAATGGGCAATATCAAACCGGGAACGGTTCATGGGCCTGAAATAGGCAATAAGCAAGAGGACCAGCGCCGTAGCTCCACCGATGACGGTAGCCAAGGCCGCCCCTCGAACGCCCATCTGCGGAAAACCGAATTTCCCGAAAATGAGGATATAATCCAGCACCACATTCACCACCATGGCAGTGACCGAAGCTATCATCACAATTTTTGACTTGCCGATGCCTGCAAAATAACAGCCCATGGTCATCCGAAGCATGCCGAACAATCCACCCCAAACCAACACATCCATGTACTGAATTTGGTAATGTATCTGTATTTCAGAAAGATGCATGGTATAAAAGAAACCTTGAGCCAAGGGTTTCAGCAATAGAACAACAGGCCATGCAACCAAGGTAATCAAAATGGCCTGAAACGTAGCCTGTGGCGCCTTCCGCAACGCTCCTGCTCCAAAATACTGGGCGACCAATGCGGTGGAATAACCGGTCAATCCCATAAAGAAAAACAACAGCATTTGATAGGTGACACCTCCACCGAGAGCCGCATTCATCTGTTCCGAACCCACCCTGGCCAAAAAAAGCCGGTCCGTAAACGTCATCACCCCGTCGGCGGCCGTGGAGACCACCATCGGTATGGCAAGGACCAGCAAATCGGGAATGCCGCCGGGTTTGTGAGAGTTCAGAAGTTTCTTCAATTGCATGATGCCTCAAAATTAGCCAAAATAAGGGGATACCTGCAACTGTTACCCCCTTATAAATTCATTGAAATAAATTGACATGGATGACGTATCTTTGCACTTCAAATCAACAAATAGCAAATGAAATCCGCAGAGGAAATCAAAGATTTCACCCGTTTTATCGCAGAATATGCCACTAGCCTGCTCGGTTCCGGCGTACATACATCCCGCGTTTTACGAAATTCCGGCCGTATTGCCAGCTCCATGGGCCTGCAAGTCCACATGACCACGTTTCAAAAGTCCATTATCATGACAGTGGCCGATGCAGATGGTTCTCCTGTTCACACCGAAGTACTGAAAATTCCAGGCATGCCCATCAGTTTCGAATACAACTCCGAACTCAGTTCCTTGAGCTGGGAGGCATTTGACAAGCATCTTTCACTGGAAGAACTTCGCATCAAATATGAGGAAATCAAAGGCAGACCAAAAATGGCCTCTTGGTTGCTCATCCTATTGGTCGGACTCGCCAACGCCTCTTTCTGCCGCTTGTTCGGGGGTGATTTGGGTGCGATTCTCATTGTGTTTGTCACCACCATGTTGGGATTCTTCCTCCGTCTCCAATTGCAAAAGCACGGAGTCAACCATTTCATCGTTTTTACGACGGCCGCCTTTGTCACTTCATTGACAGCCTCTTCAGCCCTGTTGTTCGATGCCACTGCTGAAATCGCCGTCGCCACCAGCGTCCTGTATCTGATCCCCGGTGTACCCCTTATAAACGGTGTCATCGATATTCTGGAAGGTCACACTCTGACAGGCGTCTCCAGATTGATCCAAGCGTTTTTGTTGGTACTTTGTATTGCTGCCGGCTTATCGCTTTCCATATTCATGTTCCAAAACAGTCTACTGTAATGATCGTCGATATAATCATGGACGGGCTTCTGGCAGCCATCGCCGGAATCGGTTTCGGTGCCATTTCGTACCCACCCAAACGCGCATTCCTTTACATCGGCATTTTAGCAGCCATCGGACACTCCTTGCGGTATTTCCTAATGCATGTGCTGCAAGTTGACATCGCAGCTGCTTCGTTTTGCGCTTCCATTGCCATCGGCTGCTTTACCCTCTGGTTCGGACGAATTACCTACTGCCCGATGACCGTGCTTTACATACCGGCCTTGTTGCCCATGGTTCCTGGCATGTACGCTTATAAAACTGTATTTGGACTTATGATGTTCATGCAACACCTCAAGGACGAATCACTCGCCCCGAAATACCTGCAGGAAACCTTCGGAAACGGCGTAGTTACCGTCAGTACCGTCTTCCTCCTTGCCCTGGGCGCCACCCTAATGATTTTTATTTTCCCCAAACGGGCAT
>Ga0209429_10000875_pt1 | contig 19593 bp, 15 predicted proteins | sample BarGraNGADG00212_3_FD_184493 | JGI IMG/M metagenome (GOLD analysis project Ga0209429, IMG submission 184493) | Arctic peat soil microbial communities from Barrow, Alaska - Barrow Graham LP Ref core NGADG0004-212 (SPAdes) (version 2) | ecosystem: Environmental > Terrestrial > Soil > Wetlands >...
AGGCCGGAACTCAAGGGGAAGGCGCTCTTCGCGGGGTGCAACCTGCAGATAATGCCTTACATGGCGAGCCCGCTCCTGCTCGGCGACCTTCCGGTCTTCGGCACCAGGGACATGTGCTGCGGCGATGTCTACTACCGGATGGGCGTCTTCGACAAGGTCGCCTCCGTCGCCGAGAACCTGACCGCCATCTACGCGGAGGGCACCAGGGAGGTCGTCGCCTACTGCCAGGCCTGCTACAACGTCCTCGCGAACATCCTGCCGCGCTACTTCGGCGCCAGGTTCGATTTCGTCGTCTCCTACTTCGGTGACATCCTCGCCGAGAAGGTCTTCTCGGGCGAGCTGGACGTGAAGGGCAAGCTCAAAGGGCTCAAGGTGACCGTGCAGGACCCCTGCCACACCAAGCTCCTGGGCGAGGATATCCGCGGCAGGCAGCGGGCGCTCCTCGAGCACATGGGTTGCGAGGTCGTGGAGATGGCGCATACCGGCGAGTCGTCCCTCTGCTGCGGGCTCGGGCATGGAGCAGCCCGCTTCAACCCGCTGGACATGGCTACCGGGACCATCCGGCGCCTCCGCGAGGCAAGGGGAACCGGGGCCGAACGCCTGGTGGTGTACTGCAACTCCTGCGACCTGCTGTTCTCGGTGGGTACACAGGTCACGCCGTTCATCACAGGGGTCTGGCACCTGAACGAGCTGGTGGCGGAAGCTCTCGGGGAACCGCTCCCAAGGCGAAACCTCGCTCGGGCGCGCTCTATGGTCTCAGAACTCTTCCTGCGGGGCGCCCCGAAGGTGCTCTCACCGCGCCGCTTCTTCATCGCGGGGCAGTGACGGCGCGGCTCAGCGCGGCGTGACGTTCAGTATCTTGTACTTGCCGTCCTGTTTGATAAGGGTCATGTCCCAGGTGGCCTTGGAGCCGTCGGTGAAGTTGAGGTCCATCACGATGGTCGCCTTGCCGTTGGTCACGTTGATGTTCGACGTGAACCACTTCGAGATATTGCCCTTGAAGGTGCTCATCTTCTTGTCGAAGCCTGCCTTCGTCACCTGGTTCTGGGTCTGGGTAGTGAGGTCATCGAAGGCGGCGGTCAGGTTCCCTTCGTTGATGGATCGCACGTAGTGGTTGGCGACATCCGCAGGAGCGGTTATGGCCTTGACAAAGAACAGCGCCCCCACGATCACTGCTGCCACGATGAGGACGATCACCAACACTGATACGACTATGGCAATCATGCAGCCCTTGCCCATCCCCTTCTTCGCCGGGGGCGGGGGCATGAACGCCTGGGGCGGAGCTCCCGGCGCCGGCTGAACACCTGGTGGTGCCGGAGGCATAGCGCCCGGTGGTGCGGGAGGCTCGGTCGGACGCGGAGCGCCCGGAGCGGTCGGCGGCTGGATGCCCGGTGGAGGCGTGGGCCCGGCCGGTGGCATACCACTGGCTGCGGTCACCTGGGTGCCACAGGACGGACAAAAACCGGCAACCTCGCGGAGCACCGCTCCGCAGTTTTGACAGGAGTCCATCTAGTCTCCCTTCTTGGAACCTTTCTTCCACGGCCCTATGTCAGTTATGGTCTGGGTCGTAGCCGCGCCCAGGCCGCACTTCGGGCAGAGGTTCGTATTGCCGGGAATCTCGGTGCGGCAGTTGACGCAGACCTCGCCACGGGCCTTCTTCGGTACGCTGAGGTCCTTCTTCTTCGCCCTGCGCCGGATCTTCGCCTTGGTCAGGTCGGTTATCGTCTGGGCCGTACCGGCGTTGAAACCGCAGCTCGGGCACACCTCGGGATCGCCCTGGATCTCTTCTCCACAATTGTCGCAGTCAGCCATTTGTCACTCTCCTCGCATATTGACGTGACAAGCCTATTGTAACTTCGGCGGCCAGTCCAGATATATGACATTATTCGACGACCGTTGGCTCCACAACTCCGCCGCAAAGAAAAAGGCGGGCTCAAGTAGCCCGCCTTTCGAATGCACGACGCAATTGGCGCCGCACGTGTTCTAGCCCTTGATTATCGCCCAGGCGTCTTCCTTGTCCACCTCCGTCACGAACGAGATTCCGCTGATGTCGGCGGCGTCCCGCGTGAGGGCGCAGATGTCGTCCCTCGAGACGTACTCGAGCGCGAACTTCCGCGTCCCCGCCATCAACTGGCGGATGCCTTGAGCGAGGCGCTCGTAATATGTGTACACGCCGATCGCGCCGGGGTGCAGGTTCTCGAAGTCGTCGCCGTAGGTGTCCTTGAGGTGGACGCCGGTGATGAAGACCTCGTCCATAGTGGTCCCGAAGCGCTCGATGTAGACCGGCAGATCTCCTTCGAGGACACGGTTGCCGATGGTCTTGCCGACCATCGCAGCCGCAAGCACGCTTCGCGCCATCCCGATCGCCTTGACGTACGGCGCCCCGAGCGCGATAGCCTTCACTATCTGGTCTTCAAGGGTGATACCTCCCGCAAAGACCACCGAGGGTACATACTTGCCCTGCTTTGCGAGGTAGTCGACGTACTCATAAGTCAAGCTGCACAGCTCGATGGTCGGTATACCCCACTCGTTCATCATGCGCCACGGGCTCATGCCTGTGCCGCCGCCGGCACCATCGACCGTGAGCATGTCTATCCTGTTGTCGGACGCGTACCTGACCGCCCTCGCGAGGTCCACAGGCCGGTAGGCGCCGGTCTTGAGGAACACCCGCTTGGCACCAAGGTCTCTCATGCCCTGGACGCCTTCGGCAAACCCTTCCTCGGAGACCATGCCCAGGCGCGAGTGGCGCTCGAAGTCCTTCACTCCGCCGACCTTGAACGACTCGATGACCTCAGGGTCATCCGGGTCCGGCAGGACGATGTAGCCCTTGCCCTTCATCTCACGCGCCTTCTCTATGGTCTTCAGCCTGACCTCGCCGCCGATGTCCTTGGCGCCCTGGCCCCATTTCAGCTCAACGGTCTCGATGCCCAGGTCCTGGAGGACGTACCTCGGCACGCCGAGGTTCGTGTCCTCCACGTTGAACTGCACGACGATGTCCCCGTACCCTTTCAACTGCCAGTCGCGGTACGTCTTTATCCTGTTCTCCATGTCGGGCGACTTCGCGATCTTGCCGTTCTTGATGACGGATCCGTCGTCCATCCCGCAGACGTTCTCGCCTATCGTCAGGATGGTCCCCGATATCGCGCATCCGACCGCGAGCGCGTCCCAGTTCCTCTTTGCCACGTAGGTGGAACCGAGCCCCGGCACCACGAACGGCAGGCGCAGCTTGATCGGGTTCTTGTCGCCGATGGTGGTCTCGATGTTCACAGCGGTGAACACGGCGTGCTCGCTGTCGGCCGCAACGCCATGGGCCCCCACGGCCGTACCCATGATGTTGAAGTGGGAGAAGTCAACGGGGTACTCCTTCTCCGAAGCCGCCGTCATCACGCCGAAAGGCTGCGGATAGATGCACTCGGGGCCGCGTATCGCGGACTTCCCGATCTCACACATGCCGATGCATCCCTCCACGCAAGTGGCGCACATGCCGCTGAACGGGCTTACGCTGTCAGGCGTGCGGTTCTTCGACAGTGTCGCCGCCGACCTGTTTACCTTTGTAATCGACATTCTTGTCAGTCCTCCTTGTCTAGTCCCTGGACGGGAACGGGTCCAGGCGTACCGAATCGAGACACGCGTTGCACAGCTCGCCCGGCTCCAGGGTCCCCGGGCAAGGGAGTTCGCATACCGGGCACACGTAGAGGCATGCGCCGCACTCGCGGCACGCTTCCGGCGTCTTGTGGAAGGGCATCGAGACCTCGCGCTCGACGCCGCGGCGGGCGAACCCGATCGCGCCACCCGTCATCTGCTCGTCGCAGATGCGAATGCACAGGCCGCACAGGATGCAGCGCCGGTCCTCACCTTTGAACCTCACCTTGGTGACCCCGAACTCGGAGGCCAGGCACTGCAGCGTCCGTGAGTTCGGCGTGGTCGCGAGCATCAACTCGATGATCATCCTGCGGGCCTTCATGACCCGCTGGGACTTGGTGACCACCTCCATGCCGTCCTCCACCGGGCAGGAGCACGAAGCCACCAGCTTCGAGCGCCCTCTTTTGACCACCTCGACAACGCACAGCCTGCACGCGCTGTACGGGGACAGCCCGTCCATGTAGCACAGGGTTGGGATCTCAATCCCGTAATATCGGGCGGTATCGAGAACCGTCCATCCCTGCTCCACCGGCACGTTCTGGCCGTCGATCAGAACATTCACCGCATCATCACTTCCTTACCACCGCGTCGAACTCACATTCTTCGAGGCATATGCCGCACTTCTCGCACAGGCTGGTGTCAATCGTGTGCGCCATCTTCTTCTCACCGCTGATCGCCTTGGAGGGGCACGCCTTCAGGCACCTGAGGCAGCCGGTGCACGCCTCAGCGTCGATCTCGTAGGTCACCAGTGCCCGGCAGACGCCGGCGCGGCATTTCCTGGATTCGACGTGCTCCCTGTACTCCTCGGCGAAGTACTTCACCGTTGACAGCACGGGGTTCGGCGCCGTCTGCCCGAGACCGCAGAGCGACGTGTCGCGGACCACTTCGGCCAGCTCTTCCAGAAGAGAAAGCTGGTCCATGGTCGCCCGGCCTTCCGTCACGTCCACGACGATCTCTGCCATGTGCTTCAGGCCTTCTCTGCAAGGCGTGCACTTTCCGCACGACTCGTCGCAGAGGAACTCGAGGAAGTACCTGGCCACGTCCACCATGCAGGTGTCCTCATCTATCACGATGAGTCCTCCGGAGCCCATCATCGAGCCGACCTCGGTCAGCCGGTCGAAATCTACAGGCGTGTCGAGAAGAGATTCCGGAAGGCACCCTCCGGAGGGCCCTCCCGTCTGCACGGCCTTGAAGGCCTTGCCGTTGGGGATGCCGCCTCCTATGTCGTAGACGATCTCCCTCAGGGTGATCCCCATGGGGACTTCCACGAGGCCGGTATTGGTGATCTTGCCGACCAGCGAGAATATCTTGGTGCCTTTGGAGTTCTCCGTCCCTACAGACGCGAACTTCTCGGCGCCCTCGTTGATTATCAGAGGGACGTTCGCCCAGGTCTCGACGTTGTTGAGGTTGGTGGGCCGCACGTACAACCCGCGCACCGCGGTGTGGATGTACTTCTCGCGGGGCTCCCCTACCTTCCCCTCGATCGACGCCATCAGGGCGGTCGATTCGCCGGAGACGAAAGCCCCCGAGCCTCGGCTGACCGACACCGTGAAATCAAACCCCGAGCCCAGTATGTCCTTGCCCAGCAGGCCCTTCTCCTCGGCCTGCCTGATCGCGTTCGAGATGCTCCTTACGGCGAGCGGGTACTCATTGCGGACGTAGACGTAGCCGTGCGTCGCGCCGATTGCGATCGCCCCGATGATCATGCCCTCGATCACGCTGTGGGGATTGCCCTCGAGGAGGCATCGGTCCATGAAAGCCCCGGGGTCTCCCTCATCGGCGTTGCACAGCACGTACTTCACGCCGTCCACGCTGCGCGCCTTGCGGCACGCCCTCCACTTGTTCGCCGCCGGGAAACCGCCGCCGCCCCTGCCCCGCAGCCCGGCCTTGTCGACCTCCTCGATGATACCCTCGGGTTCCATGTCGTAGAGCGCCCTGGAGAGGGCGGCGTAACCGCCGCTGGCGATGTAGTCGTCGATCTCGTACGGGTCGAGCATCCCGTTCGGCCCCAGGATCTGCCTCTTCTGCTTTGCATAGAAAGGCACGTCGTCTTTGTGTTCGAACTTCTTCCCGGTGACGGGGTCCTCATAGACGAGGCTATCGACGACCCTGCCGTTCATCACGGTCTCGGACACCACCGCGGGCACGTCCTCGGGGGTGACCTTCTGGTAGAGGATGTTGTCGGGGCCGACGACCACCAGCGGGCCCCTCTCGCAGAAGCCGTGGCACCCCGTCCCCCTGAGCATCACCTTGTCCTCCAGCCCCACGCTCTTGAGCTCGAGCCTCATGGCTTCGAGAACGTCCGCGCCACCACTGGCCTGGCATCCCGTGCCGGCGCAGACGCACACGCTGGTAGTGCCCGCGTACCTCTGCGGCTTGATCGCTTCGCGGTATTCGTCCAGCTCAGATGAGGAGGTGAGCCTCTTTGCCTCAGGCACCTCGGCGACCTCGTCCTTCTGGTACTTTTTGAGGATCCGGCCCACCCTGGTGCCGGTCATCTCGCCGAAGTACTTCCCGTCGACGACCATGATCGGGCCCATCGCGCACGCCCCGAGGCAGTTGACGGTCTCCAGGCTGAACGCCATGTCTTCGGTCGTCTCCCCCGGGCTGATGCCCAGGAAGCGGCAGATCTCATCAAGGATGCCCCGCGAATTCCTGACGTGGCAGGCCGTCCCCATGCACACAGTCACGATGTGGCGGCCTTTCGGCACCAGGGAGAATGACGTATAGAAAGTGGCGACCCCGTAGACATCCGTCATCGGGATCTCCATGAGCACCGCGATATCCCTGAGCGCCTGCTCCGGAAGGTAGTTGTACTCCCGCTGGACCTCATGGAGGATCGCCGCAAGCTTGCTCCGCTCAGCGCCGTTCTGCTCCACGACATCAGCGACAAACTCTGCAAGTGTCTTCGTGTCGGAAATGCCCATTTGGTTCCTCCAGACAAAGAAAAAGACGACATCTTTGACGACGTCGTCTCTGTGCGCGCACCTCATCGTGCGCAATCCGCGGGAAATACTATGTCATGACCCTGCCGGCGTCAAGCAGGCCGGCTGGTACGTTGGAGCGGGCTGCGGCATCCTCGGCTTACGGTGCTCATTCGTGCGCGGCTTTGCGCCGGGTTACTGCATCCCGACTTCGTGGGCGAGGATGACCGCCTCCGCTATCTCCCTGACGGGGCGCCGGGTGTCCATCGACTTGCGCCTCATCGCCTGGAAGGCCTCGTAGCCGCTGATGCCGCGCTCCTCCATCAGGATGTCTTTCGCGCGCTCGATCAGCTTTCGGGTGACGAGCTCCTCTTCCATCAACTGCGCCTTTATAACCAGGTCGGTGTTCTCGATAGCCATGGCCGCCTGGTTCGCAACAGTCCCCAGGATGGTCTTCTCCTCGCGGGAGAACTCGTGGGGCACTGACGTATAGCAGTTGATGACCCCGAGCACGCGCCCCTTGATGCTCATCGGCATGCACAACAGCGAACAGAGGTTCTCCTTCACGGCGACCTCTTTGTTGACGTAGAGGGGGTCCTCTTTCACGTCCCAGCTATCGACAGGCTTGCCTTCTTTGGCCGCGAGCCCGCTGAGGCCCTCCCCGATTATGACAGGCGGTTTCTTGAGGTAGTCTTCACTGACAGCCTGTGTAGCTTTGATCTCAAGCTCGCCGGTCTGCTCGTTCAACAGCATCAGCGAACAGATGTTCGAGCCCATCACCTTCGCGGTGACGACCACGATCAGCCTGAGTATGTCATCCAGGTAGGTCTCGGAAGTTATAGCCGCGCTGATCTCTGACAGCGCCTCGAGGTGTCGGCTAGCCCCTGCGGGCTTCGCGCCCTCGCTTTCTTTGCCCATCACACACGTCCATTTCTTCTAGAAACGCGCCAGGTGCCACTCGCACAGCCCGAACATGCCGTCCACGTCCACCTTCTGCGCGGCCGGGCCCGGCATGGTGCCTTTGAAATCACCAAAGGGCTGGTGGAAATCGGACATCACAACCCCCAGGTTGACCCTGCCCTCGCGCTCCCCCTCGGGCTTGAAAGTGAGGTCAAGGCCGTCTGCCGAGGTGGAGACCTTCCACGGCTTCATGAGGTCTCCCTTGTCGAACTCGAACTGCGCCGCCCCCAGGAGCGTGATCTTGCCGTCCACCCAGGTGCAGTTCTCGTTGTAATCCTCGTCACAGGTGATGAAATTCTGGCAGGCGTTCATCGCGATGAGCCTGCCGTTCTCATCATGCCCGCCGAACGTCGCCCAGTTCCAGAACGTGTGATAAGGGTAGAAAGTCTTCTGGACGTCCATGAGCCCCACGTCGGTCGCCGGGTTGAGCTTGATCTCTTTGTCGCCCACGATCACTTTGCCCTCCACGGGGGCCGCCGCCTTGTGAGTGTAGAGCGGCCTGTTAGGTGCCACGGGGCTCACCTGGACCAGAGGCTGAAGCTTCTCAATGTCTTCCAGCATGTATATCTCGGCGTTGATCGGAGGCTTGTTGCTCTTGCCCTTGATCTCGACCCTCAGGCGGTGGAGGCCGCTGTCGAGCCTGTTCTCGAACTCCATGCTGTAGCCGAAGGAGCGGAAGTAACACTCGCCGTGCCACAGCTCGCGGGCGACCCTCACCGGCCCCCCCACCGAGGTGCGCTCATGCTCGAAGAAATGGCCGTTCTGCCGGTTGTAGACGTAGAAGAAGGAAGTCCCCATGAACTTCGCGTCAAAGATCACCATCCCGAAGTAATAGTCATCGGTAATTATCCCGAAGTGCTCCCATTCCTTCAGCCTGAAGTCCCGCACCGTGCGGGGAACCTTGCGGCCGCGCATCTCCAGCTCGACGTCCAGGAGGTTCACCTCGCGGAAAGGCTCCTCGAACGTGCCGAACTCGGCGACCTGTCCCTCAGCGACCATCCTCGCCGGCGTCGCTTTAAGTTCTCTCATGTCCTTTCCTTTCCTGTGGGGCGCCGCCCCGACCACGTTGCCGTTTGTATCCGCCACTGGATATCATAATTGTACCGGGCGAACGGCGCCAGCAGCCCTCGATACCAGGAGGCGATCTCGTGAACCAGTGGGAAAACGCCCTGAGCGACCTCGATGAAGTCGCGAGCTTCCTCGAACTGCCTCAAGACCAGACAGTCATACTGAAGAGTCCTCGCCGGATACTGTGCGTCTCGCTACCTGTGCGCATGGACAACGGGTCGATCGAGGTCTTCGAAGGCTTTCGCGTCCAGCACAGCCTCGACCGCGGCCCGGCCAAAGGCGGGCTGCGGTACCACCCGGGGGTCACTATCGACGAGATGAAGGCGCTCGCGATGCTGATGACGTGGAAGTGCGCGGTCGTGAAGATCCCGTACGGCGGCGCGAAAGGTGGCGTCATCTGCGAGCCGGACAACATGTCGTCCTCAGAGCTCGAGCGGCTGACGCGCCGCTATACCTCCGAGGTCGGGATAATACTCGGACCCGAGAAAGACATCCCCGCCCCCGACGTGAACACCAACCCTCAGATAATGGCCTGGATCATGGACACTTACAGCGTCAACGCAGGGTACTCGGTGCCCGAGGTGGTCACAGGAAAGCCAACCGAGATCGGCGGGTCCGAAGGCCGCTTCGACGCGACCGCCCGGGGAGTGATTTCGACGATCGAGGAGGCGTGCCGGGTGACCGGGACGACGCTCGAGGGTTCCACCGTCGCGATCCAGGGCGCCGGAAACGTGGGTGGCAACGTCGCCAAGCTCGCTACGGACAAGGGAGCCCGCGTCGTCGCGATATCGGACGTCCGCGGCGGGATATATAATCCCAAGGGCACAGGTTCGATTCCTGTACGGCCCACCACTCACAATCCCCACGGTTAAGCCATCCGTTGGACATAGACTACACCTTGCTTGAACTGCAATGTGTTTCTCATTACCGCTATGTTACCGCACACCTGCATTGAGAACCCGCACGAGGCGCACAGAGAGCCGCCAGGAGCGACGATCATGGCGGTGTGCGACCCCACCTTCATGCAGACCGCCGGGACCCCCCCACCCCACCCCATTGCGAACGAGATCTCACGGTCAGATTTCCCCAGCTCCATAGAAGCTGTCGAATGCTAAAGGCCGTCTCCGACATCGAAAGCTGTCCATTACAAATGGGGCGTAAACGATCACCTGCGTAAACAGCGTAAACAACGTAAACAATGAAAAGACCACCCCCAACGGATGGCTTTAAACCGCGCTTTATCGGCACTCCCCAAAGTTTACGGCCTCTGAGACAGCGTAAACAATCACTCTCAATCGTTTACGCATTGTTTACGGGTTGTTTACACCATTGTTTACGGTGAATACCGTATTCCCCGAATGAAATACCTCATTGTTTACGTTGTTTACACTTTGTCCCACATTTATCATATCAAACGGGAAGGGACGAGTCCTTGAATTGCTTAAGTATGCAGTGTAATGCGGAATAACGTCATTCTTGAGTATCAAGGAGATGAAACCTGTTGGGTGAAAGCGAAAACGCCGGTTTGAAGCTCCAATTCGACGGCCACCTGAGGCTCGAATTCAGAGGCGCGAAGGTAACGAGCGACGCCGGTCTCCTGGCGGTGAGAGAGCTGGATGAGATCATGGGTCTCACCGATATGGCGGGCGACTTCATCCGTGAAGCAAGGACCGGCAGGAATGTGCAGCATGAGCTTGCAGGCCTTCTCAAGCAGTCGGTCTACGCCCGTCTTGCCGGTTACGAGGACGTCAACGATCAGGAAGCGCTCACCAGAGATCCGGCCATGAGAGCGGTCGTCGGAAAGAAGGCACTGGAAAGAAACGCGGCCAGCTCCCAGACGGTATCCCGATTCGAGACCGAGATCCTCACTCAAGAGGAGAACATCAAGGCTCTTTCGTCCATCAACGACGCCTGGGTGGACAAAGCGGTTTCTCGCTCAACGAACAGGAAGATAGTACTCGACATGGACTCCTCCGAGTTCCCGGTGCACGGCTCCCAGGAGGGCTCATCCTACAATGGCCACTTTGGCTCGCGCTGCTACCACCCGCTGCTCGTGTTCAACCAGTACGGGGATTGTGAAGCTGCTACCTTGAGGCCGGGCAACGTTCACTCCTCCAATGAATGGAAGAACCTACTCGAACCGATCATCGACAGATACAGGGAGGCGAGCAAGAGAATCTACTTCAGAGCGGATGCCGCCTTCGCCTTGCCTGACGTCTACGACTACCTGGAGGAAAACCGCATCCTCTACGCCATCAGGATTCCGGCCAACCAGAACCTTCAAAGAGAGATAGACCACCTCCTGGTCAGACCAGTGGGACGACCTCCCAAGAAGCCACGGGTCCTCTACCACGACTTCTCCTACCAGGCGGCCTCCTGGGATAGGCCCAGGAGGATCGTCGCAAAGGTTGAGTGGCATCAGGGCGAGCTGTTCCCCAGGGTCGGCTTCATCGTCACCAACATGAGCGCGAAAGCGAAGAACGTGGTCCGCTTTTACAACAAGCGCGGGAACTGCGAGCAGTGGATCAAGGAGGGAAAGTATGCTCTCTCCTGGACAAGGCTCTCCTGCACTCGCTTCATCTCCAACCAGGTGCGACTCGCGCTGTTCGTGCTCGCCTACAACCTGGGCAACTTCCTGCGCCGCCTCGCCCTCCCCAAGGATGTCTCGCACTGGTCGCTGAGAAGCATCCAGCTCAAGCTGATCAAGATAGGGGCTAAGGTCGTGTCTCACGCGAGGCGAACCATTTTCCAGATGGCCGAGGTCGCCGTTTCTGAAGGACTGTTCGCGGCTCTCCTGGAGCGTATCCGTTCCCTTGCTGCCGTTCCGACCTGATAACGAATAGGTGAACTTGATTGATAAACTGCAGGTGTTCAACCATCTTCAGAAACCCGCGAAGCGCATTGTTCTACGTACGCGGGGCGAGTTGGCGACCTTGCGTCTGCGTCAATCGGTGTTCGAAGCGTGATATCGGACCTGAACATGGTAAAATCACGATGTTTGGAGGCGGATATGGGGAAATGTCGGGTACATTGTCCATCTGTTTTCTCCTATCAGAATTCAGGAGTTCTGTGGCCACTCCTTGCAATCACGGATTGTTTCTTGAACTAAGGGGAGTTAATCAGATCCCGAGTCTTTCGATTTGAAGGGGTGAGGGAATGCCGCAAATAACGAAACAAATCACCAGAGAGATAATTGACGACTTTGCAAAGGAAATACATGACAGGCAGGCTCCAGGGCCGAAGCCCTCCAAGACGGTAATCAACTTCAGAACGGAGATGCAAGATGGAGTTGAGAGAGATGTCGTTCGAGTGCCAATTGCGATTTTACGCTATCGAAAAGATAACGGACGCATTGCCTCTGACGTAAAGGATTATGAGAGTAACATCGGCGTTCTCGATGAGAAGAGCGAACAGGCGCAGACGGTGATCGAAGAGTTTCTCAAAGAAAAGGACCCAGAAAAAACGGCAGTACTGAAGAGTACCTTGGCGCATATTGGCCAACAAGACCCCGCCATCATTACCTGTGACGGATTCCTGGTGAACGGCAATCGCCGGAAAATGGTCATGGAACAGCTACGTCGAGAGTTTACCGATGACGAAAGACACACGTATATGAAGGTTGTGGTTCTACCCGGCAAAGGTGACGAGGGTGGTCCGCCAACGCTTCTAGAAATTGAGAAATTGGAGAACAGATACCAACTTCAAAGCGATGGAAAGGCAGAATATTATGGTTATGACAGGGCACTTTCTATTAAACGTAAGATAGAAATGGGTCTTAGTCTTGAAGAACAGTTGAAAGATGACCCCCTCTACGCTAGGGCTACAAAAGCTGAGCTTGCTAAAGCCGTAAAGGATTATCAGGAGAATTATCTAGAGCCCCTTGAGTGTGTCGACCGATACTTAAAACAATTCAAACGAGAAGGTCAGTACAGGACAATCTCGACCGGTATGGGCGATCCTGAAGGGCGGTGGCAGGCATTCATCGATTACAGCAATACTTACAGAAGAAGTCTGTGCAATCCCAAGAAACGGATTGAATTGGATATTGAAGAGGATATTATCGGTGAGATTGAAGAAGCAGCATTTGACATCATTCGTCTTCGAACAATTCCTGAGGAGTCCAAGGTTCACAACATAATGCGCAATTTGGCGAAGTATTGCAGCACTAAGGATGGCAAGCGCGCAATAGTAAAGATATCCGATAAAGTAGACCCTGTCTTACCGAGAAACGAACTCGTCGATGAGCATGACGAACCAATATCTCCCAACGAAGTAGATGCAAAATGGATTACCAAGAACCAAGAAGAAATCATCTACAACGTGAAGAAAGCAATGAAGAGCTATGGGCAAAAAAAGGACAAGGAAACACCAATTGGACTGCTGGAGGCGGCACTAAAAAAGCTGAACCATGACGACATGGACTGGAGCAGAATAGCATTGGTAGATACCCAGAAAGCCCGTGGGATTCTTCACGACATACAAGTTCGCGCTGATGAACTGGATTCCGAACTGTTCGAGTTCGAAAAGAAACTTAAGAAACTCGGCGATAAGAAGAAATGATTACGATATCGCTTGAGCAAGGCTCTCTGGTTATAACTGCTGGAGATGGCATCCTTGAGCCGAAGCATGAAAACCAACTAGCTTATTGGGGCTTTCTAAATAGTGGAAGCACTGGAAACCTCATTTGTAATTCTGGCGAAATAAACACCTTGTTGCCAAAGATCGTAGCTTACTTTGAACGAGTTGGTCTTTCTTTTCGATTAAACGACTCCGCGAAAGCAGTTTTAACCGCACATGAAGGTGCGACCGAGTTACTTAATCATGCACTGACGACAGGAACAAGACTAAAGAACGCCCAACTAAATGCTTCTGAAAAAGAACTACTCTCATCATTTCTAAATAGCGGCACTAACAGACCGCTAAAACTCCATCAATGTAAAGCTGCTTTGCACTTACTTTCAACTGTAAATGGCGCAAACTTTTCCGTACCCGGTAGTGGCAAGACTGCAGTAGTTCTAGCTGTATTCGATCTACTGAAGAGGGGCGGAGAAGTCGACTCATTATTTGTTGTAGGCCCACCTGCATGTTTCGGCCCGTGGCGTTCTGAGTACAAAGAAGTGCTCGGAGTAGAGCCATCATACGAAATCCTGGCAGGCGGTGACATTGATACAAGACACAGTAAATATTTCGTCACAAACGAGTCTTCCTCAGACCTTTATCTAACGACATTTCAAACGATCCAAAGGGATTGGGAACGCGTAAAACTTCTCTTTGAGAACCAGGGCGTGAAGTTCTACTTCGTTGTGGACGAAGCGCATTACATAAAGCAAATAGGCGGTGCTTGGGCGACCGCTGTCTTAAATGTCGCTAACCATGCCAGTCGGAAGTGCATTCTTACCGGAACGCCCTTCCCGCGAACATATTCTGATGCTTTCAATCTTTTTGATGTCTTATGGCCGGAGAGTTCACCAATATCTGGAAACGAACGTCACGCAATTGAATTGTACACGCAGCGAAAGGAAAACGAGCGAGCAGCAGAGATCCTCGATTCATCAATAGGACCGCTATTCTATCGTGTAAGAAAAGAAGACTTGGGTTTGGCAGAGCAAATAATGGAAGACCCGACTATGATTCGTATGAATGAACACGAAAGAAACATCTATGATTCCGTGGTAGACCGTATCCGAGATGTTTCAAAAGAAGACTATTTCCGTAATATTGAACTTCTTCAGAAACTACGACGCGGTCGTATGATTCGCTTGCGGCAATGTATCTCTTATGTTGGCCTTCTCCGAACGGCTATTGAAGATTATGACGAGGATTTGTTAGCAGATAACCCTTCACTTTCAGACATTATTTCTCACTACGACGAACTTGAAATTCCGGCCAAGCTTACAACCTTGCTAAACATGGTGAAACAATTGGTTGCAGATGGCGAGAAGGTCGTAATATGGGCGAACTTCATCAAGACTCTGCATCTTGTTGAACGAAGTATAGAAAACGAGGGCTATGGCGTAAGACTGATTTATGGTCAGACTCCCACCGAACAAACAAGGGTGCAAGAAGAACTCACAAGGGAAGAAATCATCAAAGAGTTCGTCGACCCATCAAGTGGAGTCGATGTCCTCGTTGCGAACCCTGCAGCCTGTGCGGAGTCAATATCGCTTCATAAAACTTGTTCCCATGCGATTTATTACGACCTGTCCTACAACTGTGCTCAATACCTTCAATCTCTTGATCGTATCCATCGCGTAGGAGGTTCAGAGGAAACTCCCGCCCATTACTATTTCCTTCAGTATGAAAACACCATCGACAGCGATATTCTTGCGAATGTAAGGCGGAAAGCAGAGAACATGTACGCTATTCTCGATAAGGATTACGCGATCATTTCGCTGGACATGTTCGATGAGGACGAGGAACTCCAAGCATATGGAACACTTTTCCAGCAATGAGATAGCCGCATTTTCGGGCTTGCGGTTAAAGCAGATCCTGGTCCTGTTACAGGTATTAGATGACGCTGAGTATAAGACCAAGGACTACATAAAACGGCGATACCTTGAACAAGCGGAGAATTTCGAAGCCACTGTTGATTTCCTCGTGGAGTTACATACCCTCAAGTTCGAGGGAGAAGCACTATTCGTGTCAGGGCCACTTGCTAGCATGTCGAGAACGAAGGATTTGGATAATCTCGGGAGGTTAGTGATAGACCTAATGGTCCGACGGAAAAACAGATACAGCTCGGAAGCCTTTGCCTACCTGAGCCTTTTCAATGTCAACAGCGAGGGCAAGGTAACATACAGGCCAAGTGATACCGAACGGAGCGAACAAAGTGCCGTTAGGAATTTCATGATGGATTTGGAAATCGTCTCTTTCGATGAGTCTATTAATGGCTATACGATCAACCCTGGGAAAAGTGCCATCTTTGCTGATGCAATATGTGGTCCATTCAACAAGGTATCTCCCCAGCAGCTCAAGGAGCTTAAACGCGAGCAAGAAGAAATCGGTTTTGCAGCAGAACTCGAAATTGTCATGTTTGAACGGAAGCGAATTGGTCGCAAATACGCTTCTGAAGTCGAGCACGTTGCTCAAACAAATGCTGCTGCTGGATACGATGTGCGAAGCATTACTATTCGGGAAAACGGTGACGTTTACCCCCGCTATATTGAGGTAAAGGCGGTGCCGAGAGGCTCTTTTCAGTTCTATTGGACCGAAAATGAGCAGAAAGTCGCGAAGACCTTTGCTTCATGGTATTACCTTTACCTCCTCCCTGCTGGAGAGGCGGGTGAGTTCCTAACCGAGGACCTCATGATACTGGAGAATCCATATTCTTCAGTTCTCAACTCCCCAGATGAATGGGTTGTCGAGCACAACGTGACACGCTGTTATATGAAGGCTGGAAATGAACCAAATAAACACGCTGATCTTTGAGGAGCAGGATGGCTAAGCAGGATTATTCACGGGTAAACACCATCAACAAGGATGGAAAAGTCAAACCCGCTCGCGCGCCATTCGGTTACTATGGCGCTAAGTTAAGACTCGCACGCAGAATCGTGGAAATGCTGCCACCTCACAACGCATGGGTTGAGGCGTTCTGTGGCTCAGCCGCGCTCACGCTAGCGAAGCCGCCAGCACCGATCGAGGTAATCAATGACAAGGATGACCAGATTGTAAATCTGTTTGAGCAACTGCGGGACAATACAGAGGCCCTTTGTGAGGCTATTGCCCTGACCCCATATGCAAAAGCGGAGATGGAAAAGGCGCGTTCTGGCAAACCCATTGATGACCCTCTTGAAAAAGCCAGGCGTTTCCTTGTTGCTACGATGATGACTGTAAATGGAACCGGTGGGAGCGCGCATTCTGGTTTTTCTTTCTCACAGTCGTATACCCGCCAAGACATCGAAGCGCGTGTATGTCGTTGGAAGAACCTCCCAGAGAGGTTGGAGAATGTGGTGGAAAGGTTACGGAATGTAAGAATCGAGAACAGAGATGCTAGGGAATTAGTGGAGATGTTTGTTGACCGTCCCGCTACTTTAATGTATTTGGATCCTCCATATTTCGTGAAACGCGAGCACAGCTATGTCATTGATGCAAATGACCGTGATTTCCATACAGAACTGCTGAGTATCTGTAGAAGATCGAGATGCATGTTGCTGATCAGCGCTTATGAGAGTGAGCTGTACAACGAGATGTTAACTCCTGAGCGTGGTTGGGAAAAGATCTACATCGAGACAAAGACTCGGGACACAAGCGGAAAGGATTACGCGAAGACCGAGGTTCTTTGGACGAACAAGCATTTCATCAGAGCCCAGTCTACGGGAAGAGTGCCGATCAGATTGACCAAGCAAGAGAGAGCCAACCAGAAAGTAAATCCTCCTCGGAGATAATGCTTCGGATATTTGTCATAGTTCCTCAAGCCAACGTTGACCGGTCAAACTTGAAATCAATACTCTCGGTTCTCTGTCAGGGGCATAATAACGAGTCAGGTAATGATTTGCTGAAGTCCAACTTTGTTCCCAACCGATTCTTTTTGGCAAACCTCTCCAGTGCTTTCTTCTCACGAGTACAAGCATGTGTAATTCGGTCGTAATAAGCTGCCGAAATAGCAGTATTTACATCGATATTCAGAGCCCGTGAAAGGTCACGAGCGATTGTTAGCGTAATTACCCGGGCACCGGATTCGATCAAACACAACTGACTTTGTAGCAAGTCGTTGTCAGAAGAGACACCTGGACAAGGTGGAGTCCAAGAACCTGCCGAAGACTCCAGCGTGGATAACTTGGTTTGCTTATACGAAAACGGTCACTCAATAGCGGAGATCGCCAGGACAACCGGCCTGTCCCGGTCACAAGTCCGCAATCGACTCTACCGTCTCAAGCCCGACCTCTTTCCTGATCGTCGGGACAACGCTATTCGGGAAGCACACGCCCGAGGTGTGCCCTACAAGGAACTGTCAGAACGCTATGGTCTCACTCCCCAGACCCTCAATCGGATATGCTCTAGGGCTTGTTGAGAGTCTACCAAACAAACAACCGCAAACTGGATTTGATTGTGCTAAATATATACTCTTGCTAATGGGTCGGGTTTCATGCGGTACGAGACAAGGGGGTGGTCGATATGACTACCATAGGGGAAGTCATAAATCGGCTGATGGAAGAGCGGGCATGAACGTATCGCAGTTGTCGATAAAATCAATGCTTCCAGCACAGAGCGTCTGGTATGTGATTCGAGGTGGCAACCCGAAGATTGAAACACTGACGAAGATTGCGAGGGGATTGGATGTGAACCCTGTTGAAATCCTGGCAGAGGTTATCGAGGATCCCCAACCAGAATACTCTGATAAGTTCGTAAAGAAGGTTATCAATAATACGAATCTCACCGATGAGCAAAAGGTTCACTTTATAAGGACCATTGAGGCTGAAGTTGGCGAACATGGGGATAGTCCAGGGGCGCAGGCAATCTTGAACATACTCCAGAGAATGAACGGAGAAGAAGCCCCCCCGACGTGATGATGAGGGGCCAGGGACTCAGAAGAATTTCTCTGCGGTGAGATCCCGAGAGTCCTGGCGGTGATGTCGCCTGATTCAATGCCACTTGGCATTAAACTCGGACCCGTTTTCTTCCGCATATCCACCAGTTCCACCAGACGCAAGCGTTCTTGTGCCGTGAGGTTGCGCTATCTGCGGAGAGGTACCACGTTGGTCAACCGGTGGGTGTGTATCTCTGGGGGCTCGTCTCCTGGGGCGATGATTACCCCGTGAGTGTCGTACACGAATACCAGGGTGCCGTCCTCCAGCTCCCACCAACGCTCATTCTCACGCACCACGGAGTCAGGATCGCGGTCGGGGATAAACAGCTTGGCGGTGGAGGTCGGGACGCTGTGCTCGTTATACCACCTGTTCCCAGCCCGCTCCTCGGCCTCGTCTGCTACTACCTGGACGGGTGACTCGGACTCGGACGCGAGGTCAACCAGGAGTTCGCTAAAATCAATCACCCGTTGCAGTTTCATGCCCCCTCCTTATTCGCTACGCCGTCTTGATGGTCTTTACATTCCCCGCCGCTGTCGCCGTCAGCCGTGCGTTCATCCGCGCCATGCTCTCGCTCTGATTGCTCTGGAGGACGTGAGAATAGACTCGAAGGGTGAGGGCTGGGTCGGAGTGCCCCAACAGCGATTGCACGTCTTTAATCGTGGCCCCATTGGCGAGGGCCATGGTGGCGAAGCTGTGCCTCAATGAGTGCATCGTCACCTTCTTGAGCTTCGCCTCTTTAAGCACCCTGGCAAACTCCACCTGGAGGGTCTTTGGGTCGAGGGGTCTCTCTCCCACGCCGGGGAATAGCAGGTCGTCGGGCGTGGGGTCGTCCTGGGCGGTCTGGTGCGCCATGATTATGTCTTCGAGGACGGGGAGGATCGGCACGGCTCGATTGCTGTCCTCTGACTTCGGCTCGTCAAAGCCGTTCCACTGTGACCACGCCCGCGTGACCATGATCGAGTGCATCGGCAGGTCGATGTCTCGCCACCGCAAGGCCAGGGCTTCACCTAGTCGCAATCCCGACAGCCCCAGGACCGCGAAGAGCGTCCGCTCGGGCTCCTCTGCTACGTCCAGAAGTTCGACGACCTCCTCATCGTTCAAACAGTCCATCTCGCTCCGGCGAACACGGGGGAGATCCAGGTCGATGCAGGGATACTCGGGGAGATAACCGCGCCTATACGCTCTTCTCAGACACGCCCGCAGGTAACGGTAGCACTTGCCTATAGTCGCGTTACTGATCGGCTTCTTGCCTCTGTCCCCTATCGTCTGCGTCTGTATCCACTCGATCCACTCCCCCACCGCCCCGTTGTCAATCTTCGACAGCCGCGTCCCCTTGAAGAACGGGGTGATGTGCGTCTTGAAAGCCGACTCGTATGAGGCATACGTCGAGGGCTTCAGCGACTGCTTCTTGCTGGCGAGCCACTTCTCGACCCACTCCGTGAATAGCGGGTCCTCTTTCTTCGGCTGCATGA